>ENA-OSET01003013-OSET01003013.1-sediment-metagenome-genome-assembly--contig:-NODE-3013-length-15755-cov-3.427733_pt1 | contig 15755 bp, 11 predicted proteins | sample MGYA00237882_ERZ534229 | MGnify/ENA primary metagenome ERZ534229 (study PRJEB26408, sample SAMN06266212) | sediment metagenome | isolation source: Hudson Canyon methane seep mesocosm | place... | reverse complement strand
GGCCAATGTTTGGTATACGTGTAATTGGTTTCATTATGACAGTGTTAGGTGCGACGGGGCTTTTGGCGTTGTATTCAATTTCAGGCTTGGATGATGTGTCAGGTGGAGTGATCGGTTCAGAGCTAGCGGGAAAAATGGATCAAGCACTGAATTTATCCGGTAGTACATTATCATTGGTGTCAATGTTACTGATCGGTTTAACGGTATTTACGGGTATTTCATGGTTAGGCTTAATGGATCGAACGGGAGCGCTTACCATTGCTTTGTATGAAAGGCTGCACAAATTATCGCTTAACCTATGGGATAACTATCAAGATAAACGACTGTTAAAATTAGAGAATAGAGAAACCCAACTTAAAACTGAAAGTCAAAAAGTTGTGATTAACACTTCGTCTGACAGTTCTAATCCGAATAAAACGCTTTCTGATACTCTTCAGAAAGAGAGTGGTTTCTCTGCGCTTAAGTCAATTGCTGCGAAAGTTTCTACTGTTAAACAAAAGCTTGTAAATACTTCAGTGGAGCTTGAGGAGCCTGTTAAAGAGGAGCCCAGAATCGGTGCGCCAGTTCAGGCTAAAACGAATAAAAAACAGACAGACACTAAAGAAAAAAACCAAACAGATATAAAAATATCTCCATTTGTAAAAAAGAATAAGGCCAGTAAACGTTTAGAGGAGGAGAAGCAGGGGAATTTGTTTATTGCCTCAGAAGGCCCTTTGCCTTCTATCTCTTTGCTTGATCCTGCGGTCGTAAATAAAGATCTAGGCTTCTCTAAAGAAATGCTAGAGCATATGTCTAAATTGTTAGAAGAAAAGCTGGATGATTTTGGTGTCATCGTGAAAGTTGTTGAAGTTAACCCAGGGCCAGTTATCACTCGGTTTGAAATTCAGCCGGCACCAGGCGTTAAAGTAAGTAAAATTAGTGGTCTGGCGAAGGATTTAGCAAGATCTTTAGCTGTGATGAGTGTACGGGTCGTAGAAGTAATACCTGGAAAATCTGTTGTAGGTATTGAAATACCTAATGAGCATCGTGAAATTGTTCGTTTTAGCGAAGTTTTACTTTCTAAAGATTTTGATGATAGTGAATCGCCGGTTACTTTAGGCTTAGGGAATGATATCGCAGGTAATCCTGTTGTCGTGAATTTGGCAAAAATGCCGCATTTATTAGTTGCAGGAACCACTGGTTCGGGTAAATCTGTTGGTGTGAATAGTATGATTTTAAGTATGCTATTTAAAGCAACGCCTGAAGAAGTACGTTTTATTATGGTCGACCCTAAAATGTTAGAGTTGTCGATTTATGATGGCATTCCTCATCTATTAACACCTGTGGTGACTGACATGAAAGAAGCTGCAAATGCACTTCGTTGGTGTGTTGCTGAAATGGAGCGTCGATATAAATTGATGGCCGCGATGGGGGTTCGAAACGTTGCTGGCTATAACCGAAAAGTAAAAGAAGGAATTGAGAAAGGGGAGCCTTTACTAGACCCTCTTTGGACGCCTGATCTACATGTATTAGATGAAGAACAGCACCGTCCTGAATTAGAAACGCTTCCCTTCATTGTTGTAATTATCGATGAATTTGCCGATATGATGATGATTGTAGGTAAAAAGGTTGAAGAACTAATTGCTCGTATCGCACAAAAAGCCAGAGCCGCAGGTATTCATTTAATACTTGCTACGCAGCGGCCTTCTGTTGATGTTATTACTGGTTTGATCAAGGCGAACGTCCCGACGCGGATATCATTTCAAGTATCATCAAAAATTGACTCACGTACAGTGCTTGACCAAGGTGGAGCCGAGCAGCTATTGGGGCATGGTGATATGTTATATATGCCTCCGGGTACCAGTGTTCCTATTCGGGTTCATGGTGCATTTGTTGATGATCATGAAGTGCATGCAGTTGTTGATGCATGGAAGGAGCGTGGTCAGCCAAATTATCTTGAAGAAGTACTGACGGGAGGGGATAGCTCAGACCCAGTAGCGGCTGCATTTTCTGATGATGCCGATAACGAACAAGACGCTCTTTATGACGAAGCTGTATCGTTTGTGACAGAGACTAGACGGGTTTCTATCTCTTCTGTGCAGCGTAAACTAAAAATAGGGTACAACCGCTCTGCAAATTTGGTAGAGGCGATGGAGCAGGCGGGAGTCGTTAGTACTGCCGGACACAATGGCTCCCGTGAAGTGTTAGCCCCTCCACCTCCACCAAGAGATTAGTTAGGTGTTCAGATTTTTCCTTGCTTTAAACGTCTAATGATAAAGCGAGCGGGAGCTATTATTGTTGATTGGTTAGCATTGAAAGGGTTAGGGCTTCCAATCATTAATGCGCTGATCAACTCCGCAGCAATAGGAGTAGTAACTAAGCCTTTAGAGCCGTGCCCAATGTTCATAAAAAGATTAGGGTAATAACTTCCATAGATATTCTCACAGCTCTTAGCGTCTTTTCTAAGGCTTGAAAAACGTTTCAGCATCTCATCATAATCAGGCACGCGGCCAACAATCGGCATGTAATCGGGGGTTGTACAGCGAAGGCCTGCATTTGCAGTTAGCTTGTTTTCTTTCATGAGAGTGTTTGCATTCGTTTTTTCAGGCAGCCAAGATGGTAACCACTTTTGGATACTTTGCATATTTTTTAGATTGTCAGCGAGATATGTTTTCTCATCACTGTTACTTAAATCAAATGTTGCGCCAAAATGATGCCAGTTATTGATAGGGGGGCATAAATAACCTTCGCCACATATGATCGTTTTGCTGGGTTGGAGTGATTCTGAATATATTGAGGTGACTTGGCCCTTTAATGGTTTTGATGGGAAGTGGCTGAGCTGATTGAATCGCTTTGCATCATTTGAGTTAGCAATAATTAGATGCTTTGATTGAAAGTAGGGGGGGGCTGTCACAGCTTTAGTTCCGGATTTAGTTTCAGGAACTGCTGTCCAGAGCTTTTCAGTTTTGCTCCACTTGATGTCACTTATTTTTGTATGAGTAAAAACAGTAATAAGTGGGTTATCAAGAGATATTTCGGCGAATGTAATAGGCTCTAACCATCCTGAATTTTGAAACCAAAGTCCACCACAATCTAAGCTGAGCCCACTTAATTTACTTGCTTCAACCCTCGTGACACCCCTAACAAATTTGGAAGGGTAATAATTGTTTTGGATAAACTTATTATGGCGTTTTTGTTCCTTGTCATTCCAAGCAAGCTGAAGTAAGCCAGTTTTGTTCCAGAAGTTATGGTCAGGATGCTGGTTTTGTTTTTCCTCAAAATATCGCTGACTAAAATAAGTGCAATGAGAGATGAAGTCAGCGGTAAGATTTATTTGGGTTGGCAGCTTAACATAGAGAGCTAGTTGAGATTGTCCGCTAGCACCGCTTGCAGGTCGGTCTTTTTGGTCAATAAGCGCAACACTAAAGCCTTTTTCTGCGAGTGAAGCTGCTGTCGTAATGCCAGCAAGGCCTGCTCCAATGATTACCGCGTCATAAGGGGGTGAGTTGGTCAGGCTTTTGTTGGCTGGTTCTAGTTGTTCGTTAGATTCAGGTAAGGACCATTTGGGCTGTGTGTTTTGGGAGGGAGTTGATGCTTTCTGCGGTATAAAGTTGCCAAATATCATGTCACGCTTACCACCAAATCCTTTAGTTTTTTGAACCTCAAAACCGGCGTCAGAAAGACCTCTTCGTACGACTCCCGCTGCAGAAAAACTAGAAAAGGTGGTTTGGCTATGGGAGCTTCTAGCCATTAGATTAAATAGAGAAACCGTCCACATAGATGGGTTTTTGCTCGGTGAGAATCCATCTAGAAACCAGCAGTCAGCAGTAAATGAATGAGTTTCTAGGTCGGTATTTACGTCGCCAAAAATTAGTTGAAGTTTTACTTGTCCGTGGTCAAAGCTTAGTAGGTGAGAGCCTTGAACAAGGTAAGGGTATTGATCGATAAGCTTTTGGCTGAAAGCGCTTAACTCAGGCCAGTTTGATAAACTTCTGATGAGGTCTTCTTTGGTAAGAGGGTATTTCTCGATAGATATGAAGCTGAAAGCTCGTTTTGGCTCGGAAGTTTCTTGCCATGCTTTCCAGGCCGTTAAAAAATTAAGGCCTGTTCCGAACCCAGTCTCTACGATAGTAAAGGGTGAGCTTTCTGATTCTGGTGTTTGTTTAAGCCATCTTTGAGGTAGTTGGTTTTGGGCTAAATAAACATAGCGTGTTTCTTTTAAGCCACTTTTTAATGAAAAGTAATAATCTTCATGCTGTGTTGAGAGTGGCATATTATCCTGCCACTTCAATTCTACCGCTTTGATTGCTTTTTGTGGGTGACTATTACTCATCTATTTGTGTGGTCTTAGTTTGATTTATTTGTGGTTGTTTCTACTTTTGGGTAGCTGATTTGGACTGAGTTAATAATGATTGGGTCAAGTGGGACATCACGCATTTGATTTTGAATGCCGGTTTTTACGCTGGACATTTGGTCAGCCACAATCATACCTTCTAAAACTTTACTAAAAACCGCGTAGCCAGCGTTTGAGCTTGATTTGTTTAGGTTGCTGTTGTCTATAACGTTAATAAAGAATTGCGATGTGGCTGAGTTAGGTGCCGAAGTTCTTGCCATCGCAATGGTGCCGCGTCTATTTGGTACAAAAGGGTTTGCTTCGTTTTTGATCGGGGCTTCTGTGGACTTTTTAGCTAGGTTTGAATCAAACCCTCCAGCTTGGATCATGAAATTTGGAATGACTCTATGGAATATCGTGCCGTTAAAAAAACCGCTTTCTGCATATTTAATAAAGTTAGCAACAGTTGTTGGGGCCTTGCTGGTGAAAAGCTCTAACTTTATGTTACCCATTGAGGTTGATATGGTTGCAAGAGTTTTATCTGAGGAGTCTGCATAGATAAATGTGCTGACCGTTAGAGACGAAAGTGTTAAGCAGTGCACAATTACAGTAAGAAGTTTTTTGGTAAGGGAGTTCATTGTGTGGCAATCCAATTTTATTTTAGGGAATGTTAAGTTCTGTAATAAGGGATCATACCAATAAAAATTATAAAAATTAATCACTTAAAAATATTTTATATAAATGGATAAAAGAGCGTTACGTTTCCGTTCACAAGTGTCGACATCAATTAACATCCTGTTACTTGCAGCAAATATTCTACAATATATAAGCTGTTAAAAGGTGTCTATTATTCATCCTATGACGACATATTTGATTGGTCACCTTTAAGGGGAATACAAAGTGAATCGTAACGAACAAATCGCAAAATCCAGACTTGGTCGACTTTTAGTTAATCGTGGTTATATAACTGAAGACCAGCTTGCTGAAGCGCTTACGCTGCAAGCAAAAGGGGATAGTCTGTTAGGTGAGGTGCTAATAGACAATGGTTATATCTCTGAAAAAGACTTAAGTCGAACATTAAAACATCAGAAGCGATACCGTTATACTGCGGCTTTTGTAGCGTTGGCAGCTGCACCATTCCAACCAATGGTCGCGATGGCAGCTAGCCCTATTGGTGCGATGCCGCTACCAAATCATAAAATTGAGCTTTCCGCGATTGATATGGGTAAGTTTGGTGGCTTACAAATGATGGATGATAGTGAGCTATCTGGAGTCAGTGCACAAGGCTTTGGCGGTCCTATTCCAGGAGTAGGGCTCGGTATAAACTTTGGTCAACAAGGGGATGCTGTAGCAGCTGGTTTACATAACAAATATCAAGAAGATGAAGAGTATAAAGAACAAGATGACGAGCAGATAGCTGCTGAACTATCAGACACTGTCTTAACTATGGCAGGTTTGGGGCCTATATCAAATATGATTGAAGCTAATGTCACTATTGAAGGTCTTAAATACCAAGAGGGGCGGCCTCAAATAGAAATTTTAAATGACGGTAGAATGAAGATGTATATGCCGACTGAGATTGCAAAAATTAGTATGGAAGACATTAGAGTGAAAGGAAATACTAGTGGGCCAACATTGGGAAGTATTTATATGACAGATATAAAATATGACCCTCGTTCCAGTTACACTATTGGGCCAAAAAGACAGAGCTATTTCTAGTTAAGTAATCTGACCCATCGAAATATTCCCTTAAAGGCGCATCAAATATTATTTGTTGCGCTTTTTTTGCATTAGTCAGTTTAAGTTTGTATTTAAGGTAAGTAAATTGAAAATACACCTCCACCTAGTCGACCGCCATTAGAGAGTTTGATATGGCCGTTTAAGTCGCCCTGAATATGGAGTTTAGTGACCATTGCTGCAAAATATATACCGAGGCTAGTACTTCCTGTGTTGAAGTTGATGTCGTTTAATATTTCTCCTGGGGGGGCTGCTAAAAGATTGTCTGGATAGCCTTCTCCATCATCATGTATTTCGATGAGTAAATATTTATCGTCAATTCTTGCTGTTATTTCAATATTGTTTTTTGTATAACGCGAGGCATTATTTAGCGCATTATTTAGCACGCCCAGAATAATTTCACGATCAAAAAACCAGGTTAAATTGTCTTCTACTGAAATGTTTAAATTGATATTTTTACTTTGAAATATTTGGGTGTGATGGGCTGCTTGCTCATCTAGCAGGTCTTCAAGATAATATTCATCAATATGTAGTGAGAGTAGTTTATTTTGTAATCGGTATAAGCCTAGCAGTTGTACAAGGTAGCTATTGACACGTTCAGCTTCATATTGAACGGTTGCAACGTTTGGTTTTTTTCTCCAGTCTTCCGGTAGTTCGTCACACATGGAGTCGACTGAGTGGAGCAGCATGCCCAGTGAGTTTTTCATGTCATGAACAGCAGAAGCGATAATGAGCGAGAAGTCGGGTTCTTGGTTTTCATTCATAATGAGAAGCTACCTTAGTTTTTTTACTAATTTATTAATAACGTCCTGCAAATGATTAAGGCGTTTAAATTGATTGTGTTGTTCAGGGATGTGTTTGATATGATCTAAAGTTGCCTGTGCTTCAATGAGGAGTTGTTTTTCAGGTGTCTTTTTATATTGTTTGATTATAACTTGTACGATATTCAGGTTTAAGGCCGCGTGTTTTGGGGTTAATTCTCGTGCAGCGTGAAATGACTCAATAGCTTCGTTTAGTTTACCTTGTTCAAATAATGATATACCTGTCTTATTGAGTGTCTTCGCTTGTTTTCTAGCCTTTAGTCCTTCTGGTTCATCAAGTAGTGATTCGATTTTTGAAATAATATCTGGATTGTCTGCAAATCTCTTAGAGAGCGAAATTAGCAGCTTTTCAGAGCGTTCAGGTTGCTTCATTGCATAAAGTGTTTTAGCTAGCTCTAAGCCTACAAGAGGGGAAAGGCTTTCTTCCTCTATCATGCATTCTGCTTGATGAAGTTTTCCATCGGCTGCTGGCTGATTGCCTTGACCAGAAAGAACTCGTGCTGCAATGAGCGCTGCATTTAAACTTGCATCTTCATTGTTTGAAAATTTATCGCTGGCTAGGTCCAATACTTTAACGGCTTCGTTAGCTTTGTTTTTACCACTCTCACTGGTATCACCTTCAGAAAGGTCGGATAGGCAGCGGCCTAAATCTAGGTAGTGATCAACTTTTTCATGAACAGAATTTTCTGCATATTGAACAGCGTGCCGATAGGCGTTACTTGCAGCTTCAATGTCTTGATTGTTTAAACAAATGGAGCCGAGTCGCTCTTGTCGAGGAATCATTCTTGGAGAGAGGTCGGCAGCTTCTTGGAGTGCATTCTGGGCTTCAGTTCTCTGCCCAAGTTTTAAGTAAGATTGAGAAAGGCTATCGTAAGCTTCGACCATATTCGGATTGTTTTTAATGACGTCAATGAAGCAGTCTTTGGCTTCGTCATAGTTCTGCTCTTGGTTGAGGATTTGCCCCATTCCTAGTCTTGCCCATGGGATTTCTCTTGATTCAAGAACGTCACGATAAATTTTAGTTGCATTGTTGGTGTCGCCAAGCAAGCTATAAAGCTTGGCTAGTGTTTGATAGCACCATGATTTGTATTTTGTGTTGTCTTCTAGCTCTTGTTGGCAAAGGCTAATTGCTTTTGTGTAGTTTTCTAAATCAATTTCTCTATTAATGGGTTTTAGTATTTTTTGCTGAGTAAGTATGTGCCCTAAGCGTTGTTCAAGAACAGTTCGAGTGATGGGTTTTGCTATATATCCGTCTGGTTGGTACTCGCGAGTACCTAATACCACATCCTTTGCCGTTTCTGCTGTAATCATAATAAATGTATGTATATGTTTAAGTCTTTTCTTTATTCGTAGTTCTTCTAAAATTTGTTGGCCATTTTTTCCGTGGCCAAGGTTGAAATCACATAAGATAACGTCGTATGAATCGTATGTGCATTTGGTGATGGCATCTTCAGCCGTGCTAGACATTTCAACTTTGTGAGCGCCAAAAGAGGACAGCATTAAACGTAAAGATGAACGAAAATTTTCAAAATCATCAATAATTAAAAAACTAAGCTTTGGGTAGAGCTTGTTAAGCTTTACTTCTTTCAGGGTGTTGCCTCTAGTTGTCTTTGTTGTTTTCAAGGAAATCGATAATGTCATCAATAAGCTCGTTAATCATGCCTATTCTTTTTTGTGTGCTGACGTATTCGCGTTCAATTTTTTGGGTTGTGAACCATGTAAAGGTGGATCCAAATAATGCTAGAGCCAGAAACAGCGTAATAAAAATTTGGGGGATGGATATATTTTGGCTTTTTAATCGCCAGTTTTCTTGTTCTGTTTTAGATTGGCTTAATTCGAGTTTTAAGCTTCGGTTCTCATCATGAAGTTCTTCGTATGCTGTTTCTAATGTCGAGATTCTTGCTAATATCTTGCTGTTTGAAAAATCACTTATTGTCGCTTCAAGATTTTTTTGAACTTCTTGATAAACCGTAGGAACATCTTGTTCGGCCTGCTCGTCAGGACTGTTAACGCTGTTTAGGCAGAGACGATTAATCATTAAATAGAGTTTGTCTCGGTCCACCTGTTTTGATATCACACCTGCAGCGCCTAGAGTATGGGCTTCTTCATAATACTTATGAGCATGCTGAGATGTATACATAATGACCGGAATGTTTTTGGTGTCAGGCCTCCCTTTGATTACTTTAAGGGTTTCAAAGCCATCCATGCCAGGCATGATGTGGTCTAAAAAAATGAAATTAGGGTGGTACCAAGAAAGCTGCGAGATTGCATCTTCGCCAGAAGAGGCTTGTTCGCAATGAATATCCATTTTTCTAAGGATTTTGGTGAGTAGCATTCTTGAGGTGGATGAATCATCTACAACAAGTGCGTTAATTTCTGACACAGGGTTATCTCTTATTTTATTGTATATGTTTAATATTCATTAGTTTAGCAAGTCTAGGTAATAACGGAAGAAATCAAAAGAAAATACCTTGGTTTTTATCAAATGTGGTCAATACGCCTCTTTTTTTGAAAAAAAAGACTTAAACCTTGTCCATACGTTGCGCCAAGTAGAGGATATCTGGATAATGTGCCCTCAGATTTTAAGCTTAAATGATAGCGTATAAACATATAGAGGTGTGAAGCGTGAGCAATGAAGTGAGTGAGAACTGTTTTTCGGATTGGAATGGGCGTGAAACTGCTGCGGAATTAATGATTCCTATTATCGGAAGATTATATCGTCGTAACAATGTTGTTACTTCTGTATATGGTCGTGCCATTATTAATCAGTCAGTGATTGGCTTGCTAAAATCACACCGATTTGTTCGCCAGGTCGAAGAAAAAGAATTATCGGTTCATGAGACATATGCAGTACTAAAAGTTTTGGATAATCTAGAACTTGGGAGAGCGCGTGTTGATATTGGTAAGCTTGCTGTTCGTTATACTGAGCAAAGCTCAGGTGTTTCTCTTGAAGATTTTATTAAAACTGAATTAGCTGATGTTATTGGGCAATATGATTCAAGTGCTGATTCAAAAGAGAGCAAAGATGTTGTTTTGTACGGTTTTGGCCGAATTGGGCGTTTGTTAGCTCGGATTCTGATTGAAAAAGCTGGTGGTGGAGAAAATTTACGTCTTCGTGCGATTGTTGTGCGAGATGGTGGTGCCAAAAATGATCTGGAAAAACGAGCGAGTTTATTAAGACGTGATTCAGTTCATGGTTCGTTTGAAGGCACAATTACTGTTGATACTGAAAATAACCTCCTCATTGCTAATGGCACAAGTATTCAGGTAATTTACTCTAAAGGGCCGGATCAGGTTGATTACACAAAGTACGGCATTAATGACGCGCTTGTTATTGATAATACCGGTATTTGGCGTGATGAAGCTGGGCTAGGGTTACACTTGGAGTCTAAAGGTGTTGCTAAGGTACTGTTAACAGCGCCAGGTAAAGGTGATATTAAGAATATCGTGTATGGCATTAACAATAGTCAGATTCTTGATAGCGACACGATTTTGTCTGCAGCGTCTTGTACAACAAATGCGATTACACCCGTTTTAAAAGCTATTGATGATAAGTTTGATGTGATTGATGGTCATGTTGAGACGGTGCATTCTTATACAAATGACCAGAACTTGATTGATAACTATCATAAAGGTAGTCGTCGTGGTCGTAGTGCTCCGCTAAATATGGTTATTACAGAAACTGGTGCTGCGAAGGCTGTATCTAAAGCGTTGCCGAAAATGGAAGGTCGTTTAACAGGAAATGCAATCCGGGTTCCTACTCCAAACGTTTCGATGGCGATCTTAAATTTGAATCTTACGGCTAAGAGTTCTGTTGAAGAGGTCAATACACACTTGCGTAATATCTCTTTGCACTCTGAATTACAGAAGCAGATTGATTTTGTTAATTCGGAAGAGGTTGTTTCAACTGATTTTGTTGGTTCTCGTCGAGCGGGAATTGTTGATGCAAAAGCAACTATCGTTAGTGGGAATCGTTTAGTGCTTTATGTTTGGTACGATAACGAATTTGGTTATAGTGCCCAGGTTATACGAGTGGCGAATCAAATGGTGGGTATTGACTACCCTTGTTTTCCGAAAGCTGCTAAGTAGTTTTTGATAAGTGCAGATCTATAGATCTGCACTTATTCTAGATTTATATCATCTTTACTTTTCCCTCTTGTTTTTTTCTTTTGTGTTTCTTTTCTGATCTTTCTTGCCATACCTGTAATTTTCACAGGCATGAACTACTATAAATATGATTTGTATCAGTTCAAGGCAGTTAAATATTAAGGTTCAGTCTAGTAATGTAGGCTATGTCTCATTATAATTGTGCTGCTTTTTGGTTCGTCCTTTCTGATTGACGTCTTTTGTAGAATGTTAGTTGGAGTTGAAAGAGTTTTATTTTTTCAACTTGTTTAGTTAATAAAACAAAAGGGACGGAAAACTCACATATTTCTGATGATTAGGCAGGGGTTAATGGTCAAAGTAAAAAAAGGCCTGGATCTTCCAATATCCGGTTCGCCCGAACAAAAAATCACTGAAGGGAATGCTGTAAGCAAAGTCGCGATTGTTGGCTTTGATTATGCCGGTATGAAGCCGACTATGGCAGTTCAAGTTGGTGACCAGGTAAAAAAAGGGCAGCTACTCTTTGAAGATAAAAAAATATCAGGCGTAAAATACACCTCTCCAGCAAGTGGTACAGTCATTGAAATCAATCGCGGTGAAAAACGCGTATTTCAATCAATTGTTGTTGAAGTTTCAGGTTCTGAATCAATCGAATTTCCAAAATATAATACATCTGATTTAGCTGGTTTAAAGCGAGAGCAGGTAGTTAGTAATTTGGTTGAATCTGGATTATGGACAGGGCTTCGAACTAGGCCTTATAGCAAGGTTCCTGAACTTGATGCTATGCCTAATTCTATTTTCGTTACTGCCATGGATACTAATCCACTTGCAGCGAACCCTGAGGTTATTATTCAAAAAGATGAAATATCCTTTAATCAGGGTTTAACCATTGTCAGTAAGCTGACTGAAGGAAAGGTGTTTGTTTGTACTGCAAGCAACTCTTCGATTAAGTCTTCTGGTAATGATCGTATTGTGGTTGAAGAATTCTCAGGCTTACATCCTGCGGGTAATGCTGGAACGCATATTCACTTTTTAGATCCTGTAAATGATGCAAAACAAGTCTGGACAATCTCTTATCAAGACGTCATCGCGATAGGTAAGTTGTTTATTACGGGTGAGTTGTCGGTTGAACGAGTTTTTTCTATCGCAGGTCCAATGGTTAAGAATCCTCGCTTAGTTAAATCAAGATTGGGTGCGAATATCACGGAATTACTTGCGGATGAACTAAAACCTGGAGGTGCTCGTTGTATATCTGGCTCTGTCTTTGGTGGTAGAACCGCAAAAAATACTGTTGATTATGTCGGGCGTTACGCGCAACAAATCAGTGTTTTAGAAGAAACGACTGAGCGGGAATTTATGGGTTGGCTGTCGCCAGGAACAAATAAATTTTCGGTTTTGAATATTTATCTTTCAAAGTTGTTCTCAGGAAAATTATTTAATTTCACAACAACAACAAATGGTAGTGACAGGGCGATGGTGCCGATTGGTACTTATGAAAGAATAATGCCGCTCGATATATTACCTACGCAATTATTGCGTGCGCTTATTGTCGGTGATACTGAGCAAGCTCAGTTATTAGGTTGTCTTGAGCTGGATGAAGAAGATTTAGCTCTATGTACATTTGTTTGTCCTGGTAAGTACGAATATGGGCCTATCTTACGAGATAACCTCACACGTATAGAAAAAGAGGGTTAAGCATGGGACTTAGATCAATATTAGATAGTATGGAGCCCCATTTTCTAAAAGGTGGGAAACTAGAGAAGTGGTATCCATTGTTTGAAGCAGCGGATACAATTTTTTACTCACCTTCTAGTGTGACAAAAACAACGGCTCATGTTCGAGACGGAATTGACTTGAAACGCATGATGATTACTGTGTGGTTTTGTGCTTTTCCAGCGATGTTTTTTGGTATGTGGAATGTTGGGTTTCAAGCAAACTCTGCTATTGCTGCCGGTTTAGGGTCAATCCCGACAGATTGGCATAGTTGGTTTTTTGTTGGGCATGATCCTTCGAGCTTAATCGATAATTTTGTTTATGGAGCTAGCTACTTTCTTCCAATTTATATGGTTGCTTTTGTTGTGGGCGGCTTTTGGGAGGTGCTTTTTGCGATGGTTCGCGGGCATGAAGTAAATGAAGGTTTCTTTGTGACTTCTATTTTATTTGCGCTAATCTGTCCGCCGGATGTGCCGCTTTGGCAAGCCGCGCTTGGTATATCGTTTGGTGTGGTGATAGGTAAAGAAATTTTTGGTGGTACGGGTAAAAATTTCTTGAACCCTGCGTTGGCTGGTAGAGCATTTTTATTTTTTGCATATCCGGCAGAAATGTCTGGCGATACAGTTTGGGCTGCGGTAGATGGTTATACCGGCGCAACAGCTTTAAGTGTTGTCGCTTCGGGTGGTGTGGAAAGTTTAGTCGCGAACAATGTTACTTGGTTAGATGCATTTTATGGGACAGTTCAAGGCTCAATAGGTGAAACATCTACGCTTGCCATTCTTATTGGTGGTTTTGTGTTACTTGTAACAAAAATAGCCTCCTGGAGAATAGTTTGTGGTGTCTTGGGTGGCATGATTGCAATGTCTTTGTTATTCAATTTGATCGGTTCAGAAACAAATCAGATGTTTGCGATGCCAGCTTATTGGCATTTAGTAACGGGTGGCTTTTGTTTTGGTATGATCTTTATGGCAACTGACCCTGTATCAGCATCGATGACAAATACCGGTAAGTTCGTTTTTGGAGCTTTAATAGGAATAATGGCGGTATTGATTAGGGTAATTAATCCAGCATTTCCAGAAGGTATGATGTTAGCTATTTTATTTGCTAACTTATTTGCACCCTACATCGACCACGTTGTAGTGCAAGCCAACATCAAACGGAGGTTAGCGCGTGTCTAATAAAGAAACGACAAGTAAAACCCTAATCGTTGCATTCTTGCTTTGTATAGTTTGTTCGATAGTAGTTTCAGCTTCTGTAATATTGCTTAAGCCTATTCAAGAAAAGAATAAAGCTTTGAACCTGAAAAGTAACATTCTTGCTGCCGCAGGTTTGTTGGTTGATGGTGCTTCTGGGGATGAAATTGAAACTTTGTTTTCAACCATTAAGCCCCTTTTGGTTGACTTGGATACCGGTGAATATGTTGATCCTGCGGTTGTTGGTAAAGAAGTTGCTTTAGACTATGACCAGCGTAAAGCTGCGAAAGATCCAAAGTTATCAGCTGTTATTGATGGTGCGGAAGACCTTGCAAGTATTAAGCGAAGAGTTAAGTATGCAAAAGTGTATTTGGTTGAAGCTAAAGGAAAAATAGAAACTATTATTTTACCTGTTAGCGGTTATGGTCTTTGGTCTACCTTGCATGGCTTTTTGGCCTTAGAAGGTGATGCAAATACTATTGTAGGGTTAGGTTTTTACGAGCATGCGGAAACACCAGGCTTGGGGGGGGAAGTTGACAACCCTAGATGGAAAGCTTTCTGGCCAGGCAAAAAAGTCTACAACCTAGAGCAGGGCGATGAGCCGGTGATTGCATTGGTTAAAGGCGCAGTAGATAAAACTAAACCTGATGCAATATATTCAATAGATGGTTTATCTGGAGCAACATTAACCAGTCGTGGTGTGACTAACCTCGTTCAATACTGGACAGGTGATCAAGGTTTTAAAAAGTACCTGAATCGACTGCGTAAAGGGGTATAAGATGAGTGATGTTAAAGTAAAAGAAGTACTCTTTGGGCCAATTTTTACAAATAACCCAATCGCATTGCAGATCCTTGGTGTTTGTTCTGCTTTGGCTGTTACAACAAGTATGCAGTTGTCTATTGTGATGGGACTTGCTGTTGCCTTTGTAACAGGTATGTCGAATCTTTTGATTTCTCTTATCAGAAGTCAGATACCATCGACGATTCGTATTATTGTGCAAATGACAATTATTGCATCGTTAGTAATTGTGGTTGATCAAATATTGCGAGCATATGCTTATGAAATGAGTAAACAGCTATCAGTATTTGTTGGTTTGATTATCACCAACTGTATTGTCATGGGGCGTGCAGAAGCTTTTGCTATGCAGAATAAACCAGGTATTAGTTTCCTAGACGGTGTAGGTAATGGTCTTGGTTACATGGTTTTACTGATTGCAGTTGCTTTTTTTAGAGAACTATTTGGGGCTGGAAAGTTATTTGGTGTTGAAATATTAGCCACTGTCAATGATGGCGGCTGGTATGTACCAAATGGATTATTATTACTACCCCCGAGCGCTTTCTTTATAATAGGTTTGCTTATTTGGGCGCTTAGAAGTTGGAAGAAAGATCAAGTAGAAGTTGCGGATTATAAAATGTCAGCGCATACAGTTAAGGAGGCATTTTAATGGAGCATTACATTAGTCTTTTTGTAAAAGCTGTTTTTATTGAAAACATGGCTTTAGCATTCTTTCTAGGGATGTGTACATTTTTAGCGATCTCTAAAAAAATCGAAGCTGCCGCTGGTTTGGGTATTGCTGTAATTGTAGTTCTAGCGATAACAGTACCTGTTAATAACTTAATTTATACGAATATATTAAGAGAAGGGGCACTTGCTTGGGCTGGTTATCCTGAAGTTGATCTAAGCTTTCTTGGTTTGTTGACTTATATTGGTGTCATCGCAGCATTAGTACAGATTCTTGAAATGGTGTTAGACAAGTACTTTCAAGATTTGTATAACGCGCTGGGTGTTTTCTTACCTTTGATTACAGTGAACTGTGCCATTATGGGGGCGTCTTTATTTATGGTAGAGCGTGACTATAATTTCGGTGAAAGTGT
>ENA-OSET01003012-OSET01003012.1-sediment-metagenome-genome-assembly--contig:-NODE-3012-length-15755-cov-3.789323_pt1 | contig 15755 bp, 13 predicted proteins | sample MGYA00237882_ERZ534229 | MGnify/ENA primary metagenome ERZ534229 (study PRJEB26408, sample SAMN06266212) | sediment metagenome | isolation source: Hudson Canyon methane seep mesocosm | place... | reverse complement strand
TAGTTTAATGCTCTCTCCTTTGTTGATCCCCCAGGGGCTTTATACTAGAAAAACCACGCTTAAACTAGATGAACCAAATGGTGAACGCATAGGTGAGCGTGGTACAGGTGCACCTTTAAGGCTTCTTATTCTAGGTGACTCAGCAGCAGCTGGTGTTGGTGTTACCACACAAGAAAGTGCGCTTTCTGGGCAATTAGTGACCAAACTCACCGATCACTACCACGTGGAGTGGCGTCTGGTAGCCGAATCTGGTGTGAATACCATGGATGTTATTACCAAACTAGATACGCTTAAAGCATTTGAAACGGATGTTGTCTTGATTTCATTAGGGGTTAATGATGTAACTAGTAAAGTGCGATGTAAGGAATGGCTCAAACAACAAGACAACCTTAGGAAATTGTTGGTAACCAAATTTAATGCAAAATACATTTTATTCAGTAGCTTGCCTCCTATGCATGATTTCCCTGCTTTGCCTCAACCTCTACGGTGGTATCTAGGAAGGCGTGCCAAAATATTTAATAAAGCCTTGCTAAAACAATCGTTAGGGTATGATGAGCTAGAGTTTTTATCTGTTAATTTTCCCATTAGGCGTGAATTTTTTGCTGAAGATGGTTTTCACCCTAGTGCAACGGCCTATACTGTTTGGTCCGAAATTGTGGCAAATAAAATACAAAAAAAGCAATAAACCCTCCATCCACTAAAGGGTTTATTGCTGAAACTGCTGCCTGATTTACTAGAACTTAGATAGAGCGCTAGTCTCGAAAATAGGTTTGAATTAAATGAAATCCAAATTTCGATTTAACTGGGCCATGTGTCACTTTTAAACTTTGTTTAAATATCACATCATTTACCGATTTAACTAATTGCCCAGGTTTTATTTCCCCTAAATCTCCACCCTTTTTTTTGCTTGGACAAAGCGAGTTTTTTTTCGCAAGATTAGCAAAATCGCCCCCTTTACCTAATTGTTTCTTTAATATTTCAGCTTCTTCTTGGGTTTTCACAAGAATGTGTCGTGCCATTGCAATTGGCATGAATTTGTCCTTTTAGCTATAAGCGTTTCTCTAAATGCACTTTCATGCCATCTTGGTTCGATAATGTAATTTGTGGCAATGGTTCAAACTTTTGACCCGCTATTTCGCTGATGTTAAATTTATGAACAATACTTGCCAGGATCAGTTTGGCTTCCATCATCGCAAATGACATACCAATACAAATACGTGGTCCAGCACCAAACGGTATATAAACATGTTTGGGTATTTTTTTCTCGTTTTCGGTTGTGAAACGCTCAGGATCGAAGCGTTCAGGGTCAGGGAAAAATTTCGGATTACGATGATTTGCATAAGGAGAAATAAACAGTAAAGTATCTTTAGGAATAAAGTAATCATCTATTTGAATATCTTCGTTCGCCTGGCGAGCACTTAAGGTCCAAACAGGAGGCAGCAATCTCATTGATTCTTTGATCACCATCTCTGTATAGGTTAAGTTTTCTAAATGCGAGAAATTAGCATCATTTTGTCCTAATACTTGATCCAATTCTTCTTGCAGCTTTTGTTGAATCTCTGGGTTTTGTGCCAATAAATAGAATGTCCAGGTAAGGGCATTCGATGTGGTTTCATGTCCCGCTGCAAACAAGGTGATTAACTCATCCCTCACTAAACGTGCATCCATTGTATGCCCATCTTCGTACTTGGCACTTAACAGCATGGATAACATATCATTGCCGCTTTTAAATTCACCGTTAGGTAATCTTCTTGAATCGATAATTCTTTCAATCGTCTCGTCTAAGCTTATTCGTGCATTGACTAATTTACGATTATTTGGCGTTGGGACCCAGTCGGGTAACAGAAATGCGCTGGTAAAACGCGCGTTTGTACCTTCTTGTACACGGGCCATTATGTGGCCGATACTATCGGCTTCTTTTTCCATTGTCTGCATATCGGTATCAAACAGGGTTTTACAGACGATATACATCGTTAGCTTAAACATGTCATCACTAATATTTCGTTCACCTGTTTGCCAATCTTTTATCAATAGAGAGGTATAGTCACTCATCGTCTCTGAATAGGATTGAATTTTTCTAAAGTGAAAGCCAGGCTGGACCAATTTTCGCTGAATCTTATGGTGGGCGGTATCATTATTGGTGACCAAACCATTTCCTAATACTGTACCCATAACTTTTAAGTCATGATCTGCTTTTCTGAATTGTTTTGCGTGCTTAACGAGTATTTGGTGCGTTAAGTGACCATCTATCACTAATGACATATCTAGAAACGGCAAATGAAATTCAACAATGTCTTTGTCTTTATGTTTATTCATCAAGCGCGATAGAAAGTTGATAGGACTTTTCGTAAACTCAGGCAAACAGCCTAAAAGGAAAACGCCTTTTTCTTTTGGAATAGACGCTTGTGTATTTGCTAATGTAATGGCAGCAGAAGTCATTTATTACCTCAATGTTATTATCTTTAGTTCTGATTGATAAGGCTTATTAAGAAATATAAGTTATTCGTGACTGGTAGTCACACGTTTTCGGTGAAATGCACCGTTCCGGATTTAGAATAGTTTAGAAGACCCTTTTGATAATCGAAAATATAAATGTTTTAAACCTTAAACTAAAAGGGCTGAGGGCATACTCAAATCTAAAGGATGTGATATCCAAGAAAATAATGTTGAAACTTCATTTTGTATTTATTGAATACGGAAGAAAATATAATGTAAATATTATTGGACAGCATTAAATTATGCACCCATAATACTGATCATGTATACAGTATTATGCTTTATGAGATTTTAATATATCTAATAATACTGGTTGGTAGAAAGCTCATAACAATGAACGAATTTGAAGTTACTAGGGGATATATATGGACGACAATAAGAAGAAAGCACTAAGCGCTGCATTAACGCAAATTGAACGTCAATTTGGTAAAGGTGCTGTCATGAAAATGGGCGATCAGCCACGAGAAGCCATACCTTCCGTTTCAACAGGTTCGCTTGGTTTAGATATTGCGCTTGGTATTGGTGGTTTACCCTACGGTAGAATTGTAGAAATATATGGCCCTGAAAGTTCTGGTAAAACAACTCTAACGCTTCAAGTAATAGCAGAAGCTCAAAAGCAAGGTAAGACCTGTGCATTTATTGATGCAGAGCATGCATTAGACCCTGTTTATGCTGAAAAGCTTGGTGTTAACGTAGATGAATTATTAATGTCTCAGCCTGACACCGGTGAGCAAGCTTTAGAAATAACCGATATGCTAATTAGATCGGGGGCTGTCGATGTATTAATTATAGATTCTGTTGCAGCCTTAACCCCTAAAGCTGAAATTGAAGGTGAAATGGGCGATAGTCATATGGGCTTACAAGCGCGTTTGATGTCTCAGGCGCTGCGAAAAATAACCGGTAATATCAAGAATGCTAATTGCTTATGTATTTTCATTAACCAGATCCGTATGAAAATTGGCGTTATGTTCGGCAATCCTGAAACGACTACCGGTGGTAATGCTTTAAAGTTTTATGCTTCTGTTAGATTGGATATTCGAAGAATAGGCGCGGTAAAACAGGGTGACGAGATAATAGGCAATGAGACACGTGTTAAAGTCGTTAAGAATAAAGTAGCACCTCCTTTTAAGCAGACAGAATTTCAAATTTTATATGGTAAAGGTATCTACCATATGGGTGAGGTAATAGATCTTGGCGTAAAAGAGGGTTTAGTCGATAAAGCGGGCGCTTGGTATAGCTACAATGGTGAAAAAATTGGCCAAGGTAAAGCGAATGCCGCGGCATATTTACAGGAACATCCTGACATGGCAACAGAAATTGAAGCGCTAATCCGAGAAAAGCTTATGCCAAAGGCTGAAGCTAAAACAAAAGAACTTGAACTAGAAGCGTAGTGTTCTAGAGGTATAAGGTTTCTGCAGGCAGCTTATTTCAAAGGAGGAAAATAGCTGCCTTTTTTATTGCTTAACTTCACTCCATCATTTCAAAGCCATCTTCATCTAACTTACTAGTTGTTTCTACGGCTTTCTCAACTACTGGTTCTGTTATTGGCTCAGCCTTTAATTCAAGCGCAGGCTCAGGGCTTGGTTCAATAGGCGCTAAGGATTGAATCTCAAGTTGTTCCTCTTCTGGTAGCTCTGAAGCAACTGACTTGGTGGGCTTAACCGTGTTTTTATCGACATAGAATTCTAGCGCGCGTTTTGCTTTTTCTGCACCCGCCTTTAAGTCTTCTACCATTGATACTAGAGCGTCTGAACTACTATTTAAGTCTTGGGGTTCAATACTCTTGCCATAGGCTGCTTCATACGCGTTATTGAGCAGGGTATAGACTAATAAAGTATGCTTTTCTGCTGACTCTTCATCCATTAGGTTTAACTTTTTTGCTTCCTGAGCAACATAATAAGCTTTCTTCGCTTCCCAAAGCGCTTTTTCCCCAACATTAACGACGCCTTTTCTATTACGATAATTTTTTTCAATATAAGTATTAGCTTTTTTGATCATATTCTTCGCATTTTTAAGGCTAACAGCTGCAAAGTCATCTGCATCAATATCTTTTGCTTTATCTAAAAAGTTATCCGCTAAGTCGAGATTTACCTTCTTCAGTGTATTTATTTCAACCAAAGCCATATCGCCTTTCAGTTCAACTAAATTTTCTGAGACATCCGACATTTTGCCGCGTTCAATATAATTAATCATTTCGCCTATATCTGTAACAATATCGTTATATTGTTCAGAAACTATATCGGGTGCTTTTAACTCAACTAATATTTTTTGATGAGTAAAGACTTTCGTTAATGTGGTTAATACGGTTGCTTTATTTTTATGTGCGTCAGCTATAAAACGTTGAGCGGCTATGGCTGACATAAGAGCCGCATTTTTTATTTTTTTTGGTGGCTCTAATATATATGCCTTCGCTTCTTCGATACTTTCACTTGCTTGTGACAAGTGTAAAGGGGAGTAATAATCTAAGCCTTGTTCCTTTGCATTTGCCAATTGTTTTGTCGCATCCTCAATAGCTTGTTCTGGGGTAAATGTTGCGGAATCTGCAGCTTTAGCAGATTCAAGCTTTATGCTTTCAGAAACAGCGACTTGTTGGCTCGCACATGCTGATAATAAGAGAGTTAAGATAAGAGCGGAATATTTTTGTAGCCTGATTTGCATTGAAAAGATCCATATTGAAGAGTTATTCTTAAGTCAAAACTAGTTAATCATTCAGCTAGTTGATAATTAAATGTAGCTTAGATCTAAGTGAAATGAAATAGAGGACCAGTGCCTAAACCTACATTTAACTTATCCGCATTTTTAATGGCATTAAAAGTATAATTGTTTGCTGCCTGCACGGACTGCTTTAATGATGATCCTTTCGCTAAGTTTGCGCTTATAGCTGACGATAATGTACAGCCAGTGCCATGAGTGTTTTTGCTTGCCACCCTGGCATGTGAAAAATTATATGTCTGATCTTTTTCTGACAGTACGTCAATGCAAGTTTCACCCTTTAGGTGCCCGCCTTTTAAAAGTACCGATTTTGAGCCGAATTGTAATAATGATTTTGAGAAGGTTTCCATTTCAGCTGGCTCTATTTCTTGATCCAGACCGAGTATACTGATCGCTTCAGGGATATTAGGAGTGATCATGGTAGCGAGAGGAAATAAATCACGTTTCATTAAGGATAATGCGTCTTTTTGAAGAAGTGGTCTGCCGCTACTTGAAATTAAGACAGGATCAAGAACAATGTTATTCGGTTTGTAATAACATAGCATTTCACTGACGAGTTCGATGATCTCGATTGAGTGCAGCATGCCCACTTTCACGGCTGCTATATCAATATCTTCAAAAACACTTTTAAGCTGGGATTTAATGATTTTTATGGGAAGGGTATAAATATCACGTATGCCCTGGGTATTTTGTGCGGTAATATTGGTGATGATAGATGTGCCATAAACCTTCAAGGCTGAAAATGTTTTTAGATCTGCCTGAATTCCTGCACCACCACTGGAGTCAGAGCCCGCTATAGTTAACACATTAGGAATACTGCTCAAATTTTTATTCCTCAATGAAATGGATTGGTGTAAATTTTATCAACCTTCAATGAATAGTATACGGTGTTATGTGCGGAATGGTTTGTAAGCTTGTATTAATTTTGACTTTAGTGACATATTCTTTTCATAGTTGGGCAGGACTAACAGCTGAACAGGTGTTAGGAGAGTACTGGAAAGACCCGCTATTTGGTGAGGCGGCAACTGAACAAACTTATTCAGTTGAATTGCTTGTTGGTAGAGTGCTGCCAGAGCTTTTAGCTATCCCGAAATCAACAAATATTCGTTTAGTATTTCTCAATCATACTTCTGAACCGCATCTTATCGCGATCACGAAAGATCCCGCTTCTTTGTTAGTTGATGAGGCCTTTGTGAAATTTGTTGAAGATGAGTTATATCATTCACAGCAAACAGTCGTTAGTGGAAGAGGTCATAGCCACAGTGGGACGTCTGTAAACAATGCTGAGTCAATGATTAAAACACTCGATCAGAGGCCAACTGTATTTGTTAAATCGAAAGATAGAAAAGAAATTCTACTTCGGTTTGACCAAGCAGAAACCTTAAGTTTTTTCTGTGCCTTGCCAGGTCATGAATCCCGGTTGCATGGGGAAATTATTATAAATATTCAAAAGTGAACCTTGTTAATGGAAATGAAAGATCAACAAAGCTTCTGTGAGATTAATGCGATTAAATGGGAAAAAAACCAGTTAGTTCTTTTAGATCAACGATATTTACCTTTAAAAGAGACATATTATCGTTGTGAGTCAAGCGCAGACGTTATTATTGCCATTAAAGAAATGGTTGTTAGAGGTGCACCTGCAATTGGCATAACGGCAGCCTATGGTGTGTTGTTATCTGTGATTAACAATAGAGCTGGCTCTTACAAATTATTTGAGAAGAATGTCTTATCTGACTTAGAGGCAATCGCTCAATCTCGACCCACTGCTGTGAATTTAATGTGGGCGATTGAGGTGATGAAAAGTTTGTTTTTAAGCGAAAGTGAAAATAGTAATCTTGAAAATATTCTATACCTTAAAGCAAAAGGAATTCATCAAGCAGATATTGAAAATAATATGTACATGGGAATGCTCGCCTGCGAAATGTTTCGTAAAAGTGAGGCAGCAGATAAGAAATTCTCTGTGATCACGCATTGTAATGCGGGGGCATTAGCGACGGGTGGGTATGGCACGGCGCTAGGTGCTATCCGTTCTGCCTGGCATGCAGGTTTAATTGATAAGGTGTATGTGGATGAGACAAGGCCTTGGCTGCAAGGGGCTAGATTAACTTCTTGGGAGTTAAAGAAAGATAAAATTCCTGTTTGCTTGAATGTGGACAATGCCTCAGGTTGGTTAATGAGTACCAAAAATATTAAATGGGTCATAGTTGGCGCTGATAGAATTGCGGAGAATGGCGACGTGGCTAACAAAATTGGCACATTTAACTTGTCTATTATCGCTAAGTATCATGATGTAAAAGTCATGGTTGTTGCACCTTCTAATACAATAGATGTAAATACGAAAAGCGGGGCAGACATAGAAATTGAAATGAGGTCAGAAAGTGAAATTCGTTCTTTACAATCTGTTGAAATAGCACCATTAGATGTTGCTGCAATTAACCCCGTCTTTGACGTTACACCGGCTAATTTAGTGGATGTGATCGTCACTGAATTAGGGGTGGTTACTAAACCTGATGTGTATAAAATAAGAGCGTTATTTGAAGGTGAATGTCGTGTCTCAGCTTGATACTGATGAAATTATTAATACTACCTTAGAGTGGTTGAAAACGTGCGTAATAGGTTTGAACCTTTGCCCATTTGCGAATAAACCTTTTACTGATAATACCATTCGAGTGACGACATGTTTAAAGCTTGACGAAGATGAAATTCTAAGTACATTAAAGTTAGAACTTGAGCGTCTCGGTACTACTAAACCTGCGGAAATTGAAACGACGTTGTTGGTGATTCCGTTTCACTTTGATGATTTTTACGATTTCAATGATTTTCTATATAAAGCAAATGAATTCTTGGTGCTTAATGATTGGGAGGGTGTAATTCAACTTGCGAGTTTTCACCCTGAGTATCAATTTGCAGAAACATCTGTAAATGATAAGGGGAATTTTACCAATCGATCGCCTTATCCTATCGTTCATTTAATTCGCGAGGAAAGTCTAAGCAATGCATTAGATTTTTACCCCGATGTTGATAAAATTCCTGATAGGAATATCAGCACCATGAATGCATTAAGTGAACACCAAATTAAAGATTACTTTTTCTGGTTGAATGGAAATAAAAAATGCAGATAAAAAAATAGACCTAGAACAGGAGGCGATGAGTCACTAATAACAGTTTATATCTGTATGTTTAGTTGTGAAAGCCCTTGTTTTTTAGCTGTATTGAGCGCATTTTTAGCCACGATCAATAAGTCGTCAATATCACTCCCCGGTTCTACTGTGATGATACCAATCGATATGGTAGAGCTGATTTTTGTACCATCTTTTTTGGTAACATATAAATTTTCAAAGTCTCTAATAAGTCTTTCCGCATAAAGCCTTGCCTGAGACAGGGATGTATTGCTTAACAATAAACTGAATTCACCACCACTAACTCTGCCGACAACTCCTCGGCGGTATATCGAATTCTTTTCCTTCTCTATAAGTTCAGCCGCGAGATTGTCGCGTTTTACTTTTAAGTCTAATAAACTGCCAAATTCAGCGAGAAGTTGATCACTTAAGGTGTGTCCATGAATGTTATTGAATGCTTTAAAGTTATCTATATTGATTTCTAGCCAGATTAAATCTTTGGTGCTTGAGTCAATGATTGATTTTATAGTCGAAATTAATCCATGACGATTATAGATACCGGTTAAAGAATCTACTTTATTTTGCGTTTGGTATTTTGATTTATCTGCAGTGAGCAAAATTGCTTGTTTTTTTAGGTCCCCGAAGCGATAACCTATAAGTAAGGAAAGAAGCATCACTTCAATTGCACTTCCAGCAAGCAGTAATTTTAATGTCGTAATACTTGCCTCAACAAACCCTAACCACATGAGCGCCCAAAGAAACCCACAAAAGATGAAAAACATCCAAGATATCAAGAAATAAGGTGCTATAGGGTTATTTTGTTTTAAGGCTGCAATACCCGCAATAAAAACAATGACAGGCGCAAGTATACCGATGAATTCTGCAAAACAATACGCGACTAGATCGGATACAAAACCGGTTAAAAATATACAAATAAATAGTGAAATTTGTTGTATACGTAATATTATATCTACTTTAGGGAGTGAGTTTTTAGTATCTAATAACTCCCTGATGAATATATTAGCGGCGAATATGGCTAGAAAAATTGTCAAATTTGATAGGCTTCCGCTTCCACCCCATTCTGGAAAGGCAAGTCGAGAATAACCGGACATAGAGACCAAGTATAATGATAAGCAAAACACGTAGAAAGCATAATAAAGGTATAATTTCTCATTTGCGCTAATGCCAATGACCAAATTATAAATAATGGCTAACGCCAAAAAACCAAATATGAAGCCATTGTATATATGATTTGAAACAGTATGGGTAATATATTCATCGTCAGTTCTTAACTGAATATTGAAATTAAAAACCTGAGAAGTCTGTAATTTTAAGTACGCATATTGATGATTTTTGGGTTCATTGATTAAAAAGGTCAAAAATGTGGCTGGCAACTCTGAATGACTACTATTTTGTCGGCCAATAGGTAGCTCCCATAGCCAGCGATTATCTTCAAATATAGCTAACTGGCCATCCAAGCCAACATTTGGGATTAGTTCAATCCAAAGGCGGTTGGATTTAAGTTGGCGTGGTAGTTCGATTTTGAGCCATAATATTTGGCCTTGAGTAGCTTGCCAATACTCTTTTGAAAAAAGCGATATATCTGAAAACCCATCATTTAGGGCATTCCACTTGATCATTGGAGTCGCTATTACATCTTGAAGGTGATTTATTTCAGGATCGACTAATTGCCAGAACTTTGCGTCATGGCTTTTGTTTTGTTCAGCAAGAATGCTTGAACTAAACAATGCGCTAATGAAAATACCTAAGAGAAAGAAACTGTTAAGAATTTTCATCAAAGTACGTAGCTTGAATATCTAAATCGAAATTTCTTTTAAAGTTGATGTGGTTCATATTTTAAGTTTAATAAATTGGACGAACTTGCTAATAAGTGCTACCACTTAAATGTAAGTAGTTAAAATTAACACAACAAAGCATCAACAGATATAAAATTGTTTCTAAATTATGAATAAAACAGAATATCTTATTGCTCGCGTCGGCAGAATGAAATTTGGCGTATATTGTCGTGATGTAGAAAATGTTTATACCGGAAAGGTTAAGCTTGTTAAACTATTCTACCAAGACTCAATGTTTAGAGGGTTGGTCACAATCCACGATCAAGTAATGCAAGTGTTGGATTTACGTAAACGGATTGGTTTGACCTCATGTGAGTCAACAGAGTTGACCTTAGTCACTTTTAATATAGGTGCTGATACAACGATAGCGGTAGTAGTTGATGAAATTGTTGGACTTCAAAGGGTCTTAACCAGCGCTATACATAAAAATGATGAAATTCACGATCATCGTTTAAATAATATCGGTTTATTATTTCCTATGGTTGCAGTGGTACCGTGTATAAGTAATTCAGGAAATACTGAGCTTATTCATTTAATTGATTCAACCTACTTAAATAAAACCGAGCCTATTGTTGAAGAGTCAGGAGAGTTAGAATTTTTTTAATTCACTCTTATGACTTTATGGAAAAACTTCCAAGCCCTGCTATGTTTAAGTATTAAGCCTTTTCGATTTACCATCAAAATAAGTAATTATAAGCATGCAACAAAATGATCTAATTGATATTTTACTGGTTTCTTCTGATTTTGTATTTGGAAGTACTGATAATAATGGCAAAATCTTAACGGTTACGCCTGCATGTCGAGAAGTTTTAAAGCTGCAGGAAGGTGAGCTTGAAGGGAAGTTGTTGAATGAGGTTATACCGGAGTTAGCGTTTCACCCCCAATCTGAATATAAGCCTGTACAGCCTCGTGGAGGTTTGGATATGTGGTCAGATGATGAAGTAGAAGAGGGTGCTGATTACATGGAATTCCTTGCTTACCACACACAAGAGCAGGGTCGTTTTGAAATAGAGACGGCAATTGATTCAACCCCAGCTTGGTTATCCTTGGTTACCAATAAAGTCCAAAATGATGAAAGTATAATATTTACGGTGATGATCAGAGATATTACCCGCCGCAAGCAAGATGAAAAAGAAATTTTAGACTTAAATCAAAATTTAGAGCAAAGAGTAGAATCCCGAACTGAACAAATAAAAAACGTTGTGATGTCCTGTAGTGCAGAATTTGGTCAGGTGAATGATACCTATCAGTCAATGAAAGAAAAACAAATGGATATTATGGAGAGTATGGAAATAGAGGTCTTGGCTGCGTCTGACGGCATCGATGTTGCCCAACAACAGAAAATTATTGATGTCATTCAAGGCAAAGTAATTAATTGTATGAACCTATATTCTGAAGACCAAATCACTGATCAAAAGTTTTTATTAACTATGATGTCGTTGAATGAACTCTTTGGTTCTAGTTCCGAGCAAAATGAAAACCTCAAACCTGGACAGATTGGTGGAACAAACCAAGATGAAGTAGATGATTTGATGGCATCACTTGGCCTCTAGTTAATTTCTACCCCTTTTAAATAATGCTATTCCATTTAAGCTATCTAGTAGGCTTAATGTTAACTAAATCTTTGAGTTTCTTGATACTCGATAGTCAAAAATTTGATAGTATCCCTCGCCAAGCTTTTCCTTTTTTAATACCAATTAAATCTATTCTTATTTTGAGACGTCAGTAATGAAGCCAGTTCGTGCGCAAAAAGAAATTGATAAGATTAAAGACAATATACTCAGTAAGGCGCTCGATGTAATAATAACAGATGGTTTCACTGCATTGACGATGCGTAGACTGGCAAAAGATGTAGGGATGACTGCACCTAACATCTATAATTACTTTTCCAATAAGGATGAGCTATTTATAACGCTTACTATAAAAGGTTTTGAAAGCCTATTAAGTAAACTAGATTCTGAAATGCGACTCGCTAAAACACCAATAACGCGGGCTCAAGCTATGTTAAAAACCTATTTAAAATTCGGCCTTGAAAATAGTAACTACTATGAAATCATGTTTACCAGCAGGACGCCTAAATACCTCGATTATGTGGGGACGGCTCATGAAATTCTGGCAAAGCAAGAGCTTGATGTGTCCATGTTATTACATCAAAAGACTATGGCGGTTCTAGAGGAAATAGCTGAAGAGAAAAAGGTCGAATTAAATGATACTAAAGTCAAAGTGGTATTGACCACACTCTGGAGCTTATTACACGGTATGGTGAGTTTGCATAATAGTAATAATACTATTTATTTGGTGGATAATGCAGAAACAATTTATGATGAAATTTTGGATAAAATACTCTTACAGGTGCTTAGTTTTTAGTTTGATAAGCTCATCTAAGGGCATCGGTTTATAATAGAAATACCCTTGTGCGAAAGGGCACTCATTCGCCACTAAAAACTCAGCTTGCTCAAGAGACTCTACTCCCTCAGCTATTACCTTCATTTTTAATTTTTGTGCAATGCTGATGACAGTGGTTACGATGGCTTCATCGCTTTCACCAAGCAGCATGTCATCAATAAACGATTTATCAATTTTAAGTTGATCAACCGGGAAGCGTTTTAAGTAGTTTAAGGATGAGTAGCCTGTACCGAAATCATCAATTGATAAGTTAATACCTAATTTCTTTAGTGTATTTAGAGTTTTGATAGTCCCCTCGACATCTACTATCAGGGTACTTTCAGTCAGTTCAATCGTAAGGTGCTCGTAGTGGCAAGAGGGATGTATATCGAGAGTGTCGGTAATTACTTTGCATAGATGATCGGCGTTCTTAAATTGATACGCAGATACATTAATGGCTAGCTTACATGCATCGAAACCAGATTTAATCATTTCTTCCCAGTCAGCTATAGATTTTCTGATTACCCAGTCTCCAATAGGCTTGATCAAACCACTTTCCTCAGCGATTGGAATAAAGTCACTGGGCGGGATATTGTTTCCTTCTTTGTCGGTCCATCGAATTAACGCCTCAAAACCAATAATTTGTTTAGATTCAATATGAACCTGTGGTTGGTAGTAAAGCATAAAAGATTCATTCTTGATTGCTTCTCGTAATTCGTGCTCAACAGATAATCTGTTTTGTGCCTTAATATTCATTTCTTTATGGAAAAATTGAAAACGATTTTTACCTTCTTCTTTAGCATGGAACATTGCCAGATCAGCAGCACGCATCAATGATTGAGTTGTTGCTCCATCATGTGGGTACATCGCAATGCCGATACTTGATGTTATGACTACTTGCTTGTCTTTAAGTTGAATGGGTTTTTCTAAATTTCTTAGTATATTGCTAGCTATTTCAGCCACAGCGCTTTCATTGTGAAAACTAGTGAGTACTAATACAAATTCATCGCCGCCAAGTCTGGCGACTGTATCTTCAGCGTTTACTTCTATTTGCATAATCTCAGCCACATGTTTAAGTAGCAGGTCACCATAGTCATGGCCAAGAGAATCATTGATATGTTTAAAGTTATCTAGGTCACATAAAAAGATAGCTACTTTTTCATGGTGCCGCTCTGAACTGGTGACTGCATGTTTCAATCGGTCCATTAAGAGCCGTCTATTGGCTAATTTAGTTAAAGGGTCGTAAAAGGCAAGTTGCTGAATGGTTTCTTGGGCTTCGTGCAGTTTCGTGTTATCTGTTGAGGTGGATACGTAATGAGTTGCATGGCCATTGTGATCTTTGATAGGCGCGATTGTTTGTTGAGCCCAGTATAAATCTCCATTTTTCTTCTCATTCAGTATCTCCCCGCGCCATTGCTTGCCAGACTTAATCGTATTCCAAATTTTTGTGTGAATATGGTTACTGCTTTCTTCACTTTTAAGAATTGATGTATGTTGCCCGATGACTTCCTTTGCTGAATAGCCTGTTAGTCGGGTGAATTCAGGGTTGGTATATTCAATAATACCTTTAGTATCGGTAATAAAAATTGCATCCGCACTTTGTTCGACAGCACTAGATAAATTTCTTAGTCTAGCTTCAGTGAGTAAATTTAGCTGTGCTTGTTCAATGTGATAAAGGGCGCTACTAATATCATTACTTAAATGACTGAGCAAATAGGCCATTTCTGGATCAAAAACATTTTTTTGTGCTGAATATAAGGTAAATACGCCAGAAACTTTATCGTTTAAAAATAATGGTACTGCAGCTAATGCGGCATAGCCCCTTTCATTAGCCGCTTTGCGCCATGGCCAAAAGTCAGGGTGAGTATCTACATCGTTTACATACGCTACTTGTTTAGTATTTACCGCAATACCAACAGGCCCTTTGGCCCAATCGGACTGGTCAATGCGCATTTGCATTTTTTCAAAATAGCCAGAATCATCCCCAGACACATACTCGGGCTGTACTACCTCGCCCTGGATGGTACCAATCCAGGCCATCTTGAGATCTCCATACTCAATAGCAATATCGCAAATCTCTTTGAAAAGTAGCCCTTTATCTTGCTGTCTTACTATCGCTTGGTTTGTATGACTTAACACTCGATAAACTCGGTTCAGGCTAGAGAATTGAAGCTCTGATTGCTTTCTTAAGGAAATGTCTCTTAATGTATGCACAATTGTTGAGAAGTCGTTGCTATAGTGGAGTGCAGATAAGCTCGCTTCGAACCATTTTTCTGTTGATTTATTATAAAAATCAAATGCTTTAAGTGCTTGCTTTTGTTTGATAGCATGACAAATTTTACAGTCCAGGTGATCTATCGAACTGTCGTGTAAAAAGTTATGGCAATGCTTGTTTATAAGCTCTTCACCGTAAATTCTTTTTGCTGATTGGTTGACTCGTTGAATGATACCATTCTGATCAATAATGGCTGTTGGCTCAGGTAATTGATCATAAGAGTCGATTACAGAAGTAAGGCTTTCAATAGGCTTTGTCAAAGACGACTCTATTAGTAATCTATAAATAGCCCAAAAGGACAGTAGTTTAAATATATGCCCAATGACAAAATTAGAAGCTGTCATGCTGGCATAAAGCGTGAAGTTTAATTCAGCGATGATTGTCAAAACTGCTGAAGCCGTTAGAAGCGTTCTTGAGTGTTGGTCGATATTTAATTCTTGCTTATTAAATCTAATGACCGCAACACCTAAGAGCAGCATTATTAAGTATTCATTTACTTTTTTTACATCGGTTAAACCTTTATTTTGCGAATATAGTTCGGGGAAGAAATTAGATAAAATCAAGGTGATTAGTACCACGCATGTCAAACCAAACGACGTAAATAAATACTTGGGATTGATTTTTTTGCTGGCATTGATAGTAGCAAGTAACAGGGTAAATGCCTCAAGGTATCGTGCACTTAGCCAGAAGTGTAGCGTGGTACTTGCACTTAAATTTGAAAATATCGACATATTTGTAAATGTAAGTGTATGGAATAATCCTACCCAAAATATCGACGTATCCGATCTTAGGAGCACATATGATGCTGGTCTATACGTAAATTTAAGACAAGGTCAATCAGTTACATTAGAAAAAACGGGAGAAACCAATGTACTCGTAGAAAGAACAGGAGATACAACTTATGAGGTAGGC
>ENA-OSET01003011-OSET01003011.1-sediment-metagenome-genome-assembly--contig:-NODE-3011-length-15760-cov-24.437863_pt1 | contig 15760 bp, 10 predicted proteins | sample MGYA00237882_ERZ534229 | MGnify/ENA primary metagenome ERZ534229 (study PRJEB26408, sample SAMN06266212) | sediment metagenome | isolation source: Hudson Canyon methane seep mesocosm | place... | reverse complement strand
TGACTAATTTATCACGCCCTAAAACTAAGATTATGCTTAATTTGGGTAATCCTGATTTGGCTTTTAAGTGTAGTTTTTTACCAAATGATGGTGTTGGGCTGGCTCGTATGGAGTTTATTATTAATGAATACATTAAGGTGCATCCTATGGCCTTATTACATGTCGATCAGGTTCAGGATGATATAGAGCAACAACAGATCAAAGATTTATTGTCAGGCTATAACAGTCCTGCTGATTATTTTGTACAGCGGTTGTCAGAAGGAGTGGCTACCATTGCCGCTGCTTTTTATCCCAAACCCGTGGTTGTGCGGATGTCAGATTTTAAAAGTAATGAATATGCTTCTTTACTTGGAGGAAAAAGCTTCGAGCCTGATGAGGAAAATCCCATGATAGGCTTTAGAGGGGCGTCCCGATATACTCATCCGGCCTATCAGCAAGGCTTTGAATTAGAATGTAAAGCCATGAAACGCGTACGTGATGAAATGGGGTTAACAAATGTCATTCTAATGATTCCTTTTTGTCGCCGGGTGGAAGAAGGGAAAAAAGTACTGCAGAAAATGTCGGAGTTTGGTCTGAAACGGGGTAAAAATGGACTTAAAATATATGTTATGTGTGAAATCCCCAATAATGTGATTCAAATCGATGCCTTTGCAGAATTGTTTGATGGATTTTCTATAGGGTCTAATGATTTAACCCAGTTAACCTTAGGGGTGGACAGAGACTCTGAAATAGTTGCCTTTGATTTTGATGAACGCGATGAAGGGGTAAAAGAAATTATCCGTATGGCTGTTGCAGGTGCAAAACGAAATGCTTGTCATTCGGGTATTTGTGGGCAAGCGCCTTCTGATTATCCAGAAATGGCTGAGTTTTTGGTAGAATTGGGAATAGAGTCAATAAGCTTAACCCCTGATACGGTGATTAAAACCACCTTGCATGTGCTGGATGTAGAAAAGAGCTTGAAGCTTAATTGATATAGGATGTGCAGAGGAGCGAAGCGCATCTTACTGAAATTGATGCATTTCGTTTCTTAGCACACCCTATAATATTACCTTAACTCTTTTGCTTTTCTAGCGATTCAAACAATAATGCGCATAATTTTTAAAGAATACAGTCGGGTTGTCTGGCAAAAAAAATGGTATTTCCTGCTCTGTATTATCGGCTTGACCGGTGCTACAGCCTTTAGTTTTTATGTCCCCGTTTTATACAAGAATATTGCTAATGGATTAGCTCAGGAATATTCTGATGCCACCTTAACCCTATTATTAGATAATTTGCTGATGATTGCCATGCTATATGCAGGTGTCTGGCTGTCGTGGCGGATTTTGGAAATTGGCATCATCCCTGTTGATGGTGGCGGGGTTAATTTACTGGAAAAACGCTGTTTTGATGTATTAAAAAAACAAAAATATATTTTTTTTGAAAACAGTTTTTCGGGGAGTTTAATTAAACAAGCCAATCGCTTTTCTCGATCCTTCGAGATTATCATGGACTGGTGTTTATTCCATTTATTTCAAAATGTTCTGGCGATAGTTATCGCTTTTATTCTTTTTTATCAGCAACAACCCTATTTTGCCCTTTATTTCTTAGCCTGGGTCGCACTTTATTTAAGCTGGAATATTATATTTTCACTGTGGAAACTTAAATTCGACGAGGCTGTCGCCACGGCAGATTCCAAAGTAGGCGGTGTCTATTCAGATGCCATCAGTAATATATTTATCGTTAAAAGCTTTGTCATGGAAGATAAAGAACAGCAACGCGTTGATCAATCATCCGATCATGTTTATCGGCGTAAAAAAGTGGCATGGATATTAATGTTCATTTCTTTTGCTGTACAAGGATTGATGATCTTTGCAATTGAATTGCTATTAATGTATTTGATGATTGATAAATGGAAGCTGGGTAACTTTGAAATTGGCGAATTCGTTTTATTTCAATCAATACTGTTGATGTTAATCCAGCGATTATGGGAATTTGGCCGTAATCTGCGCAACTTATTTACCGCCTTAGCAGATGCTTCAGAAATGACTGAAGTCTTTAAAAATACGGAATTAGAAATTGATCTGCCTGATGCCAAAGCGCAACAAATAACAAAAGGCGCGGTGAGTTTTAATCAACTTGATTTTAGTTATGATGGTCATCGCCAGCTATTTGAGAATTTTTCACTGCAAATAAAGGCGGGAGAGAAAGTCGCCTTAGTGGGGCAATCTGGCTCAGGAAAAACTTCATTAACCAAATTGTTATTTCGCTTTGTTGAGCCGCAAAATGGAGAAGTTTTATTTGATGGCATCAATAGCAGTGATTTTACCTTGGCTTCATTACGCCAGCAAATATCGCTAGTTCCTCAACAACCTGAGTTATTTCATCGCTCAGTACGCGACAATATTACGATGGGGGAGGATATTTCAGAGTCAGAATTGCAACTTGTTGCAGAAAAAGCCCAGGCTTTAGCGTTTATCCAACAGCTACCACAACAGTTTGAAACAAAAGTGGGGGAACGCGGAGTTAAATTATCGGGCGGGGAAAAACAACGTATTGCAATAGCCAGAGCTTTTTTAGAAAAAGCGCCGATAGTGGTGCTGGATGAAGCGACCAGTGCTTTAGATTCTCTGACCGAACAACAAACACAGGTTGCCATTTTTGAATTGCTGGAAAATAAAACCGCCATTGTGATAGCGCATCGCTTATCAACCATTTTGCGTATGGATAGAATAGTGGTGTTGGAGCAGGGCAGGTTAATTGAGCAGGGAACTCATCAGCAATTGCTCACTAAGCAAGGCCGGTATTATCAAATGTGGCAACACCAGAAAGGTGAGTTTTTGGGGGACTAGTTATTAAATAAATGGCTATGAACTAACCGTGGATTGCTTCCATACTGTCCCTCAAGACGCAGCGTGAATGCATCCTTGTGGTCTTGTTGACAGCATTTGACCAAGATGTATTTCAAAACAAAGAAAGAGTTCACACAAAGACACAAAGCCACCAAGAAGAGCGATTTCTTTTTCTTTTCTTTGTGTCTCTGTGACTTTGTGTGAGTATGAAATCTTGTAGAATTTCTTAACTTAATGGCATTAGAATAGACCAACCTGCTTTTTGTTCACAGTCATATTAAATTAAGAGTAATATAAACTTTTGCTAAGTGCTTATTGTCACAGAATAGACATTTTACAGAGGAACCATCATGTTAATGCTCCCTGAATTTTTCCAAATAGTCATAACAGGATTAATGATCTTAATTCCTATTGCCCTGATCTATAAAAAAGCTGGATTAAATCCATTTTGGGGGGCTTTAGTTTTCTTACCAGGGATAGGATTATTGCTAATATTTTTGCAATTGGCTTTTTGGCCCTGGCCCAATCATAAAGAAACAGGAGGGCATTAATTATGGAAATGTTATTCTTGTTTATATTACCCTTTTTTATCGCGTTTACACTCTGGCTAGGTTCGATAATTTTAGCAAAGGCGGGTTTAGATAGAAGATTAGTTTTCTTTCTTTTATTTCCAGTGCTCAACATTATTTTGATTTGGGCTTTTGCCTTTACCAAATGGCCAAATTTAAAAGATGATGTTGATCAATATTAACGTATTAATTATGCCTAAAAAATGCAGGATGAAGACTGGAGTAAATGCTGGTGGCATTATTTGGAAGTGAGGCTTTAGCCTCGCCAGACTACTAAAATTCGAGTCTAAAGCCTCACGTCCTTATTAACAAAAACTCTTAATTTAACCGCATTTTTACTAAACAGTTTTCAGTCGCTGCTGCCATTCAGTAATTTTAATTTTCAAATCATCAATGTTGATAGTGGTTAATTCTCCTTGTTTTAACAACTGTTTACCAGCCACCCAAACATCGGTAACTTGTTGACGGTTAGCTGAATAAACAATCTGAGAAATAGGATCATATAAAGGTTGAGTTTCTAGCTGTTCCAAATCAATCGCAATCATATCAGCTGCTTTACCTATAGATAAAGAGCCCGTTTTGTCTTCTATCCCTAATGCCTTGGCTCCATTGATGGTTGCCATTTTAAGCGCAGTTATAGCAGGTACCGCACTGGCATCACCGGAAACACCTTTTGCCAATAAAGCGGCTGTACGCATTTCTCCGAACATATCCAGATCATTATTACTGGCAGCACCATCAGTGCCTAAGGCGACATTAATTCCAGCATCTATACATTTGGCAACAGGGCAAAAACCACTGGCAAGTTTAAGGTTGGATTCTGGGCAATGGACAATATGAGTGCCTGTCTCCGCGACCAGTTTAATATCGTCATCCGTTAACTGAGTCATATGCACTGCAATAAATGAGGGGCTAAGTAGGCCTAAATCATGTAAGCGCTGGATAGGTGTTTGATTGTTTTTCTGTTGCTGTTCATTCACTTCATGTGAGGTTTCATGCAGGTGCATATGTATCTGTAAATCCAGTTCATCGGCAAAAGTGCGTGCTTTAGCCAAGGGTTCATCAGAAACTGTATAAGGTGCATGAGGGGCAAAGGGCGTGGTGATTAAAGGTTGATGACGGTGTTGATCATGTAAGGCCAGTCCTTTTTCTATATAAGCTTCACTGTTTTCTGCCCAAACCGTAGGGAAGTCAATCAGAATCAGTCCCACACTGGCGCGTATACCATGATGAATGGCTTGATGAGCCGTAATGTCTGGGAAAAAATACATATCATTGAAACAGGTAGTGCCGCCTCGAATCATTTCAGCAATGGCTAGATCAGTACCATCTCTGACAAAGGCTTCACTCATCCATTTTTGTTCCAAAGGCCAGATATGATTTTGTAACCAGTCCATCAACGGTAAGTCGTCGGCAATACCACGCATTAAGGTCATACTGGCATGGGTATGGCTATTGATTAAGCCCGGGGTAAGGGCATGACTATGGAGTTTTTCAACAGTATTGGCCTGGTATTTCTGTTCAGCTTGTAGCCAGGGCAATAAATCAATAATGATGCTGTCATTAATCACCAAAGCATGGTTTTCATAGGTTACTGAATCCTCTTCAACAGGTATAATCCAGCGTGCTTGAATGATTAGGTCGACTTTCATTGATGATTCCTGATTGATGGCGTACGAATAATGTAGAGCGGACTTCAGTCCGCCATGGATAATAAATAGTGTAAATATTCATCAGCTTTTGGTTTGAGGGTATAGTGAATTGATTTATCAGGACGCGTAAATACGTCCGTGTAAGCTCTGCTGCAACGTCCTGTTGCAGAAGCCTGATAAATCAACACACTATACCCACAGAAAATATATGCTGAATAATTACTGAGTAGTTAGAATTATAACCATATAAAGATGTGTGATAAATAATGAATGTGAATAATGAACTAAAGGTTCATGCCCTGGAATGGACTGGGAATAGTTTAAAAGTTTTAGATCAGCGTGTTTTACCCGAAACAATCCGCTTTGATGAGTATACCGATGCACTCAGTGTGGCTGAAGCAATTACTAGCATGCGTGTTAGAGGTGCCCCTGCAATTGGTATTGCAGCCGCTTATGGTGTGGCATTATCAGTTATGCAGCATTATTCGGTATCTGAAGCAGATTGGGAAGCAAAGGTTGAAGATGATATTCAGAAGCTGGCAATTTCTCGCCCTACAGCCGTAAATTTATTTTGGGCGCTGGACAAAATGCAGCAAGTATTACATGAGCAAAGCGGAAATCCTGTTCAGGCAATTAAACAGGCTGCAGTTCAAATTCATACCGATGATATTAAAGCCAATCAAACCATGGGTGAGTTTGGTGCTGATTTAATTGGCACTGGAAATACAGTGATGACGCATTGTAATGCGGGTGCGCTAGCAACGGGCGGTTATGGTACGGCGCTAGGCGTTATCCGTAGTGTACATAAACGCGGAGAAACTAAGGTTTATGCTGGCGAAACCAGACCCTGGTTGCAAGGTGCCCGGTTAACGGTTTGGGAATTAGCGCAAGATAATATTCCTGCTACATTAATTGCAGATTCTGCCGCCGCCTGGTTAATGAAATCAGGCGAATTGGATTGGATAATCGTTGGCGCGGATAGAATTGCCGCCAATGGTGATGTAGCCAATAAAATTGGTACCTATTCATTAGCCGTATTAGCAAAACAACATGGCGTTAAAATGATGGTTGTTGCGCCCGTTTCAACCATTGATTTTGCAATGGAGTCTGGCGCAGGGATAGAAATTGAACAACGCAATCAAAATGAACTATTGGCTGATTGTTATATCAATGATGAATCAATAGTGACTGCCTGGAACCCAGTTTTTGATGTAACCCCCGCGAGTTTAATAACCGCGATTGTGACAGAGAAAGGCGTAGTTCTTGAGCCAGCAGAAAATGGAGTAAGGAGTTTAAAATGAATGAGTTAAAAGAAAAAGGTAATAACCCAGTTTATGCAGTTAGCTGCCTGTTACAAGGTCTAAAGTTATTAGGCAGAAAAGAATTACGCAAGTTTTTAATAATACCGATTGTTATTAATATCATTCTATACAGTATTGCTGGCACTTTAGGCTATTTGTATATTGCCGATTTAATTACCCAGTTTATTCCTTCCTGGTTATCCTGGTTAGAGTGGTTGATTTGGCCATTATTTTTTATCAGCTTCTCTGTAGTTGGTTTTTTTACCTTTACAATCTTGGCTAATTTAATCGCCTCACCTTTTTATAGTCAGTTGTCAATCAAAACCTTAGAAGTTATTTCTGGAAAACCAAGCACTATCGAAGAACAAGCGATAACACAAGTTATTTTGGCTGAGTTAAAACGTATGGGCTATTTAGTCAGTCGAATGCTACCGTTATTGATTTTATTTGTTATTCCCGTGATCAATTTAATAGCGCCGTTTGTATGGGCTTTATTTGGTGCCTGGGGAATGGGGCTAGAATTTATGGCCTATCCTTTAGAAAATAAGGGTTTGTTGTTTGCCGAGCAAAAAGAACAGGCAAAAAGCAGACGATTTGGAGTGTTAAGTTTTGGTGGCTTAACCATTTTAGGATTGTCTATTCCCGTCCTAAACCTTATTGTTGCACCCGCTGCTGTAATAGGCGCAACTATCTATTTTCACGGTATAAATGAGTAGGGTGGGCACTGCCCACCAATATTAAAGCATAATAATGGAACACGATTATTTATTAAAATTACGCCAGCATCCAACCTGGCGACTGCTCTGTGTTGATAATGCGCCACTGATTATTAGTTTTTTTTACCGCGCTTTTATTCAACCGAATTGCCGATCTTTAAAGCAAAGTGAAATTACAGAGAAACTGGATGACAGTTTATTTCACCTGCGCCAGATCCATAAAAATAAATACCCCAAAACGGCCAAAGCCTATTTAACTGATTGGGCTAATGGCGAAAATGCTTTCTTGCGTAAATATTATGCAGAAAATAGTGATGAAGCTGAATTTGATTTAACGCCAGCCAGTGAAAAATCCATCGAATGGTTGCGTAGTTTAGAACAAAAACAATTTATCGGCACTGAATCACGGTTACTGACCGTTTTTGAATTATTAGAAACCATTTTAAAAACAACCGAAACAGATCCAGAGCAACGTATTGCCGAATTAGAAGCACAAAAAACTGACATTGATGCAGAAATAGCCCGCTTACAGCAAGGCGAGGTGATGAGTTATGACCCTCGCCAGGTAAAAGAACGTTTCTATCAGTTGGAAGAAACTTCTCGTAGCTTATTAATGGATTTTAGGCAGGTTGAAGAAAATTTTCGTCAACTGGATAGAGCAACTCGTGAAAAAATAACCACCAGTAATAAACAAAAAGGCGATTTGCTGGATGATATTTTTGGTGAACAGGATGAAATCGGTGATTCAGATCAAGGCAAAAGTTTTCAAGCCTTCTGGGGCTTGTTAATGTCACCTGCAAAACAGCAAGAGTTTAATGATTTAATTCAAAAAGTGCTGGCTTTAGAGGAAGTGAAAAGCTGTGAACCCGATGAGCTACTGCCCAAAATGAAATATCATTTGCTGGAAGCAGGTGAGAAAGTCCAGCGCACCAGTTCCAGCTTAGTGGAACAGTTAAGGCGTTATTTGGATGATCAGGTCTGGTTAGAAAATAAACGTATTATGTCGATTATTCATGAGGTGGAAAAATCAGCCATAGAAATAAAACAAACCCCACCAAAAGACAAAGATTTTACCCATTTAGATGATATAAAAGCGCCGATAGAATTACCTGTCTCCCGCGCATTATTCAGACCGCCAAGCCGCCCGAATATTTCTACCGAAAAATTAATAGCAGGGGCTGCAGAATTTAATAGTGATTTATTGTATACCCAGCATTATGTCGATATTGAAATGTTGCAAGCAAGAATCAGCAAAGCCCTGCAAAATAAACAGCAAATAACCTTGCTGGAAATATGCCAGCAACACCCATTGGAAAAAGGCTTAAGTGAATTGATAGCGTATATGAATATCGCCTGTCAGGATAATAGTTATGCGTTGATAAATAGTGATAAAGAAGTGGATATTGCCTGGGTTAATGCAGATGGGGTGAGGAAGTCGGTTCGAATGCCTAGTGTTATTTTTACTCGGCGCTGATTGATTTTTTTCTATATTTGATGTATTTTTGCATGAAAAGAGTAATTTTTTACTTATTAATGGTTAATTATGAACAATGTTAGTTGAATTCAGTGTAGCTAATTTTAAATCAATTAGAGAGCAACAAACCTTAAAGCTTACGTCTGTAAAGGCTTATAAAGAACATTCTGATAATGTTTTTTCAACAGGACGTACAGCTGAAAATTTACTCCATACACTTGCTATTTATGGAGCTAATGCGGGAGGTAAATCTTCATTGCTGGAAGCATTAAATTTTATGGAAAGCTTTATTTTACGTAATAGTAAAATGAATGAAGGTGAGACAATAGAGGTTAATCCATTTAAATTAGATAATCATTCCTATACAGAGCCATCAAGCTTTGAAATTATTTTTATTGATGAGGGCATACGTTATCAATATGGTTTTTCATTAACTCAAGATATTATTGTTAGTGAGTGGCTGTATGCTAGTCCATCTAAATCAGTTCAGACATGGTTTGAGCGTGATGGTAATGATAAAAATGAATGGTATCTTAATCGTAATTTAGCATCTAAATCTGATAGAGATACGTGGAAACGGATGACAAGGAGCAATGCTTTATTGTTATCAGTTGCTGTGCAATTAAATGCTGAGAAGTTAAAGCCTATTTTTAATTGGTTTAGGAAAAAATTAGTTTTACTTGAAAATGGTAGTATTGGTTTTACGGCTGAACATGTCAAAAAAAGTAATTTAAAGTCGAAAATTATTCAATATTTGAATGCAGCGGATTTATCAATTATTGATTTGGATGTTGATGAAAAAAAATTAAATGTTGAAGATTTACAGGAACTAGAAAAACAATTTGGTGGAACGGCCCCATCTGAATTCAAAGATGCTGTTGAAAAAGGAGATATTAGTAAATTCAAAGTAGATGTAATTCATATTGAAAATCAACGTGTGCCATTAAACATAGATGAAGAGTCTGAAGGAACCCAAAAACTTTTTGCTTTAGCTATGCCTCTAATTGATATATTAGAAAAAGGTAAAGTTATTTATATCGATGAGTTAAATAACAGCTTGCATCCATTTATCGTAAGAATGATTATCGAGTTATTTAATAACCCTGAAACCAATCCTAATCATGCCCAATTAATTTTTACAACCCATGCGGCTTCGATTTTAGATAATAACGTTTTTCGTCGTGACCAAATCTGGTTTGTTGAAAAGGATAATGAACTGGCGACGCAACTCTATCCCTTAAGTGATTTTTGTCCGCGTATTAATGAAGCATTGGCTAAAGGTTATTTAGAAGGTAAGTATGGCGCAGTTCCTTTTATCGGGGAATTTAACTGGCGATGAGTGATAAACTGTTTAAACGTAAGCAAAAAAGCACTAAAGATTTAGAACGCCAATTAACTAAATCTCCGGTAGATATATTAGTAGTGTGTGAAGGTGAAACTGAAGGTGATTATATTCGACACTTACGGAAGTTGTGGGAAATAGAAGATAGAATACATGTGATTGATGGATCTAATCATGTGTGTATTAAAAAGTTTATTGAAATCCCAAAAAGACCGCCTCATATTGGCGATGTTAAATATGGTTCATCTGCTGTTAATGTGGTTGATTATGCAATAGCTGTTGCCCAGAAACGTAAGACCCCCTTTAAACCTTATAAACAAATCTTTTGTCTGTTTGATAAAGATGACCCCATTAAATATGCAGAAGCGAGTCAAAGAAGTAGGCCAGTTCGAGGTGGGAAAATATTTAAAATTACTTCCGTACCCTGCATAGAATATTGGTTGTTATTGCATTTTGAAAGGACTGATGCGCCATTAGGAACAGTTAAAAATACGATTACTAAACTCAAAAAATATATCCCTGATTATAACGAAGATAAGAAAAGAATAGATTCAGATAGGTTTCAGTTACTATGTGCTAATAATGGAATAGAGAGAGCTACTAAATGGGCTAATCAACTACAGAAACAAGCGGAACAGTTTAACTCTGATGACCCAACAACACGGATGTTTGAGTTAATGGAAAGCTTAAATCCAATAAAATCCCATGACTGAAGAAGAACACCAACCCAACATATCCCCCGTTATCATCCACCTGCTAAAAGGCATTCTGTTCAGAAACCAGCACCCGCAGCTGTGGAATGATTTACTGGAATTACAATCACAAGTTTTAGACTATGTAAAAGTGATTGGCCTAGAATTGGAAATTGATGATGTGGAAGGCTATGCCTGGCTGACTCAAACCATGCCTGATGAGAATGAAAAAGATCCTTTACCCCGTTTAATTGCACGTCGTCCCTTAAGTTACCCGATTAGTTTGCTTTGTGTATTATTACGAAAAAAAATGGCTGAGGCGGATAGTTCGGGGGCTGAAACACGGGTGATTGTGTCTCGGGATGAATTGGTCAATACCATGCTGGTGTTTATGCCAGAGAAAAGCAATGAGGCGCAAATAGCCGCTTCAATTAATGCCACCATTAATAAAGTACTGGACCTGGGTTTTTTACGAAAATTAAAAAATGATAATGAAAACCTGGAAATCCAGCGCATTATTATTGCTTTAGTCGATGCTGACTGGGCCGCCGACTTTAACGAAAAATTACAAACTTATAAAGAACATGCAAAATCAACAGATTGAAATGGATTTTAGTACTGATGATGCGCTAGTTGGTTTTCGCTTGCAGCGTTTTGAGTTATTAAACTGGGGGACGTTTGATAAACATATCTGGAAAATATTGCCAGAGGGTGAAAATTGCTTATTAACGGGCGATATTGGTTCGGGGAAATCGACGGTAGTGGATGCTTTAACCACCTTATTAGTCCCTAGTCAAAAAATCACCTATAACAAAGCCGCGGGTGCAGAGGGTAAAGAACGGAATTTAAACTCTTATGTGCGAGGGCATTATAAAAGTGAAAAAGATACTGAAAACTTATCGGCTAAACAAGTGGCTCTGCGTGATGCTAATAACTATAGCGTATTGCTAGGTCATTTTTATAATGCGGCTTATGACAGCCATGTGACTATTGCGCAAGTGTTTTGGTGCAAGGAAGATCAGAACCAGCCCGCTCGATTTTATTGTTTAAGTACTGAGCCCTTAACTATTGCGGAACACTTTTCTCAGTTTGGACGTGATATTCTGGACTTAAAGAAACGCTTAAAACGTAAGACGCATCTACAGTTGTTTGAATCCTTTAAAGATTATTCGGCAGAATTCCGCCGTCGTCTGGGGATACAAAGTGAGCAAGCCCTGGAATTACTGTACCAAACCGTATCGATGAAAGCGGTGGGCAATCTGACCGAATTTGTGCGGACTCATATGCTGGAGGCTCCACCAGTACAAGAACGGATCAGCTCTATTTGTCGTGAATTTGATAATCTTAATCGAGCCCACGAGGCGGTGTTAAAAGCTAAAGATCAATTAGCTTTATTAAAACCAATGTTGATGGATTATGCGAGTTATCAAGCGATTGAACAGCAATTTAATGATAAGACCCGTTGTCGTGAAGCACTGGATGCTTTTTTTGCTCAGCATAAAACCGAGTTACTTACAAAGCGCATTGCCAAACGTGAAATAGAACTAGAAAAGCAACAAAAACGTCTGCAACGTCAAAACACCGAGTTAAATGAGTCACGGGTGACTCAACACCATCTTCAACAAAGTATTGAAGATAATGGCGGTAGGCGATTGGATGAAATATCCCTTGAGATCAGTCGTTTAGAAACCACCCTGCAATCAAAAAAACAACAGGCCGCTCGCTATCAGGGGTTTTGTGATCAGCTTGATTTAAGCCTGGTGCATGATAGTGATAGTTTTCATGATAATCGATTGCAAGCCGAACACAGGCAGCAATTAATTGAAAGCAAACAAACGGATGTTGATAAACAAAAAATCAATATCACTATTGAGGTCAATGAGCATAAAAAACAGCAGCAACAACTGCAAGAGGAAATTACTTCTTTAAAAAAACGGCAAAGTAATATCCCGCTGAATAATTTGCGTATTCGTCAGCAAATGGCTGAAACTATCGGTGTTGACGAGCAAGAGTTACCATTTATTGGTGAACTTTTAAATGTTGATGAGAAAGAGCAGGCCTGGGAAGGGGCCATTGAACGGGTGATGCATAATTTTGGATTAAGCTTGTTAGTCTCTGAACAACATTACCAAAAGGTTGCTCATTATGTAGAGAAAACCCATTTAAAAGGGCGTTTGGTTTATTTCAGGATTAAACCTCAACAGGCAGAATATTTTGAAACGCCAGTGACTCAATCACTGGTTCATAAAATACGGATTAAAAATGACAGCGAATTTTATGACTGGTTAGTCAAAGAAATTGCTAAACGTTTTGATTATTACTGTGCTGACTCTTTAGATGATTTTAGGCGTCAACCCAAGGCCATCACACAGCAAGGACAGATTAAAAGTGGTGCGTCACGGCATGAAAAAGATGACCGGCATGCAATAAATGATCGCTCACGGTTTATTTTAGGCTGGGATAATAAAGCAAAAATAGCCGCTTTACAGCAAACTTTAGAAGCGGTACAGCGTGAAGGTGTGGCTTGTTTAATGCAGTTAGGCAAGCTGGATAAACAGTTTAAATTGTTAACAACGCAACGTGATAAAGCGCGCGATTTACTTAATATCGAACAGTTTGATGAGATAGATTGGAAAACCATCAGTCTTTCGATTGATAAGTTACTGGATGAAAAGAAACAGATTGAGCAACAGTCAGATATTTTAAAACATCTACAAAAACAATTAGAACAAAGTATTGCTGAACTAGTCGTGTTGGAAGAAAAGATCCGTGTGTTAACGAAAGAGGGCGGTAAGCTAGAAGCACAAATAGAGGAAGATAAACATCAGTTGCAAGTCAGTGAACTGATAGTGAATCATCTTGATATAAAGGAACGTGATTTTAGTTTTCCGAAATTAACCCAGATGCAAAGCAAGGCATTGCCAGAAGTGAGTTTGAGTATTGCTAATGCCAGTGATCAGTGCAGTGTGATGCGTAAATGGATTCAGAATCAACTGAATTCTGAATCACAAAAAATACAGCGTTTAAATGATAAAGTACTGGCACAAATGCTGGCGTATAAAAATAAATATACGCTGGAAAGCCGTGATTTAGATGTGTCGTTGCAATCTGCTTTTGAATTTGGCGAAATGCTGGATAAGCTGGAACAGGAAGATTTGCCACGGCATGAAAAACGCTTTCATCAAATGCTGAAAGAAGGCACCATTCAAAAGATCGCCATGTTTCAGGCTAATCTGGATAAAGAGCGCCAGGAAATTGAAGAGAAGCTGGAGAAAATCAACTTATCCCTCAATGCAATTGATTACAATACGGGGACATATATCACGCTGGTATCTGAACGCAGTAAAGATATGGATATTCGGACGTTTCAACAGGATTTGCGGGCTTGTTTGTCGGATACTTTAGGCGCTGATGATGATTTATATGATGAAAGTAAATTCCATCAGGTTAAAAAGCTGATCGACCGTTTTAGTGGACGTGAAGGTTTAACCGAGGTGGATAAAAAATGGACCCGTAAAGTCACCGATGTCAGAAACTGGTTTTTATTTTCAGCTTCAGAACGCTGGCGCGAAGATGATCTGGAAAAAGAATATTATTCTGATTCAGCGGGAAAATCCGGCGGCCAAAAAGAAAAACTGGCCTATACTATTTTAGCCTCGGCGTTAGCTTATCAGTTTGGTTTGGAGTGGGGCGAAACTCAATCAAAAAGTTTTCGCTTTGTGATGATTGATGAAGCCTTCGGACGCGGTTCTGATGATTCTGCACGCTATGGACTAGAATTGTTTAGTAAACTCAATCTGCAATTATTAATTGTCACCCCGTTACAGAAAATCCATGTGATAGAAAACTATGTTAAGAGTGTAAATTTAGTGCATAACGAAGGGGGTAAAAACTCCATGTTACGGAATTTGACGATTGAGGAATATCAGAAAGAGAAAGCTGTACACTGATCATTTACATAACTAGTTTAAAAAATGAATTTATTCATTACGCCAGCTAACTTAAAACAACGCTGCCAAAAAATCTGGCGAAAGGGTGATATTCACCGTGCCTGGTTACAACAAAGCAGTTGTTTCCCCCTGGAAATTCCATTAAAAAACATAGCGGCTAAAGATTTATTGAATTATTTTTCTGAAGTCCAGGATGCAATTTTTAGTTTACGGCAAGATAGTCAAAAGCACGGCTACTCAATTACTGATAAAACAATTACTCACCGACAATTGGGTGAGCAGAAAATCCCCACCAGTATTATATTTGAAACAGACACTGTATTTTTAAATTATGTCTCTAAATCTGCCGAGTTAAAGCAATTTAAAACCCTGACAGAACACACGTTACAGGAACATAAGATTTTACAAGACTGGATAATACGCTATCCCTTTAAAGTCATGCAATATGCAACGATCTGGCTACAATTGTTAAATGTGTGTTGTTATTTTAAAGCGCATCCAAGACCTGATTGTTATATTAGGCAATTGGATATTAAAGGGGTAGATAGTAAGTTTATTGAACAGCACAAAAGTATTTTAAGCGAGTTATTGACCCAGGTTTTAGCAGAATCCAGTTATCATGCTGATATTGCGGGCTTAAAATACAATGGTTTTGAACGGCGTTATGGATTGCGATATGATCAGCCGTTGATTCGCTTACGAATTTTAGATACCAAGCTGTCGATTAATGGTTTAACTGATTTAACGCTGACCTTATCAGAGTTTAAGAAATTTGATATTGCTGCTAAAACTGTTTTTATTGCAGAAAATAAAGTCAATGGTCTGGCATTTCCAGATTATTCAGAGGCTATTGTTATTTTTGGTTTAGGTTATGCCGTTAATTTATTAGCTGATGCTCACTGTTTGCAAGCGAGCACTTTATATTATTGGGGCGACCTAGACACGCACGGTTTTGCAATATTATCCCGCTTACGGCATTATTATCCACAGCTAAAATCCATCTTAATGGATCAACAAACCTTGCAACAGTTTTCTGCACTTTGTGTTTACGAAGCGATCGAAAAATCAGAACAACAACCTCTTAGTCATTTAACTGAAGAGGAGAATGCACTGTATCAGCAATTGCAAAAAAGTCTGTACCGATTAGAGCAAGAACGGATAAGTTTTGCCTATCTACAAAATACCTTAGGCGCGTTGATTGAGGATTGTAGGGTGGGCAGTGCCCACCCTACGGAT
>ENA-OSET01003006-OSET01003006.1-sediment-metagenome-genome-assembly--contig:-NODE-3006-length-15773-cov-62.168705_pt1 | contig 15773 bp, 12 predicted proteins | sample MGYA00237882_ERZ534229 | MGnify/ENA primary metagenome ERZ534229 (study PRJEB26408, sample SAMN06266212) | sediment metagenome | isolation source: Hudson Canyon methane seep mesocosm | place... | reverse complement strand
TGGACGGTGAAACGCCTTAGTCGTAAAAGCATCGATCCGGAACAAAAACAAGCCGATTATTTAACTCGCTATTTGGTAATTGCCGCTGCCAGTGGAGCTTTGGATAAAGTGTATTGGGGTGCTTTGATTTGTAACCGTGATGGCATGATAGATTGTGGTTCTGATACTTATCCTGATTATGAAAATGTCAGTTATTATCGCCAAGTGAGAGGAGACGTTAAAGACTTTCGCAATAGGCCCTCATTTGCTGCATATAAATGTGTCATAGAACAACTGTCTGCTACACGTTGTGTGCAAGGTATTAGTGCTGATAACGGTATTAATCACTTTATTTTTGAAGGACAACAAAACGAAACGCATGTTGTGTGGTGTAAAGATGGTTATGCCTTGCCTTTGTCATCAATATATTCGGGTGAATTAAGCAATGTTACGGTGTTTGATGTGCTAGGGGATAAGTTCGCAGAACTACCACGCTATATCAACGAGCAACCTATTTTTATTCAATTTCCTTCGCTACAAACAAGCAGTCGACCATCGACCAAAGAAATAAAATCTTTTGCTGATTTAAACAAACAAAATGTGGCTGTTGCTATTGCATTACCACAGCAGTTTGAACTCTTTAATAATGCTGATTGGGCTGGCGCTGTGATGTTTGACAGTACATTATCTGCCGATGACGTGATAAAGCAGCTTTTGCCCGAACGCTTAGAAAGCCTTCCATCTGAAAAAGTATTAAGAGATACCCGTAATAAGGTATGGAACGTTAAAACAGAGTTAGGCATGCTGACGGTAAAACTCAATCGTGCGAAGGGGATGAAAAAGCTGAGTTATCGTTTCCTTGAGAGTAAAGGTAAACGTCACTGGAATAATGCTATTAATATGTTACGACGAGGTGTGAATACACCATTGCCGGTAGCGTTTTTTGAACGTCATCAAGATACAGGTACGGCGCATAATTATTATGTAACGCAGTTTTTAGAAAATGCTTTTTCTGCCCGAGATGTTTTTACCAGCATTAATAATGGAGAAGCTAACTTTAATGGCATGGAGCATGATCATTTATTAAAGGTAATAGCTGAATTCACTTGTGATATGCACAATAGCGGTGTTTTACACCGTGATTTATCGTCAGGAAATTTACTGTTAGTAGACGAAGGCGATAATATTAAAGCGTATTTGATAGATATTGGCCGAGCACGTGTTAGAAACCATATTAAACGACGTCAACGCCTGATTGATGTTATGCGAATTTGTTATAAATTACCCTGGGCAGGACGTGAGCAATTGATGGCTTATTATATTGCTCATTTAGGCAGAGATTTACCAAGATGGCGTTTAGCTGTTCATTATTATGTGTTTAAACAAAAATCAAAACGTTTTATCAAAGGCAATATCAAAAAAGCGTGGAAAAAACTGTTTTAAAGAAAACGTGAACTACGTTAATGTTGCTTGTACTCTTATAATATGACTGAATTTGCCACTCTATTCTGATAGAGGGCATTCCATATGTTCCGAGTTTTGCTAAAAGTATTTATTTATTTGTCACACTAAAAAATGACATTTACCGATAGTTATTTATCCTATAGACTCAATCTCAACCCTATTAAATAAAGGGAATGATTTGATAATAATAATAAATAAAAGTCGATCAACCGTTCATGTAATGGCATATGACTAATAATCAGCCACTGTCTGGATACGAGTATTTGCGTGCCCAAGATGCACTCAATGCCCATGTAGTTGTTAGTATTTCAGACATTGATGGCAATATCACTTATGTAAATGATAAGTTTTGTCAGATAAGTGGTTATGATAGAGATGAGTTACTGGGTCAGAACCATCGAATCCTTAAATCCGATCAGCATTCCGCAGCGTTCTATAAAAATATATGGCTGACGATTTCATCAGGTGAAATTTGGACGGGCGATGTATGTAATCGTAAGAAAAATGGCGATTATTATTGGATGAAGTCAACGATTATTCCCTATCTTGATGAACAAGGTGAGCCATATAAATACGTTGCTTATCGCACGGATATAACAACAATAAAAGTGCAAGAACAAACTCACCTTGATTTACTAAATACGATGGGCGAAGGGGTTTTTGGCCTTGATATTAAAGGAAACTGCACCTTCATAAACAGATCTGCTTTGACCTTGCTCGGTTATGATCAACAAGAAATTATTGGCCAATATTTATCTAAAGAAATCCATTGCTATACGGAAGATGGCACACCCACGCTTGAATCAGAATGCATCATTTTTGAAGCGTTACATGAGCAAATAGCTTATAGCTGTGATAGTTGGTTTCAAAACAAAAATGGCCTTGGTTTTAATGTCAATTTAATAGTCACGCCTCGATACGAGCATGGCAGTTTTATCGGGGTATTAGTTTGTTTTCACGATATTTCACAACGTAAGAAAACAGAATCTGATCTTAGAATTAGTGCGGAACGTTTTCGACGATCTCAAATCGCGGCTGATATTGGCAGCTGGGATTGGGATATAGAAACAGGCGAACTCTTTTGGTCAGATCGCATTGCTCCTTTGTTTGGTTACGAAGAAGACGTAGTTGAAACTAGTTACGATAACTTTTTAAAGGTCATTCATCCCGATGATAGAGCAATGGTTCAAGAAGCAATTCGAAGAGCAATTGAACACGAAGAACCTTATGAAATAGAACACCGTGTTATTTGGCCTGATGGTAGTGTGCACTGGTTATTGGAACTTGGTTCTGTTTATCGTGATGCCAATGATAATGCAAAAAAAATGTTAGGTACGGTTATGAATATTCATAACCGAAAAATATCAGAGTTAAAATTAAAACATAGCCAAGAACGTCTTAGCATTGCCATTGAAGGTGCTGGTGATGGTGTTTGGGATTGGGATTTGACGACCAATGTAGTTCGTTTTTCAGAGTTATACGCCAAAATGTTGGGATACACGGTTGAAGAATTGCCACCAGAGTTAAGTACTTGGATCCATAACGTGCATCCAGAAGACTGGCCTAGAGTTCAAACCACCTTGCAATATTACCTAGAAAATAAATTACCTCGTTATGAAACAGAGTTCAGACTTCGCTGCAAAGATGGTAGTTGGAAGTGGGTGCTTTCTCGAGGAAAAGTTGTTTCTTTTGATACCGAGGATAACCCAACACGCATGACGGGAGTGCAAACGGATATTGATAGGCGAAAAAGAATGGAATCAGAGCTCGTCGAAGCAAAATTAGCGGCAGAGGCTGCCAGTATTGCTAAGTCAGAATTCTTATCAGCAATGAGCCATGAATTACGAACACCGCTGAATGCGGTGATAGGTTTTTCTCAAGTGTTGCGAGAAGATACCATTTCGCCTTTAACTGAAGATCAACAAGACAGTCTTAAACATATCTCTCAAGGTGGTCATCAATTACTCGCGTTAATTACTGACGTATTAGAGTTAGCAAAAATTGAGACGGGCAGTGTTACTGTGGAGGAAGAGCGAGTTGTTTTTTCTCAAGTGATGGAGGAATGCTTGCCTATGTTGCATAATTTGGCGAAAGACAAGAGTATAGAAATTAAGGTTAAGGATGTTTCCTATGCCATTTTTAATGCTGACTACACTAGAGTTAAGCAGGTAGTCATGAATTTATGCAGTAATGCGATTAAATATAATGAGAAGAGTGGTCGAGTAAATATTGATTGCATTCAAACTAATGACGGTCTAATGCGAATAAATATTACCGATACAGGGAAGGGCATCGCTACCGACCAGCAGGAAAAATTATTCACGGCATTTAATCGACTTGGCCAAGAAAATTCAGGTATGCAAGGTACCGGGGTTGGTTTGATTATTACTAAAAAGCTAATCGATACCATGAAAGGTGGAATTGGTTTTAAAAGCATCGAAGATTTAGGTTCAACATTTTGGTTTGAGTTACCCATATATGAAGAAAAAACAAATCAATTAGCGGAAACATTTACAGACAGTTCAAGTTTGAGCCATACTGTTAGTTGGGCTAAAAATGATGACAGATTAAAGAAAAAAATACTTTATATCGAAGACAATTTTGCCAATACAAAGTTGATGCAGGCATTTTTTGATAGAGAACCTCAGCTGCAATTGCAGGTGAAAGAGTCAGCAGAAGAAGGAATCGCGTCTATTGCTCAACAACGACCAGATCTTGTATTGATGGATATAAATTTACCGGGGATGAGTGGTAATGCTGCTGCGGAACAATTAAAAAAGGATAAGGCATATAGTGAAATACCTATCATTGCATTATCTGCGGTAGCAATGAAACATGATATTGAAAAGTTTGAAGGTTTATTTGATGCTTATATTACAAAGCCTGTTAACTTCAGCGTTTTAATGGAAGAAATTAATAGGCAACTAGGGAGAACGCCATGAAAAGTAATGGTTCATCACCAGTGAATATTGAACAAGATATTCTTCTAGCCAATATTTTAATCGTCGACGACCAAGCACCAAATGTCACTCTACTAGAGAAGATGTTAAAGCACGCTGGTTATAGCAATGTAACGGGTATTACCGACTCAAGACAAGCCGTCGCTATGTATTTAGATAATGATGTTGATTTGCTTTTGCTTGATATTCGAATGCCACACCTTGATGGTTTTGATGTAATGAGTCAGTTGCAAGATAAAGTGAGTGACGATTATTTACCGATTCTAGTGCTCACAGCAGAATTAGCAGTAGAAACAAGAGCAAAAGCCTTGTGTAATGGTGCCAAAGACTTCCTGACTAAACCTTTCGAGCAACTTGAAGTTTTACAGCGAATTCATAATATTCTTGAAGTCAGACTGCTTCACAAGCAGGTGAAAGCACAAAACCAAAACCTTGAAGACACAGTGATTCAAAGAACACGAGAGCTGGCCCATAGTCGTTTTGAAATTATTCAACGTTTAGGTCATGCTGCCGAATATAAAGATAATGAAACTGGCAATCACATTTTGAGAATGAGTAAGTTTTCTCAGATGTTGGCTAGAGCAGCAGGAATGTCACAAGCTGAGTCGGATATGATTTTGGCCGCTTCCCCAATGCATGATATCGGTAAAATTGGGATTCCTGATCGAGTGTTGCTTAAGCAAGGAAAGCTGGATGAAGAAGAGTGGGAAATAATGAAAACACATGTCAATATTGGTGTAGATCTGCTATCGGGTAGTGATTCACCATTAATGATTATGGCTAAAAGTATTGCCCTTTTACACCATGAAAAATGGGATGGTTCTGGTTATCCTAGAGGTCTGGCAGGCGAGGATATAGCCATTGAAGGTAGAATATGTGCCCTGTGTGATGTATTTGACGCGTTGACATCAGAACGGCCTTATAAAAAAGCTTGGTCTGTGGGTGATTCAATGGCTTTTATTAAAGAACAAAGTGGCAAACATTTTGATCCTACATTAGTAACCTTGTTTGAAAGCATACAAGAAGAAGTTTTAGCATTCCGTAACCAACATATGGATGAGTATGAAGAACAAGTGGGTTTGGCGATATGAGCAATGCACTAGAGCCAATTAGAATTTTGCTTGCTGAAGATAATGCAAGTGTATTAGCGTTACTTGATAAATTTTTACAAAAGATAGGACATGTTGTTGAGCTTGCTGAAAATGGTCAGGAGGCTTTGGAAAAGTACTTAATAAATCCGCCTGATTTACTTTTGACAGATATCAATATGCCGGTCATGAATGGACTAGATCTTATTGAGAAAGTGAGAGAAAATCAGACAGAAACATGGGTTCCAATTATTGTTTTAAGTGCGCTTGGTGAAGAAGAAGATATTATCAAGGGGCTTGAAACTGGTGCTGATGATTATTTAAGCAAACCTATTAATTTAAGCATTTTAAGAGCCAAAATCAAATCAATGCAAAAAATGATTTCTTTGCAATCAATAAACAAACATACCAAAGAAGAACTACGCAAAGCTAATGATGATTTAGAGCAAGAGCAAGAATTGGCCAAAAATCTAGCCGATAATATTCTGAACCAAGGAAATATCAAACATCCATGTGTTGAATATTGGCTTTGTGCCGCTAAACAGTTTAGTGGTGACCTTATTGGTGCCTCGCAGACGGCAGATGAAAGACTTCATATTATGGTTGCAGATTCTTCGGGCCATGGATTGTCTGCAGCATTACCTACTCTTGCGGTAGCGAAGATTTTTCATACCATGAGTAACAAAGGGTTTAGTATTCCTAGCATAGTTGCTGAAATGAATTTGGCGACAAAAGCAATGTTGCCAGAAGATCGTTTTGTTGCCGCAGCATTATTTTCAATTGATTTTAACCAAAAAGTAATTGAGTGCTGGAATGGCGGTTTACCAGCTGCATTGGTGATAGATAAATCTGGTACGGTTGTGCATGAGTTTAAATCTGACCATTTGGCAATTAGCATTTTGTCGGCAGAAAAATTTGATTCAAAGACAACTGCTTATCGTTGGGACGATACCTGTGAACTCATTGTCTATAGCGATGGTTTGATCGAGGCTGAAAATTCATCTGGAGAACAATTTGGTTTATCTGCATTGCTTTCAGTGATTAAAGAAAACGAGCAGGGAAAACGGTTAAGAACTATTAAAGATAGAGCAATCAATCATTTAGGTTCAGAACAAGGAGAAGATGATATCTCTTTATTGGCGATCAACTGTGAGCAGAAAGTAGATAGCTAAAAACTTTCAGTGCTGTACCGATAAGCTCGAATGTCTTTTGACCAGTAATCAACATCAAAACCTGCTTTAATTTTCAAATGATGAACAAAATCTTCTGCGCGAGGCAAAGACTTCCAAACTGAAGGTAAAAAAGTCGCATGATGTGAATTATCTTCAATAATAAGACCATCAATATCTGGTTTCAGTTGTTTGATTAGTTCGGTTTCAGATTGAATGTTTAACTCAACTGCAGGCTTGAGTATAGATATATGTATAGATAAGTTATCAAGTTCATCATTTTGAATCGGTGGAAACCGCGAGTCTGAAAAAGCAGCGGCATAACTATTAAACGCAACATCTTCAGCTAATGGCCGCTGTGTTTCTAACATACCAATACAACCACGCAATTGATTATTTATTTCTAGCGTAACAAATGTGGCACGATGTTCAGTGAGCTCATCTGGCATGGTTGCTAAATCAATAAGTAAAGGCCGCCGATTAGCCAAACCATATTCAATAGAATCCATGGCTAGCTGCTTTAATAACTGTCTATGGTTGTTTGACAGCATGACTTTGTTCTTCAAATATATAACCGCCATAACCGACAACACTATTTTTGTCGCCAGCGGTATCGCCTGAGTTACGTACATCTATAATTGAAGCTTTTAAGTGACGGTTTTTTGCAAATAAAAGCAAACCATTTATGCCGACATAACCACACGCATTTGCTGATGAAATAGAGGTGTAATCGAGATCCAGAATAGCTTTCGATGTTGTGTTATCTAGTTCTTGGGCCGTTTTATAGTCATGATAATGACTTAAGTCTGAACTGATGACGATCAACGTTTCCTCCCCATCCCAAATGGTGTCGATTGTTTGAGCGACTAATTCAGCACTGGCACGGCCTGCAACGATAGGAATTAATGAAAAGCTATCGAGCACTTGCTGTAGAAATGGCAATTGAACTTCAAGGCTATGCTCATTTTCATGAGCTTGATCAAGGAGCTGAATATCAGGAATATTTAATAGTTTTACTTGGCTATTTTTATCTAAACGAACTTTGCCTAATGGTGTTTGAAAGAAATCTGCATTACTTAATGCTAAGCCCTGAAAATCGACTCGGTGTGAAGGACCAATTAATAGAATACGTTTGATAATTGAACGAAAATTTTGCAAGTATTTAAATACACTGGCAGCTATGGCCCCTGAATAGATATAACCAGCATGAGGCACTATGATAGCGAGGGGGCTATGTTGAGACTTAAGCGTTACTTGTGATAATTCATTATTTACTAATTGAACAAGTTCATCGTTGCTTGCAGGATAAAATAAACCGGCAACGGCTGCGGGTCGAATATTTTCCATTTGGGCTCCCCATTTAAGGAGTAATATAAACCTAGTATCCTGCTAGGATTTTTACTTTGCAAGCTTTAGTTTAGCGTTTTACTGGAGTAGACAATGAGTCAGGCGGAGAAGGCGTTAGAACAATTATCTGGTGTTGTAGCCACTAAATATTGGCACCAACTTGATGATGGGCGAGTGCAATGTGATCTGTGCCCTCGATTTTGTAAATTGCACGAAGGCCAGCGAGGTCTTTGTTTTGTACGTGCAAATCAAGATGATCAACTTGTTTTAACAACCTGGGGGCGATCGAGTGGTTTTGCCATCGATCCAATAGAGAAAAAACCACTTAATCACTTTTTACCGGGAACACCAGTATTCTCTTTTGGCACTGCCGGTTGTAATTTGGCATGTAAATTTTGTCAGAATTGGGATATCAGCAAGTCACGAGAAATGGATTCATTAATGGCTTTAGCCTCGCCAGAAATGATTGCTCAAAAAGCCAGAGAATTAAATTGCCGTAGTGTTGCTTACACCTACAATGACCCTGTTATTTTTCATGAATATGCCATTGATGTTGCTCAGGCTTGTCGGGAGCAAAGAATTAAAAATGTTGCTGTTACCGCTGGTTACGTTTGCCCTGAACCTAGACGTGAGTTCTATCACTATATGGATGCTGTAAATGTTGATTTAAAAGCATTTACAGAGCGGTTTTATCATAAAGTTACCGGATCTCATTTACAGCCGGTACTCGAAACTCTTCAATACATACATGATGAAACTAATGTGTGGATGGAGTTAACAACGTTATTGATACCGGGTGAAAATGATTCTGAAGCTGAAATTAATGAGATGACACAATGGGTGGTAGAGAATTTGGGGGCTGATGTTCCTATGCATTTTTCAGTGTTTCATCCTGATTGGAAGATGATGGACCGATCATCAACACCTCCAGAAGTCGTAATAAAAGCCAGAAAAATTGCGTTAAACAATGGTATTCATCATGCCTATGTAGGAAATATGCATGATAAAGAAGGGGATAGCACTTGGTGTCATCACTGTGGCGCATTATTAATCGAAAGAGATTGGTATGAGTTAAAGCACTACCTGATAACTAGCGAAGGTAAATGTCCTCAATGTGCTACTAGTTGTGTAGGTTTTTTTGAAGAAAGTCCGGGTGATTGGGGAGCAAGCAGGGTATCTGTAAGTCTATAATTAATATAGAAATATATCCTGTAAATATTACATTTAAAAATGAATATAGTGATAAAAACAGTTAGAAAAAGAATATTTGCTTAGTATACGGAGACGAAGAATATCAACATATATCTGTTTAAAAAATATTGAGAAGTTTGACTATAAATAAGGAGTGCTATTAAATTAAATATGAATTTGAAGTACAGCACTAGACTAGGGCATAAAGTCAGCTATAGAGAGTTAGTTTCAGATAAACCTGCGTTTAGGGCAAGAATGCGACAAAAGGGCTAAAAAGAAAGTTTAGTTTTTTAAGGTAAGTTTTCTGAAAACAAATACTTAAACTGCCTTGTGGTTGATTTGTACAGGAGGGTTCGAGTGAAGACTATTCTCATACTTGATGATGAGCAAGCTGTACGCCAGAGTTTTTCAGATTATTTTGAAGACCGTTTCTGGTTTCCAATACAGGCAGAATCTGCCGAAGAAGCTTTGGGGTTGTTGGAAACACAACAAGCAGTGGCTGCCATCGTTGATGTACGTTTACCCGAAATGGATGGTACAGACTTTATTCGAGAGCTCTGTAATAGAAAGCTGACAATTGCCTGCGTGATCTGCACCGGCTCACCTGAATTTGAACTACCACCAGATTTACACGAATTAATTACCGTATCCAATACCTTATTTAAAAAACCAGTTTCTGACCTAGATGCGCTAGAGAGTGAAGTTGTTAAGACACTCGAAAGGATGGCAAATGAGGGGTGAGCTAGATGAATGATGTTACTCAACGGAAGACTATCCTCGTTATTGATGATGAAAGTATTATTCGCCAGAGTCTATGTGATCAACTAGAAGATTTAGGTTTTAGAGTGGTCGAAGCTGAAAATGGCAAAGAGGGTCTCGATTTAATTGAAAAAGAAAGCCCTGATCTTGTTCTGACAGATCTTCGTATGCCGGAAATGAGTGGTTTAGAGGTTATAGAGCACAGTAAGAAAAATCATCCTGATTTATTGATTATTGTTATTTCTGGTGCGGGTCATATTGGCGATGCAGTTGAGGCAATGAGATTAGGTGCTTACGACTATCTTGTTAAGCCGGTTAAGGGTTTAGATGTGCTTAAGCATACGGTGTCTAAAGCCTTAGATCGGGCGGAAGAACTCAAAGCACAACAACACACAGATCTGCAATTAAAAGAGCAAGTTCGTCTTCAAACTAGAGAATTAGAAAAAGAATTTTTGGATAGTGTCATTAATGGTGTTGCAGAACCATTATTTGTAAAAGATGAAGAGCATCGTTGGATCGTCCTAAATGATGCTTTTTGCCAAATGCTAGATAAACCACGCAGTGAGCTACTAGGAAAATCAGATTATGATTATTTTCCAAAGGAACAGGCCGATGTTTATTCGAGTCAGGACGCATTAGTGCTCAAGTCAGAAAATGTTGAAGTTAATGAAGAAGAACTAAAAAGTAATGACAATACAAAGCAAATTTCGACCAGTAAGTCGTCCTTTATTAATCCAACAACCGGTAAGCGAAATTTAGTTGGAACGATACGAGATATTACCGAACAAAAATTAGCGGAACAAACCTTACGTCGTAGCCAGAAAATGGATGCTATTGGTCAACTGACAGGGGGCATTGCTCACGATTTCAATAATATTTTAGGCATTATTTTAGGAAATATCAGTTTGTTGACTCCTTTAGTTAGCAATAATGATAATGCGAAAAAGCGTGTGGAAGCAATTGAGAAATCAGCACAGCGTGCTGCTGATTTAACAAAACAACTGCTTGGTTTTTCACGACAACAAGCCGCTCAAGTTGTTACTACTGATATTAATAACGTGATTGAAAGTATGAGGACCCTAGTTGTTCGCTCAGTCACACCAGAAGTAACAATAGACTATCATTTCACAGATGATTTATGGTTGACAGAACTCGATCCCGGAGACTTTGAGGATGCATTAATGAACTTACTTATTAATGCCCGAGATGCCATGGTTGGCGGCGGACAGATAGTCATCGAAACTAATAATATCAAACTTGATGAAGCTTATTGCAGTCAAACTGACCTCATTGCTGGTGATTATATTCAACTAGTTGTAAGTGACACTGGCGAAGGCATTTCTTCTGAAGATCAAGAGCGAATCTTTGAGCCATTTTTTAGTACCAAACCTAGAGGAAAGGGAACAGGATTAGGTTTAGCCATGGTATTTGGTTTTGTTAAACGAGCCAAAGGCCATATTAACCTTTATTCAGAGAAAGGAGTTGGCACAACATTCAGACTGTACTTGCCTAGAGATGAAGGCGTGAAAACACATTATCCACAAGAGCTCGATGAACAGAAAACGACCTTGCCTTGGGGAAATGAAACTATCTTGGTTGTAGATGACGAACTGGAGTTATTAGAACTGGCAAGAGAGCTTTTAACTGCGTTGGGATATACGGTTTTATCAGCAAGGAGTGGTAAAGAAGCAATGGAGTATTTGGCTCAACGAGAAGATATTTCACTACTGTTTACTGATGTCGTGATGCCGGGTGGCATGAGTGGTTATGAGTTGGCCGAATTGGCAACAGTGAGCCATTCAAAGTTAAATGTTTTATTAACCTCCGGATATACAGACAAATCTATTCCGCATAGTGGAATGGAGCGATTTAAAGGCCACTTGATTAGTAAACCATATAATCAGGCTGAATTAGCCCGCCAAATTAGAGTAGCGCTCGGTAACTCTGCAATAAGTGATGATTTTATTGATCCAGAGAACATTGAAAAAATACGTAAGGATACTGCTTTCGTCGAATGGTCTGAGGAGTTTAATATTGGTATTGAATTTATCGATGATGAACATAAGAGGCTTCTTGAACAGCTAAATAACTGTCAGCAAGTTGCAGTGAGTGATGATGGTGATTTTTCTGAAAGTCTCGAACAGTTGAACGACTACGCGGCGGAACTCTTTAAGCGAGAAGAAACAATGATGGAATTATGTGGTTATCCCGGTTTGGCTAACCATCGGCAGGTTCATCGTTTATTGCTTAAGCAATTTGCAGAAAAACGTCAGCATTATCAAAAAGGGATTTTGACTGAAGGTGCAGTACTGGTATTTCTTAAAAGTTGGTTAGTGGACCATATCAAGACAATGGATCGTGCGTATGCACCATACTGTGACGCTGCTGAAGAGTATATTAAACAAGGACTGATTGATACCGTTCAAAAGAAAAACGTGCCGGAGAAATAATGTGAAGCAACGGACGGTCTACATAATTGATGACGAAAAAGAAATGCTGGATATGCTCAGTGACGTCCTTGAGATTACGGGATTGACTGTTCAATCGTATAGTCATGCAGGCCATTTTTTTGAACAAGTTAAAACATTTGAACACGATGCCATTTTAGTTTTAGACCTTAATATGCCAGATATCGATGGCATTGAAGTCATTCGACGTTTATCGACAATGTCGGCTCCTCCTGCGTTGATATTAATGAGCGGTCATGATTCAGGAGTGCTTCATGCAGCAGAGAAGTTAGGGCGAGCACAAGGTTTAGAGATTATTGCTTATATCGGAAAGCCAATTAATCTTAAAAAATTTAAAAAATTACTGACATCCACAGTCTTAGAAGCAAGTAAGTTAACGGCAATAGAGTCAACTGAATCAGGGCCAAACGTTGAAGAACTACAGTGGGCGATTAACCATGAACAACTGGTTTTGCATTATCAGCCACAGTTCAACTTATCAACTAAATCAATTACTGGTGTTGAAGCTTTAGTCCGTTGGCAGCACCCTACACTAGGGTTGATTTATCCAGAACGCTTTATTTTATTGGCTGAACAACAAGGCTTGATTGGTGAGCTAACCCAGTGGGTGGTAGAGCAAGCCATTAAACAGCGACAGCTGTGGAATGAGGATGGCCTGGATATATTGGTCTCTGTAAATATCTCTGCTGTCGATATTACTAACTCTACATTACCTGAGCACTTGGCAGAGTTATTGGCAAATAATAACTTAGATCCGAGGATGTTAATGCTGGAAGTTACAGAGACTGCATTAATGGATGAATTAGTGAGTTCATTAGAAATTTTGACTCGACTACGTTTAAAAGGCGTTGGTTTATCAATTGATGATTTTGGCACAGGCTATTCATCTTTATCACAGCTTCATCGGGTGCCATTCACCGAATTAAAAATTGATCGTAGTTTTGTGTCTAATATTAGTGATGATGAAGAGGCAAAAGCCATTGTTAAGACTTGCATCATCTTAGGCCATGAATTGAATTTACAAGTTGTTGCAGAGGGTGTTGAAACTCAGGAGCAAGCAGAGATTTTGACATCGCTAGGTTGTGATATTGCACAAGGCTACTTTTATAGTAAGCCAGTTGTTGCTGATGAAATAACGCAGAATTACAAACCATCGGTATGAGTTAAAATTAATAAGTGAATTTATGTTTAGTAACTGACTGTTGATTTAAGTACCTCGTGACTTAAAGGAGAGCAAGACGAGTGAACTAGATAAACGTACATTTCTTAAATATGCATTGGGCGGTGTCGCTTCTGCTTTTCCCATTTATTCCAGTTTTGCTGCGTCTGATGATGGCAAAATGCCCTTGTCTGAGGAAGAGCTGCCAAACGGTGAAGAAGTGCAATATCTGTTTGTCCAAACATCACACGCGATTAGCACTAAAAATGATAAATTAACGTTACATGGCGTTAACCCTTCAACCTTATTTTTCTCTGACAGGCCTGAACGCATTGCTGGTCATGGACAAACGGAGGAGTGGGTTAAAACGTGGTCAGAAGGAGATGATAGTTTTGGTTCTAACCCACCAAATGCGACATTGTCTATTTTGGTGGTGATGATATCGAAAATGTAGTTATTGTCTTACGAAACCCTACTTTAAAAGGCAGTGAACTGACTTATACAGTAGAAGTGTTAGATGGTGAACTACTTAGCTCTGGTGGCGCTTCCTTCTTGTTTATTGATGTTATTGGTCGACCTTTAACAACTGTGTCAGTGGCTGGGAGAGGTAGACGTCACCGCCTCCGTGTGGTGCGTGCAACTCGTCTTTAATTCTCTGAGTTTACCTTTTTGTTGAATTCAGACGGTTGATATTTACCACCACTGGTAATAAGCGAAGTTAAAGTATCATTTTATTCAGGGATGGTTTTGGTCATCATTCGTCATTAATAACACGGATGCTGTTGTACCTACTCGTAGCTTAATTTCATCGGGTAAGTTTGTCAGCAGTATACTTACCGGCACCCGCTGAGCAAGACGTATCCATTCGAAGGTTGGATTGACGTTGGGCAGCAACTCGAAGCCCGTACTGCCGTCTTGCTGGGCGATTCCCCAACCGATGCTACTAACATAACCTTCAATCGGAGTATCGGGGTATGTCATCAAGGTAACGATGGCTTTGTCTCCTTGCTGAATGTTGCCAATGATCGTTTCTTTAAAAAAACCATCAACCCAAAAGCTATTCACATCCACTAACGCTGCGGCAGGTTGATTAGACACTGTTTGACTGCCTAATCTCAAATTTAGGTTTGTCAGATAACCTTCAACGGGGGCTCTAACTTGTGTGAATTCTAAGTTTAATTCTGCTTGTTCAACAGCTGCTTTTGCCTCACGAAGACTGGCATTAGCTTCATCTTTTGCTCCGAGATTAGCTAATGCTTCAGCGAGTGAAGCTTCAGTGTTCGCTAAGGTGGCTTGTGTTTGAGTAAGGTTAGCGAGTGCTTCTTGACGTTTTTGTATGGAAACTATGTAGTTTGCTTTAGCCCTTTCGACCGTTTTTTGTGAGGTTGCACCTTGAGGTAATAGGTTTTGTTGGCGTTCATATTCGGCGGTGTTTTTTTCAATTTCGGCGTCAGTTTCTTTGACCATGCTTTTTGCTTGATTGATGGCAGCCTGAGAAACGTTGACTTGTGCGGTTGCAGCATCGACCCGTTTTTGATTGGCCAAGTAAGTATCTTTGGCTTTGTCATATTGGGCTTTGCTTTGTTCTAGTTCGACCTGAAATGTGCGTGGGTCGATTTCAAAAAGCAGATCACCGGCATTAACAAATTGATTGTCTGTTACTAAAAGATTAACGATGGGACCTGATACACGAGGAGTTATTTGAATAACTTCGGCACGCACCTGACCATCTCTAGTCCATGGGTTTTCAATATAATCTTGATATTTAAAATAAACAGCACAGACTGCTATTGTTACGACAATGCCTGTCAGTAAGTATTTTAGAAACAGTTTTACATTCACTCCTCACGCTCCCAAAACATAAGTTCCGATTAAAATTGTGTAGATAACCATTAATGATAGTGACACTAAAGGGGGATAAAAGAAATATCTGGAGATGCGATATCGATTTAATAAATAAGACGTCGATACAGTGGCTATGACTGCCAAGAAACTTGCTACAAGCAATGGAGGCATATAAATACCACCGAGAGCAAATTCATGAGGTATTTGATGTACAAGAATATTTTGGTAATCAATCATACAAATCGTTGCTCATTGCAATGAACCCAGTCAATGTCTTTTGTATAAGCAGCATAATCTATTATTGCTGCTGATACTGTTCGATATGCAGCTAACAAACTATAAAG
>ENA-OSET01003005-OSET01003005.1-sediment-metagenome-genome-assembly--contig:-NODE-3005-length-15774-cov-22.699051_pt1 | contig 15774 bp, 9 predicted proteins | sample MGYA00237882_ERZ534229 | MGnify/ENA primary metagenome ERZ534229 (study PRJEB26408, sample SAMN06266212) | sediment metagenome | isolation source: Hudson Canyon methane seep mesocosm | place... | reverse complement strand
ACGCGATCCATTGTGTAACCAAAACCGTTACGATCGAAATGCACTAAAGTTTTACGCATTTTACCGTTGATTTTTTGATCAGCTAATGGTGTTTCATTGATACCATCATAATCCCACTCATCGAATGGCGTCATTTGGTATACCCATTTCGCCATCCCCGTATCTAAATCACGACCGAATAAAGACATAGACCATTTGTTGTCACCAGGACGTTGAGCCGGATTCCAAGTTGATGGGTTACCAGTACCGTAGTAGAACATGTTCACATCAGGATCGTAAGAATACCAACCCCATGTTGTACCACCACCGATTTTCCATTGGTCACCTTTCCAAGATTTCAATGAAGAATCTTTGCCAACTGGCTTCAACATAGACATCGTTTTCTTAGGATCTATACCCATTTCAGCATCAGGACCGGTACTATAAACAGTGTATTTTTCTGCACCATCTAAGTCGTAAGCTTTGATGTAACCTCGTACGCCAAACTCACCACCAGAAATACCAACTAGTACTTTATCTTTAAATACGTGTGCAGCAGCAGTGCTTGTAGCACCACGTTTAGCGTCATCACGTTTGTGTGACCAGACAACCGCACCTGAAGTCATATCTAATGCTACTAAAGTAGTATCAGCTTGGTTCAAGAAGATTTTACCGTCACCATAAGCTAAACCACGGTTAACTGTGTCACAACACATAACAGGAACAGTTTCATCATAGTTTTGTTTTGGTTCATATTTCCATTTGATTGCGCCTTCATTGTTTAAATCTAAAGCAAATACGATATTTGGAAATGCAGTGTGAACATACATAGTACCGTCGATAACTAAAGAGTTACCCTCGTGACCACGTAAAACACCAGTTGAGAAAGCCCAAGCCATTTTCAAATCACCAACGTTATCTTTGTTGATTTGAGCTAGTTTGCTGTAACGTTGGTTGTTATAGTTACCGGCAGCGGATACCCAATTATTTTCGTTTTCTTGCATTATGCTAAGTTCATCGGCCATTGCTACACCAGTAGCGGCTAATGCCATCATTGCAATTGATAATGTTTTCAGCTTCATAGTTATTCCTCAAAAATTTTATGATTTTTATCTTGCTACAGTCTTTTCTAATTCAAAATGCTGTAGTAAAACTACTTTAACTCTAGCGTGTATATCGGTCACTAGGAGGAACTCCTAGTATGTCAGTGAGTTTTTCCCTGCTCACTATCAAGAAAAGATATTTGTCTTCAAAGTTAAATATCTCATGGTTTTATCACCCCCGTTCTAATAGCTAAACGAACCAATTCAACTGAGTTGTGTACGCCTAACTTCTGCTTTAAAACCGTTTGGTAATTCGCAACTGTTTTATGACTAATATTGAGTAGTCGGGCAATTTTTTCGACTACCCTTCCTTCTACCAGCAATCGGAATATCTCAAACTCTCTTGATGTAAGATGCTGTATTAATTCATCACTACCAGACATAGTTCTAAGGGCAATTTTCTTCGCCATTGAATCACTTAGAAATTTCCTACCTCCAGCAACGTCAATAATTGCTTTATTTAAACTGTCATGATCATCTGATAAAGATAAATAACCTTGTGCACCTATGGATAGTGCTTGAGTAGCAAAGGTAATATTTTCATCCATTGTGAATACAATAACCTTGGCGTTAGAATCACGTGTCAAAATGCGATGTAATGTTTCAATGCCACCTATTTCATGCATTGACGCATTAATCAGCAACACATTTGGTCTTAATTTAGTGATTGTTTGATATGCCTGTTCACCACTAATGACATCTCCTACTACAATAATATTATCTAGATTATCTAAAGACCGACGTAAGCCCGATCGTACAACCGGATGTTCATCAGCCAACATGACTCGAATTTGTTTCATTATTCTCATCCTTATTCAAATAAAGTTTTGTGACTAGATTGGATAGATAGAAAGTATTGACAAGTAGCTATGCTCTCTAACTATTGAACCTAGAATTTTATGAGGTTAATGATAGGTTAAGCAGTTGATCAATAAAAGTCGAGTATTCAGTGGCAATACATCGTACTTTACGAACCTTTAGGTAACACAAAGCCCGTGATCCAACTTTTTCTATAACGGGGATAGGCACCACTCAACTGAAAACAACCATAAGGGCCCTAAAAATGGACTAGCATACATACGAGATAAAAGGGTCAGATTTATTTTAATCAAAAACAAGGTTAGCTGTCCGACAGACTATCGACCCTCGCTTATAACTATTTTTTGATTCTAAATTTCTTCTATTCTACATAAAGAGCAGCACTAGTTTTCCAATGATAAAAATGAGGCCTGTGATGAAAGTCACCCCTATGTTGATATCATTCAGATAACCGAAAAAAATCCATTTTTCCAGTAACGAGATCTTTGTAGATACTCTGCGATACCGCCTCGTTATTCAAAACAGAAAATCTCGTTTCTGAATTTCCGTTATGTAATACCTGCTAACAATAAATTTCAGCGCGACCTTTTACTCGCTGTCACTTAATCATGACAGCAGAATAAAGACATCAAAAGTGGGAGTCATTGGGACTTCAAGAATTGATATCAAACTCATCATCTACTTTTTTACGGTGCAAGACGATTAATGACCCAATCATCTGTAGACTTAGTGTAGACAAACCGATCATGTAATCGGTGCTCCCCACCTTGCCAGAATTCGATGGAATCCGGTATGACACGATAACCACCCCAGAAATCAGGCAAAGGTACCTCCCCCTGTTTAAACTTGTTTTTCATTGCTTCAAATTGTCCAAGCAATGCTTGTCTTGATGAGAGATGACTAGATTGTTGTGAAGCCCATGCACCTATTTGTGAGTCTCTTGGTCGTGATGCAAAGTATTTGAGTGACTCTACGGTAGAGATTCGTACTGCTCGTCCACTGATTTTTATTTGTCTTTCAAGGGCGATCCACGGAAATAATAATGCTACATTTGAGTTAAATTCAATTTGTTTAGATTTTTTTGATGAATAGTTAGTAAAAAAGACAAAACCTTGATGGTCAAAGTATTTCAGTAATACTGTACGACAACTTATTTCCGAGTTACTAGCAGTCGCTAAACTCATCGCAGTCGGTTCAATGATCTCTGCCTCTTCAGCTTGTTTAAACCACAGTGAAAACTGTTTAAGGGGATCTTCATCAAGATCGTCTCTTTCCAAGCTACCTTGTAGAAATTCATGTCGATGTTGTGTTAAGTCTACTTTCATATAGTCATTAGCTTTTAATCGGAAAAAATATTTTGCAGACCTGTTGCCCGCCAAGCATATATCGTATCTCGTTCATTACATAAACTTATAACATTGTTGAACAAGCCCATGTTTATTATCTATTCATTACTTGATCCGTCTCAAGAGATTGTCATAAAACTTCAAATAATAAATATTCTTGATCTTAATAATTCATGAAAAAACATCGTGTACTTATTGATATCAAATGATGAAAAGCATGAATTTCTGTACAATACCCTCTTTCTTAACCATTAATATATACCGTAAGTATAAGAGTTGTCGTTTTCACAAAAATGACGAGATATTCTGACATCGGGTATAAACAAACAATTAAAAGTTAATTTAGAGAATTTATTATGATCGTACAAAGCCATTTCGCCGACCTTGATACTCCAACTGGAGTAATGCGTACTTATATTCACCGTCCTGAAGGCGAAGGTAGTTACCCTACTATCTTATTTTATTCAGAAATTTTTCAACAAACAGGTCCAATTGAACGTGCGGCAAAGTTTATAGCAAGCCAAGGTTATGCTGTATTAGTTCCTGAGGTGTTTCATGAACTAAACCCTATTGGCACTGTATTAGGCTATGACGATGCTGGTCGTGAAAAAGGTAATGCAGATAAGCATACTAAAGATGTACAAGGTTATGATACTGATAATGTCGCCTTAATCGAGTTTGCACAACAGCAAGATTGGAGTAATGGTCATATCGGTGCAATGGGTTATTGTATTGGTGGTCACTTAGCATTTCGTGCTGCATTGCAGCCAGAAGTTAAAGCTGCTGCGTGTTTTTATGGCACCGACTTACATATTCAAGTAATTCCAAACGCACCTGGTCAACATAGTATGGAACGCCTTGATGATATTAAAGGTGAGTTATGCATGATTTGGGGCAAGCAAGATAATCATATTCCCGCTGAAGGCCTTGCAAAAATTTATAAAGAGCTAAACGACACTAACATAAGTTTTACTTGGCATGAGTTCAATGCTGGACACGCCTTTATGCGTGATGAAGGTGATGGTGGTCGTTATGATGCCCAAACTGCTCAATTGGGTTATCAGCTAGCACTGAACTTATTTAGCAGAAAATTACGTTAGTTCTTTAAGTATTGAAGAATAATTAAGGGACGAGTCAGCTTATGACTCGCCCCTTCCTTTCCCCATCATAAAAGCTAATAACATCTGATTTAAATAGCTTTTACGTCTTCCATATAACTTTAAGAAATCCGTAGCTGAGCTAAACTAGCGACGGCTTCACCGCCACTGATATCCGGAACAATCGTCAATTCAATTACTGTAACAGCGTTAAGATCCACGTGATAGTCTTCTGTTTGGCTCGTGGCGTCATGAGTATTAAAATTCCACTGTTGTCGCACAATTTCCTGAAACGATTTACCGTCATCAGCTGACCAACGTAAATCATATTCTTGAGTGCGATCGACGTGTTGTTCCACAAAACTCAGCCATATTCGTTGTATCTGTTGAGGTGAGTTAAAGATGAGTCGTATCATCTGTTTCCCCGCCGTTCCTGCACGCCAGCCTGATGTTTGATTTAACAATAAGGCTGCTTCAATCGGATGCTCGGGATCTTCTGATGTGATTTCTACCTCTACCCTGTCTTCAATATCTAACCAGTCTTGTTCATTTTCAGCTTTATTTTGTTCGACGGGGCTAATGATCCGTTTACGCATAGTAGTTCTCCTAGCTGTAGGCTGTGTAATCAATAGATAATCAATCTACGCGTGTTTAACAAAAATGTCTTGTTATCAATTTATAGCCTAGCTATTCCTCCGACTCCGACAAATGAATAAACAAGTATTAGCCTCGCCACAATAGCTAGTATCTGCATTGCTGAGAGCAAACTAATTGAGTTGAATAAATTAACTGAAGCTCAGGATAAGATAATTTAATTTCTTAATTTGTCATTCCGGTATGCTACTCAGTCAAAGCTGGGCACAAGCTTTAGCCCGAATTTATATTCTAAACACTAGATTCCCGCTAGAACACGCGGGAATAACAGCTTTAGTTAAAAACCAAAACACTTGATCACTCATCCTGAGCTCAGCTTAAATGGATAATCTACCCCAATAATCCCGCTTAATAAAAACTAATTAAAAGGTTTGATTGCTGTGGTAATGAGTGAATTTATATAGAGGATTTTTCTCAAATCTTAGTTAAGTATCCACAAGAAAATATAATTTGAATAATTATCAATAAATTAGCAAGGTTACTTATGATTTTTATGGTGTCGGTTTAGCTGATGTAACGCTATTTACCCATTGTTTATTGATAAATATTTTGCTTGTAAAGGGTGAGGCACAGTTTAAAATCTGGTGTTTATTATAGCCAGAGAAAATCACACCTATCTTACCTCCTGTTACTAAGGACATTTATTTTGTAACCAAAAGCACTAATGAGTTTATCAAAAAAGGTAGCTCATAAAGATAGACATTGCTCTCATTACTTTATGTTACAAAAATATTTTAAATATAGAAACCTAACTTTTAATTTCTAATACTATCCTACACACATCATCAACCAACAAAACATTCACTTAATTAAAGTAATTGTATTCCATTATAAGATTATTGAAGCAGCAGAATATAAAGTACATCATTATCATCCTAACACCTCAATTTTATTGATAATTTTCAAACTATAACACTCAAGAAAACTGAACTTTTCACTTGTCTTAAATGCAAGCTTACTCTACCCTCTAGCTAGATAAAACTCATTTATTCACATGGGATAAATATGCCAGCAAGGATGCGCTTGGTAAGCAAAAGTCATGGCCTTTTTGAGGCCAAAACAGAATATAAATCACCTTTTTTAGTTCAGGTATTATTGTTCTTTTGCGCCAGTTTACTGCTCACCTTATCCTTCTCTACTTGGGCACAAATACCAGTCAATCCTGCATTAGAAATCCAACGCCAACAACTCCGTGAACAAGAATTACGCCGAGAATTTGAACCGTCACCTGACGTGAGATTACTACGCCAAACCGTTCCCGATACCCTTACATCATTTCCTCAAGAGTCACCTTGTTTTGCTATCGATCAGATCCTTTTAACGGGTGACTTAAATCAGCAATTTCAGTTTGCACTCGACATCGTACTTCAAGGGGATAAATCTGCTCTTGGACATTGTCTCGGTGTGCAAGGAATAAACCTAGTTCTGACACGTGTCCAAAATGCCATTATTGAGCAAGGTTATATCACCACACGTGTATTAACCTCACCTCAAAATCTCCAATCAGGCACTTTAAACCTTACGGTCGTGCCTGGACGTATTCAACACATTCATTTTGACGCGAATTCCAGCTCACGTGGAAGATATTGGAATGCTTTGCCAGCCACATCTGGTGACATTCTTAACCTGCGTGATATAGAACAAGGTTTGGAAAACCTCAAACGTGTGCCCACCGCTGAGGCTGATATTCGAATTGAGCCATCAACTGGTCAGGATAGTCGCCCAGGTGATAGCGATATCGTTATTGCCTATCAACAAACCACACCTTTTCGGATCACTTTATCTGCCGATGACAGTGGCTCCCCATCAACAGGAAAGTATCAAGGCAGTCTAACCCTATCTGGTGATAATTTGCTGACCTTGAATGATCTATTTTATTACAGCATCAATCACGATATTGGTGGTCATAATGATAGTAATAATGGCACCAAAGGCTATACCTTACATTACTCTATGCCCTTTGCTTACTGGCTTGCCAGTGTGACACACAGTAACAGTGATTATCAACAAGCCGTTGCCGGAGCCACCCAAACCTTCACTTATAGTGGTGAAAGCAGTCGTAGTGAGCTCAAATTGGCTCGTCTTATCTATCGTGATGCTACACGCAAAACCACCGCTGCTCTACGAACCTACCTCTCCACATCAAATAATTACATTGATGACACCGAAATTGAAGTTCAACGTCGTCGTATGACCGGTTGGCAAGGAACTTTGTCACATAAAGAATTTATCGGTGCAGCCATTTTGGATCTAGATTTAGCCTATCGTCGAGGTACGGGGCTATTCAATGCCATATCAGCACCTGAGGAGCAATTTAATGAAGGTACAGCCAGACCTAAAATAATCACCGCCTATTTAAACATTCATTACCCTTTCAAAATCGGTCAACAAGTACTCCGATTTCATAGTAACTGGAGAGGACAATGGAATAAATCGGCACTTATCGCACAAGATCGCTTTGCCATTGGTGGTCGCTATACCGTACGTGGTTTTGATGGTCAGCTCACGCTTAGTGGAGAGCGTGGTTGGTTATGGCGTAACGACCTTGGTTTAAAGTTAGGAAAAAGCGGCCAAGAACTTTACCTTGCTTTTGATTATGGACATGTCAGTGGTCGTTCAGCCCAGTTTTTACTGGGTACGCACCTAGCCGGTGGTGTCATTGGTATTCGAGGTGGTTATGAAAGTGTGTATTGGGATGTCTTCACTGGTGGCTCGATCCATAAACCTAAAGGTTTTAATCCTAGCACAGGCACGTCCGGCTTCAACCTTACCTGGACTTATTGATTAAAAACAATCGCCTTACTGGATAAGTCGAAGAAAAAGATTTAAGGATAAATCATGAATAAACACATTTACTGCACAATTTTTAACAAAACACGTGGCCTTGTAATGGTAGTTGCTGAAATTTCCCATTTGCAAGATCAAGGCAAAGTTAATGCTACGCATGGTCAATCAACACCATCCATTAAAAATGACAATAAATTTGAACTTGCCATTCTGCCATTAAAAAACCTTCAGTTTGCTATCGGCTTAACTATTGGCACAGCGTTTATTCCCGCCAATGCTACTTCTGGTGGCATTGTGGCTGATTCCACTGCAGCTATAACCCAACAAGCCACAATTCTTAAAACCAGTAATAATATCTTACAGGTCAATATTCAAACGCCAAGTGCAGCTGGGGTTTCGCGTAATACCTATAGTCAATTCAATGTACCACAACAAGGTGCTATTCTTAATAATGCACGTATCGATGCAAACACACAGCTGGGCGGCTGGGTGACAGCGAATCCTTGGCTAGCAGCAGGTACTGCTCGCGTTATTCTTAACGAAGTTAATGCCAATAATCCTAGCTTATTACAAGGCTATGTTGAGGTAGCAGGTAATCGTGCTCAAGTAGTGATTGCCAATCCAGCAGGTGTGACTTGTTCGGGCTGTGGTTTTATTAATACCAGTCGTGGTGTACTCACAACCGGACAAGCAATTTTAAAAAATGGTGCTCTCGATAGTTATCGTGTTCAACAAGGAACCATTACTATTGATGGTGATGGTCTTGATGCCAGCCAAACTGACTATACTGATCTTATCGCTCGCACCGTTGAAGTTAATGCGGGTATCTGGGCCAATGAACTGAGCGTGATCACGGGTAGCAATCAAGTCAATGCGAGCAATACACAAGTGACGAAAATTGCTAGCACCACACCAGCGCCAACTACTGCTATTGATGTCGCTAGCTTGGGAGGCATGTATGCCGGAAAAATCAAACTAGTCGGTACTCAAGCTGGTGTGGGCGTTCGAAATGCAGGTCAGATTGGTGCCTCAGCAGGTGAATTCATCCTCTCGGCTAATGGTGACTTAATCAATACAGGTCTTATTAACAGCACAACTAACAGCCAGATCACCACCACGGGCACAATCAACAACAGCGGCACTCTCTATGCTCAAGGTGATGTATTAGTGACCACGCCAGATAATATAAGCAATAGCGGGGTTATCGTCAGCCAAGGCGCGATAATGATAAATGCAGACAACGTCAATAATGCCAGCGGCACACTAGCGAGTGAATCGACTATTGGCGTTGTCACCAACAGTCTTAATAACCAACTAGGTCGTATTGAAGCTCTGTCTGATGTGGCAGTCGAATTACGTAAAAATATGGATAACCGCAACGGTTTTATTCGTTCTGGTCAAAGCCTAAGTCTTTCTGCTACCAGCCTAGATAACAATAATACGCTGACGGCTAATCAAGGACTTGAAGGTGATGCCGTATTCATCACTGCCACGTCATTAGATAATACCCTTGGCGCCATTCGAGCCAATACCAACCTGTCTTTTGTAGGTAGTGATACTTTAAATAACAGCCAAGGTCTTATTTCTTCAGCGGGTAGCTTGGCACTATTTGATCCTACTGCAATACCCAATAGTAATACATCTACAAAAACGCTCGACATAATCAACACTCAGGGCACAGTGATAGCGAATGAAAGCCTCAGCATTAACAGCAAGAGTTTGACAGGCGATGGTGCGGTACTCAGTGGTGGCGACTTATCCGCCAAACTGCTTGATGATTATACACATACAACTACAGCTCAATTTCAGGCCAATGGCAATGCCTTATTAGAAACCTCAGGAGCTTTACACAATGAAGCCTTACTAGCGGCTGGAGATAACTTAAACTTGAATGCTGCAACCATTGAGAATAGCTCGGATGGTGAAATCATTGCTACCACACTTGAACTCACCGTTACATTGCCCAACACTTTAATTAACAGAGGATTAATAGATGGTGTCGACATCTTGATTGATACTGCTACACTCAATAATATCGGAACAGGCAGAATTTATGGTGACCATCTAGCCATACAAGGCGAAACCCTCAATAATTCATCTGAAATCCTCAACGGCATCACTACATCCGCTATTATCGCCGCACGTGAACGTTTAGATTTAGGTGTCGTCAAGTTGCTCAACCGTGATAACGCACTTATCTTTAGCGGCGGAGATTTAGCAATTGGTAGGGCATTAGACAGCAATCACTTCGCAACAGGATCAGCGGATAGCATTATTAACTCAGATGCAGACGTTGAATCATTAGGTAGCGTGTTTATAGCCGCACTTGATGTGCAAAACCTAAATACCAATCTTATTGTCAAACAAGTGGATGAAGCAACTGTTTATAGTGGGGAAGTACTACCTAATGGCAGCACAAATCGCTATGGCGAACAAACCTGTTCCGGTATTGGTGGTGGTCAAGACAAAAATAGCTGTACTGACAGACCAGGAACCTTCGAAGATTACACCTGGTTTAGAGTAAATGCCACGCCTTCTCACACTGAGGTGGCAAGCTCTGATCCAGCACATATTTCAGCTGGCGCTGATATCCTCATTAATGGCAACCTCACCAATCAAGATAGCAGTATTATCGCCGGTGGCGTCATTAATGTGGTCGGTGGTAGCGTTGATAACCTTGCCACACAGGGTCAAGACGTTACAAACTATAGTAATGGCACCTCACAATTCACATGGATTAAATCTTGCGGTACGTTTGGCAATAAGCACTGCCGCAGCTGGTCTGGCATCTCAAGCTATAACCCTGCACCTATTTATGGCACACCTTATGATTTACCAACACTGACATTTTCAGCTAATACCAGTCCTGTTAGCAGTGGCATCGACATTTCACCACTTACGCTATCAGATATTACTGATAAGGCTGGAAATACTGTTACACCTAGCACCCTACTGCCCAACAACAGCTTATTTAATAGCGTGGCTAATACAAACAACCGCTACCTTGTCGAAACTGATCTGCAATTTTCTAATTACCGTAACTGGCTCAGTTCGGACTATATGCTCACCGCGCTGTCATACGATCCCGCCCTCAGCCAAAAACGCCTAGGTGATGGCTTTTATGAACAACGCCTGCTTCGCGAACAAGTAGCTCAGCTCACGGGGCGTCGTTTTCTTGATGGCTATGCCAGTAACGAAGCCCAATACCAAGCCTTAATGAATAACGGTATTACAGTAGCCAAGCAATGGAATCTGCGGCCAGGGGTTACACTATCTGCCGCTCAAGTTGCCCAATTGACCAGTGATATTGTTTGGTTAGTTGAAAAAGATATCACTTTGGCCGATGGCTCGACAGTTAAAGCGCTTGCTCCACAACTCTATGCACGCTTAGCGGCCAACGATTTATTGGCTGATGGCAGTTTAATAGCGGCCAATACGCTCAACTTTACCCTCACTGATGATTTGACTAACAGCGGCACAATAGCGGGGCGCGAAGTAGTAACAATCAATGCTGAAAATATTCAAAACCTTGGCGGTCGTATTGATGCAAACACCGCTTTACTTAATAGCAGACGCGATATCAATAATATAGGTGGCACGCTGTCAGCACAAGATACTCTGCTACTTAATGCAGGTAATGACATACGCGTTGAAACGACAACGCGTCACAGTCAATCAATATCAGACAATAATACGTTTACACGCACCACGATTGAGCGTGTTGCAGGGCTTTATGTTTCAAACCCCAATGCCTTATTAGTTGCCAATGCGGGCAATAACATTAACTTGATTGCGGCTGAGCTTAATAATACAGGCACCAATAGTCAAACAACGCTAACAGCAGATCATGACATTGTTCTTGATACAGTCACTATCGCGAAACAAGAAAATACCCTTTGGGATAAAGATAATTACCTCAACGAGGGCTATCACCGTGACGTAGGTACGCAGTTACAAAGCCAAGGTGATGTCACATTACAAGCAGATCATAACGTCAGCGCCATCGCCGCGTCTGTTAATGCAGGCCAATTGTCTATCAATGCGGTTAATGATGTTGATATTACGGCTGGCAAAGACAGTTCAAACTTTAACGAGGCGCATAAAATAAAAAGTAGTGGTTTCCTCTCCAGTAAAACTACCGTGACTCGTCATACACTTGATTCTACTATTGCCCTTTCCTCTACTTTGAGTGCTGATACTATTGAATTAAGCTCTGGTAATAATCTGTCCATAACAGGTAGCAATATTGTTGCTACAGATGATGTAAGTTTAAGTGCGGGTAATGACATCACCATTGACACCGCCAAGCAGTCTTTTTCTGAAACCAATTATAGTAAAACTAAGCGTTCAGGTTTTATGGGCACTGATGACGGGTTTGGTTTCACTGTTGGTCATCAACAACTAATCACTGACAATAAAGGCCAGAAAACAATTAATTTCTCCAGTACTGTCGGTAGTGTTGAGGGTGATGTCTCGCTTAATGCTGGCAAGCACTATACTCAAAGGGGTAGTCACATTCTCACTCCGCAAGGCAATGTTGCAATAAGTGCACAACAAGTCGATATAATGGCCGCTATGGATACGGATGCCAACGAACAACACACTCAGTTTAAACGGTCAGGGATAAGTGTATCCTTAACAAGCCCTGTCATTAGTGCCATACAAACTACATCTCAGATGAAAACAGCAGCGAGCCAAACGGATGACGCTAGAATGAAAGCGCTTGCTGCAGGCACAGCGGCTCTTTCTTTCCATAACGCTTATGATACCGTGAAAGCAGGCCAGGCGATTAAAGGGGCCAATGCCGCTGACCAAGTGGGTGGTATTAATATCAGCATTAGCCTAGGTAAATCTAAAAGCAGTAGCTCAGCAAGACAAATTTCTTCCACTGCCCAATCCAGCACCATTATTGCCGGTGGTGATATTGCCATTAGTGCGAATGGGTCAAGAGAAAAGTCCGATATCAATATCATTGGCAGCCAACTTAAAGCTAGCAATAACCTCACATTAAACGCTCAAGACCAAACCAATTTACTGGCAGCTAAAAATATCAGTACGTTCAACAGTGAGAACAGTTCAAGTAGTAGCAGTATCGGGATTGGTTTCGCATTAGGCGATACCAATAATGGCTTCACCATTAATGCAGGCTTATCAGGTGGCCAAGGTAATGCAGCGGGTGATGATATGGTCTATACCCCTACCCTCGTTAATGCTGCTAATACGGTAAACCTAAAATCCGGTAGCAATACAACTCTGAATGGTGCTTCCGTAGAAGCTAGGCAAGTCATTGCCAATATCGGTACCAGTGGGGAAGGTAATTTGGCTATTGTCAGCGTACAAGATAGTCATACTTATAATAGTGAGCAGGATGACTTTGGTGTCGGTGTCACACTCTGTATTCCACCCTTTTGTTATGGCACGTCCAGCGCTGCTCTTAGTATCAGTGATAGTGATGTCAATTCAGACTACACGAGTGTCACTCAACAATCAGGTATTAAAGCTGGCGATGGTGGTTTTCAGATTGATGTTAATGGTAATACTGATTTAACCGGGGCGGTGATAGCTTCGACTGATACAGCAATTGATAACAATAAAAACCAGTTAACAACGCAAACATTGACAGTTAGTGATATTGAAAACAAGGCTGAATATGATGCGAAGTCCATGGGCGCCTCATTAGCGATAGGCGAACAACTAGACACGTCTACGCTCACGGGATCAGGTATAGGGAAGGATTCAGGTAACAGCCAAAGCGTCACAAAGACGGCTATCAGCGAAGGAAAGATTGCTATTACGGACAACCAGCGACAAATATCATTAAGCGGTAATAATACCGACACCTCTGTTGCCCAACTCAATCGTGATGTGGTTGTGGATGAAAACGGAAATACTGTTAACGCTTCGGGTGCTAATACAGTACAGAGTATTAACACAATCTTTGATGCTGAAAAAGTTGCCAAGGAAATCCAAGCACAAACACGTATTACTCAAGCTTTTAGCCAGCAGGCTAGTACGGCGGTAACGGACTATACACAAAATTTACGGAAAACGTTACAAGATCAACTGAAACAATCTAATTCAGAAGAAAATACAGCTCTCATAGAATCTCAATTAGCTGAATTGTTTTTAGAAGAAAAAGTAATGAATGTATTGATTGGAGCAGTAACCGGCCTTGGTAGTGTAGCGTTGAGCAAAGAATCCTTATCCATTGCTGCAGATAAGATGAGAATACTCATGATTGAAGACTCAGAACTATTTGCTGGCATAACCGATGGCATAACTACTTTAGATAATATATCTGCCGACAGCGAAGGTGTGCGAGGTGATGGCAAAAAGGTCGGTGGAACGCGGGTTGATTTGGATAAGTTGTGCGGATCGAGTAATGAACGGTGTAAGAAGAATGATGATGATAGTTTATTTCTAAATGATAAAGAACAAATACAATGGACTGCAAAGGATATTGATGGTAACAGCATAGCTTTAGCCGATTTTTTAAAAACAGAGCAAGGGCAAGAATTATCTGGTGCGACAGGTGGGATCCAAGGCTCGGCAGGCACGCTATTTGGCAAGACATATCTTCCAGGTAGTCTGTCTGATAAAGTTATCGAAGCCTTTAGTGGAACGCATGACTTTGTTGGTGGAAAGCTCAGCGGTTTGTATGATGAGCAAGGGAATGCTACTAGAAACCGAGCAGATATAGAATCAAAATCTCAAGATATATGGAGTTCTACAGGGGCAATAGTGATCTCAACGCCTTTTGCTTCTTCAGAGCTATTACCCGCTGAAGTTTGGAATGCAATCTCTATTTTGTTAAGGAACGCTCAATGAAAGTATTAATACGATCTTTATTTGTACTTTGTCTGGGATTACTACTCACAGCATGTTCAATTGGTAATGGACGAATCTGTGGACCACAAACCCCTAAAGTGAATTGTGATAAAGAGGCATTACAAAAACTACAACACCCTACACCCTACCTACAAAAATGGAAAAAGGTAGGAGTCACCCCTGAAATGCGAAGGGAAGATGCTTTTAATTGTGGTGGAAAACGTTCTGATACTCACCCAGATCAGGTTGATAACGATGAAGAACTCATGTTACCAAATGAAAATATTTTTGATACACGAAAACGACTTCTTGAAATGTGGAAAGCGTGCATGAGTGATAAGGAATATCACTATCATAGGCAGTAATTATCAACTCACCCAAAGGGAAAAATCAATGGGGTCGTACTCGATTGATTTTGACTCACCCAAAAATGCCTAGGGGATGGCTTTTATGAAGCCTAAAGCATTGTCGTGGTAACAATAATAAAATCTAAATAAGAGTTGCGATATGAAATTTTTCTTTCAGAAAGTAGCAAGAACTATACTTACTTTTTTGATTACCTTTTTAATTACTGCTTGTGTGACAAATGGTTATCGAGGGAGATGGTAGCAAAAATTAAATACCCAAGAAATATGGAGCGGTATAGCCATTATTCCTGCAACTCCTTTTGCTGCCGCAGAGCTCTTACCATCTGATGTCTGGAATGCAATTAAAATACTATTAAGGAATGCACAATGAAACATCAAATATGGTCAATGACCGTCTTGAGTTTGTTTTTATTAGCTACCGGATGTGGTGTTGGTGGATTTTGGATGACCGGCACAATCCAAGCGCTGGTCAAAATATCAAGCCCTACTTACAAAAGTGGGAAAAGGTAGGGTGTAGCCCTGAAATGAGAAAGAAGGACTCGGCTGATTGTGGCGGGGGAAGCAGCGATTCACCAGGCTTTGCTCACAGGCAAGAAGCTTGAACGACTTTCCAATGAAAAAGAACATGAAACATACAGTCGCCTCCATCATAATTGGCAGAGCCACCCCATCCTGCGAAGGTCGTGTATTGGAACCTTTGCTAAATCAATGGAGTCGTACTCGATTGATTTTGACTCACCCAAAAATGCCTAGGGATGGCTTTTATGAAGCCTAAAGCATTATCGTGGTACGA
>ENA-OSET01003004-OSET01003004.1-sediment-metagenome-genome-assembly--contig:-NODE-3004-length-15775-cov-3.741050_pt1 | contig 15775 bp, 15 predicted proteins | sample MGYA00237882_ERZ534229 | MGnify/ENA primary metagenome ERZ534229 (study PRJEB26408, sample SAMN06266212) | sediment metagenome | isolation source: Hudson Canyon methane seep mesocosm | place... | reverse complement strand
GAGGCCCAGCTATCGACTGTCTTAGGAATGCCAAAAGCGCGTGGGTTCCACCAGGTCCAGACAACCACCAGAGCCACGGCAGCAACCGCATACCAACCCAGCCAGACACGGCTGATCACCGCCAGTGTCATCAATGGCAGGATCGACATGCGGCTGTACACGCTTAGCGGGTTGGCGTGCCTGGCCCATGACGCATCGTCCATTGCCATCAGTCGCTCACACAGTGCAAAAATATCCATTCGGGCATTTGGCATTTGGGCAACTCCACTCTTGGTTTCTTGCTCTGCAGCTTTCATATAGGGGACAAGTCCGATGTGGAGAACAAAGTTATGATGGATATTATTGGTGGTGCCGATGCCCCGGCAGCAGATTTGATCAAGGACGTCTCTGAGGCGACCTTTATGCAGGATGTGGTTGAGGCCTCGCAGACGGTACCAGTCATCGTGGATTTCTGGGCGCCCTGGTGTGGCCCTTGCAAGACCCTGGGTCCGGCGCTGGAAGCCGCAGTAACCCGCGCCAAGGGTGCGGTGACAATGGCCAAGGTCAACGTTGACGAAAACCAGATGATCGCCCGTCAGATGCAGGTGCAGTCAATTCCGGCTGTCTTTGCCTTCTACCAGGGACAGCCAATTGATGGGTTCCAGGGGGCTTTGCCTCCGTCCGAGATTGATGCCTTTGTGGCAAAGGTTGTCGAAGCTGGCGGCGGGGCTGCCGACGGCGGTCTGGGAGAGGCGCTGGAAGCGGCTGAAACAATGATGGCCGAGGGCGAGGTCGAAGATGCGGCGCAGATCTTTGCGGCCGTCATCGGCGAAGATGACAAGAATGCGGCAGCCTATGCTGGTTTGGCGCGTACGCATTTGCTGAGTGGTGAGGCGGATCAGGCCGAGGCAGTGCTGAATGGCGCCCCGGCTGAGATCGCCGACGCCCCTGAGATTGAAGCCGTCAGGGCGCAGATCGAATTGGCACGGCAAGCGGAAAACGCAGGTCCCGTGGGCGAATTGCGCAGTGCAGTTGATGCCGATCCAACCGATCATCAGGCACGGTTTGACCTGGCTCAGGCGCTGCATGCGGCAGGAGACGCGGAAGCAGCCGTTGCTGAATTGCTGGAGTTGTTCCGGCGAGATCGGGACTGGAACGATGGAGCTGCCAAGGCTCAATTGTTTACAGTATTTGACGCCCTAAAGCCGGAAGATCCTATTGTTCTCAACGGGCGCCGGAAATTGAGCTCATTGATATTTGCTTAATCTCTGCTCAGAGCTAACTTCATTGCAATGATCCAAGCTGCAGACCTACCGGACACGGTTGCCGTGTTTCCCTTGCCCGGGGCGCTTTTGTTGCCCCGGTCTCGGCTGCCTCTTCATATCTTTGAGCCGCGATATTTGCAGATGCTGGAAGACACTCTGAAGACGCCGCAGCGGTTGATCGGCATGGTGCAACCCTTCTCAGGAAAAAGCCGTGATGAGGACCTACACGCCATTGGCTGTGCAGGGCGCATTACGCAGTTTTCCGAGACCGAGGATGGGCGTTATCTGATCACTCTTTCGGGGGTGTCCCGGTTTCGGATCGAGGAAGAGACCGATGGCTTTACGCCCTATCGGCGGTGTCAGGTCAGCTGGGACGGGTTTGATCGGGATTTGGGCAAGGTTGAGGATGATATCAGGTTCGACCGGCCGGAATTCCTGGACCTGCTGGAACGCTTTTTTTCGTCGCGCAGTCTGTCGACCGATTGGGATGCTCTGAAAGAGGCGGATGACGAGTTGCTGATCAACTCTTTGTCGATGATGCTGGACTTTGAGCCGGAAGAGAAACAAGCCTTGCTTGAGGCCCCCGGTCTTGCCACAAGACTTGAGACCCTGACCACATTGATCGAATTCGCCTTGTTTGGCGGTTCGAACGAGGAAACACTGCAATGACCGACACCCAGCCCCCCGCCTTTGATCGTCATATGCTTGAGTCACTTGTGTGTCCGCAGACACATGCGGTACTTGAATATCACGCCGAGGAGCAGGAACTGGTCTCTAAGGCGGCCAATCTGGCCTTTCCCATCCGCAACGGCATTCCGGTGATGCTGATCGACGAAGCGCGCGTGCTGGAGTAATCGCCATCCGGGCAATGGCCCCGGGGCATCATGTCAGACGAGACCTGACGGCGGCTTACGAATTATTTGGAATGGCCCGCTGCTACTCCCATGGGGTGGTCTCAGATTTTGTTGCCCTGCAACAGTTTGGGCAGGTCGCCCGTCAGGCCAGCGGCCTCGCGCACAAAGCTACGGCGCAGGCCGGGTAATGATCCGACAATGCCCATGCCAATATCGCGACCCAGTCGCAGCACCGGGTTGTCGTTTGAAAAGAGCCGGTTGAACACATCCGTAGCCGCCGCCAGCGTTGCGGTGTCGAAACGCCGCCATTCCTGATAGCGTTGCAACACCAGCTCCGAGGCGAAGTCCTCGCCCCGGCGGCTTGCTTCGGTTAGCACCTGCGCCAGCGCCCCGACGTCCCGCATCCCGGCGTTCAGGCCCTGTCCGGCAATGGGATGCATCCCATGCGCTGCATCGCCAACCAGCGCCAGATGGTCACCGACAAAGGCATTGGCAAGGGTCAGGTTCAGCGGATAGGTAAACCGCTTGCCTGCCAGGCTGATCTCGCCCAGGAAGTCGCCAAACCGGGGCCGCAGGGCCTCGATGTAATCCTTGTCATCCAGTGCTTGAATCGCTGCGGCGGTGTCGGTGCTTTCGCTCCAGACAATGGAGGACCGGTTGCCGGGCAGAGGCAGAATCGCCAGCGGTCCGGGTGGCATAAAGAACTGATGGGCAATGCCGTGATGTGGTTTTTCGTGGTCGATGGCGCAAACCAGCGCAGTCTGACCATAGTCCCAGCCGCTGCGTTTGATGCCAGCCCGTTGGGCGGTGCCGCTGCTGCGGCCGTCACAGCCAACCAGCATCCGTCCGCGCAGAGTATCGCCGCCATCCAGCGTCAGGGTGACGCCACTTAGATCCACTTCTTGCGTTTCGACCCTGCGCTGGTTGATCAGGGTGATCTTGGACTCGCCCTCCATCGCAGTGATCAGGGCACGGCGCAGAAAGCGGTCTTCGACCATGTAGCCCATCGGGCCGTCTTCGATCTCGGCGTGATCGAAGTGCATAAAGAACGGCGAGGGGCCTTGCCCGGCGTGGCCATCGGTGACTTTGATTTCCAACATCGGCTGCGCGTTTTCACTACCGACATGCTGCCAGACGCCAACCTGCTGCAACAGCCGTTGCGAGGCCAGCGCCAGCGCATAACCGCGGCCGTCGAACGCGTCGTCCTGCAGTTTGGCCTGCGGTAGGGCGTCGATCACGGTGACGGAAAAGCCGGTTTGCGCCAGCGCCAGGGCCAGCGTGGGACCGTTCAGTCCGCCGCCGACGATCAGGATATCGGAAGAGTTTTTCATGCGCCGCACTATGCGCCTGTGTTCGGGATTGTCCATGGGGGGCAGTGACGCTACCGTCGCTTTAACATCTAAGGGAGCGCATAAAAAATGTCGGATTGGTTGAAGATGAGTGCGGCGGATTTGGGCCGGGGTATTGAAAGCGGTGATATCGATCCGTTGCAGCTGACCCAAACCTATCTGGATGCCATCGATGCCCACCCCCTGCGTGATCGTATCTATGCCCGTGTCACCCATGAACGCGCCCTGGCCGAGGCCACTGCCGCGGCGGAACGCGCCCGTGCCGGGCAGCGTCGCTCGCTGCTGGATGGGGTGCCGATCAGCTGGAAAGACTTGTTCGATACCGCCGATATTGGCACCGAATCCGGATCGGATCTGTTGCTGGGTCGGGTGCCAGACCGGGACGCGCTGGTGCTGAGCAATGCCACAGCCATGGGCACCGTCTGTCTGGGCAAAACCCATATGAGCGAGCTGGCTTTTTCCGGGCTAGGCCTGAACCCGGTGAAAGAAAGCCCGCCCAGCGTCAATGATGCCGATGCGGTTTCAGGCGGATCATCGTCAGGTGCGGCAACCTCGGTTGCATTTGGTCTGGCGGCCTGTGGGATTGGCTCGGATACGGGTGGATCGGTCCGAATCCCATCAGCGTGGAATGACTTGGTGGGGCTGAAAACCACCTCGGGGCGGGTTAGCCTGGAGGGCGTGGTGCCTCTCTGTCTGAAATTTGACACCGTTGGTCCGCTTACCCGAACTGTCGAAGATGCTGCTTTGTGTTTGGCGCTGCTTGAGGGATCGCCAGTTGCGGATCTGCGCGGTGCCAGTCTGAAGGGACGCAGATTTGCCGACCTGCAAACTATGGTACAGGACGATCTGGATGACCCGGTGCGTGCGTCATATTCATCGGCTCTGGACCGCCTGCGCGATGCCGGTGCTGAAATCATTCCGCTAGATGTTCCAGATTTGACCGAAGCCATGGCACTGAGCGGTGTTTTGTTCACCACCGAGGCCTATGGGCTGTGGAAAGACGTGATTGAGGCGTCTCCGGATCTGATGTTCCTTGCTATTCTTGAACGGTTCCGCGCCGGTGGTGATGTTCTGGGTGCGGATTATGTGGCCGCCTGGGCCAGGCTAGAACAGATTCGCATGATCTGGGATCAGGCCACCTCGGGGTTTGATGGGGTGCTGTCTCCGACGGCACCAATTTTGCCGCCGAATATGGAACGGCTGCTGAGTGATGATGAATATTACGTGCGCGCCAACCTGCTGGCCCTGCGCAATACACGGATTGGCAACTTGATGGGGTTGTGCGGATTGTCGCTGCCAACAGGCACACCCAGTTGCGGCCTTCAGGTGCTGGGGAAGCCCAACTGTGAGGAGGCGCTGCTGCGGGTCGGAGCCGCGGTTGAGCGGGCCTTGGCCTGAAAGCCACATTAACCAAATGACTGGGTGCGAGCGGCTGGACGGATTGCCGCTGCACCTGTATCTTATGGGAAACGGGGCGAAAATGATCCCGGACTTGAGGCTTAGAACATGAATTTCCCCGAGCGGTTTTCGAACCTTCCGGCTTATGCGTTTCCGCGTCTGCGGGCGTTATTGGATCATCACACCCCGGGTGGGGATGTGGTCCATATGACTATTGGAGAGCCGAAACATAAGTTTCCCCAGTGGGTTACGGATGTAATTGTCGAAAACGCAGCGGGCTTTAACCAATATCCGCCTAACGATGGATCGGATGAATTGCGTGGCGAGATCAGCGCCTGGATTCAGCGTCGCTATGGTGTGGCGATGGATAAAGACACTCAAGTCATGGCACTGAACGGCACCCGCGAAGGGTTGTACAATGCAGCAATGGCGCTGTGCCCTGAGCAAAAGAACGGTCAAAAACCAGCGGTCCTGATCCCAAATCCATTTTATCAGGTCTACATGGTGGCAAGTCTTTCGGTGGCCGCCGAGCCGGTGTTTGTGCCCGCCACACAGGCCACCGGCCATCTGCCGGACTATGCCGGCCTGCCCGAAGAGCTGCTGAACCGCACTGCCATTGCCTATATCTGCTCACCCGCCAACCCGCAGGGCGTAGTGGCTGATCGCGCCTATTGGACCCAGTTGATCCAACTGGCCGAGCGCTATGATTTTAAGATCTTTGCAGATGAATGCTATTCAGAAATCTACCGTGACGCGGCCCCATTGGGCGCATTGACCGTGGCACAGGAATTGGGCGCAGATCCCGAGCGCGTGGTGCTGTTCAACTCGCTGTCCAAGCGGTCAAATCTGCCGGGCCTGCGCTCGGGGATGATTGCCAGTGGGCCACTGAACATGGCCAGGATCAAACAGCTGCGGGCCTATTCCGGGGCGCCGTTGCCACTGCCGCTGCAAACCGCGGCTGCCCGCGTTTGGTCGGATGAGGCACATGTGGTACAAAACCGGGTACGGTATGTGGAAAAATATGAGATCGCCGATCAGGTCTTCTCTGGGTTTCAGGGCTATCAAACGCCCGAAGCTGGATTTTTCCTGTGGTTGCCCGTCGATGATGGCGAGGTGGCGGCGTTGAAGTTGTGGCAGCAAACTGGCGTGCGGGTTCTTCCCGGGGCCTATCTGGCGCAGGGTGAGGGCCCGCAGAACCCGGGCAAAGGATTTATCCGCGTCGCCCTGGTGGCGCCCAAAGAACAAACACAGGCCGCGCTGACACAATTGCGCGATTGCCTGTACTAAATTGCGCAGCGATAGCCCGAGCAGTCGGCACTCGCTGCGCCAACAGAAAAAAGACCGGCCCAAGACCTGCGAAAACAGCAGGCAATGGCCAAATGAGGAACCGAGGTAGGCATGGCATTTCAAACACGCAGTCGCGACCCGTTGTTGGACAGTAATATGCAAGCAGCCATCGAAAAACGGGGCAAAGAACTGATTGGCATTATGCTGATCGTGCTAGGCCTGATGATTGCAGCAATGATTGGATCATATGCACCTGAAGACCCCAACTGGTGGGTCTCGACCGATGCGCCTGTGCAAAACTGGATGGGACGCCCCGGGGCCTCGCTCACATGGGCGGCGTTTATGGTTATCGGCAAGGGCGCATGGGCGATTTCCCTGGTTCTACTGGTATGGGGCGCGCGGTTCGCGCTGCATTGGAACGAAGAAAGAGCGATGCCTCGGTTGATCTTTGCGCCATTTGCTATCGCCCTTAGCTCTGTTTATGCCGCCACACTGGTTCCGGATGAAATTTGGCGTGTAACCCATAACTTTAGCCTGGGCGGATTGCTGGGCGACACAGTGATGGGGGCTTTGCTGATCCTGTCGCCGTTAAGTTATGCGATTACGGTTAAACTGATGACGCTGCTGACCGCGTTAAGCATGTTAGCGCTGGGTGCATTTGTGCTGGGTTTCACCCGTCCTGAACTGGCCCGTGCGGGCCGTTTCATGCTGATTGGCGTGATCATGGCCTATGCCGGGCTGGCGAATCTTTTGGGACGTGGTGCCACAGGCGGTTTGCAGGCCGCGATGAACTATCGCGCGCAACGCGCGGAGCGGGCCACCGCAAACGAAGAAGACGAGCCACAAGTGATCGAAACTATGGACCGTTACGGTGTCGTTCCTGCGGTTGAGGCCGAGGAAGAGGTTTTTGAAGAGCCTGCCCCTGAACGGGGTGGATTGCTGTCGCGGATGCCATCGTTGATCCGCCGGACCGAGGCGGTTGAACTGCCCGAGCCTGAACTGGTTGAGAATCACTCGACCGTTGAACTGGATGGCCTGCCCGGAGACGACCGGATCGCTGCCAAGATCGCTGATGCGGTACGCGACCGCCGCGCGGCTGATCTGCCGCCCGAGCAGGATCCTAATCTGCCCCTGACCAAGGGTCGTGGCCGTCGCCCCGAACCCCTGGTCTTTAATCCTCAGTCGCCTTTGGACGGTCTTCCGCCTGAGCCGCCGATGACGGCAATGCCCGCCGCGCCGACAGTGTCGTCGTCCTTGCAACAGCCGTTAACGGCCTATGAAGGCCCTGACCCAGACCACGATATACCACCTGCGCCGGTGACCGTGCCGCGGGCACCGATGGAGCTGCCAGTGGCCGAGCCACGCAAATCCGTGGTCGAACAGCCGGTACTGAAACCCGTCCTGCCCTCGACCCGGGCCATTGCCGAGGCCCAGCCGGGTCTGGTGTTTGAGGACGGCGACGATGGGTTTGAACTGCCACCGCTAAACCTGTTGGCAAGCCCGGACAGTATCCAGCGTCATCACCTGAGTGACGACGCATTGGAAGAAAATGCCCGAATGTTAGAGCACGTTTTGGACGATTATGGCGTCAAAGGTGAGATCGTCGCGGTGCGCCCTGGTCCGGTGGTCACCATGTACGAACTGGAACCTGCGCCGGGTTTGAAGGCCAGCCGGGTGATCGGTCTGGCTGACGATATCGCACGGTCCATGTCCGCCTTGTCGGCACGGGTGTCCACGGTGCCAGGCCGTTCAGTCATCGGCATCGAATTGCCCAATGAAAACCGCGAGAAAGTAGTGCTGCGCGAGATCCTTGCCTCGCGTGATTTTGGTGACAGCACCATGAGCCTGCCGCTGGCACTGGGCAAAGACATCGGCGGCGATTCAGTTGTCGCCAACCTTGCCAAGATGCCTCACCTGCTGATTGCGGGGACCACAGGGTCGGGTAAATCGGTTGCCATCAACACTATGATCCTGTCGCTGTTGTATAAGCTGACACCGTCCGAGTGCCGCATGATCATGATCGATCCCAAGATGCTGGAACTGTCGGTCTATGATGGCATTCCTCACCTGTTGTCGCCGGTTGTAACTGACCCGAAAAAGGCGGTTGTGGCGCTGAAATGGACCGTCGGCGAGATGGAAGACCGCTATCGCAAGATGTCCAAAATGGGCGTGCGTAACATCGAAGGCTATAACGGCCGGGTGCGCGAAGCCTTGGACAAGGGCGAGATGTTCAGCCGCACGGTGCAGACCGGATTTGATGACGACACCGGCGAGCCAGTATTCGAGACCGAGGCATTCGCCCCCGAAGCGCTGCCATATATCGTTGTGATCGTGGATGAAATGGCCGATCTGATGATGGTGGCCGGTAAAGAGATCGAGGCCTGCATCCAGCGCCTGGCGCAGATGGCACGGGCTTCGGGTATTCACCTGATCATGGCCACACAGCGGCCCTCGGTTGACGTGATCACCGGGACCATCAAGGCCAACTTCCCGACCCGGATTTCGTTCCAGGTGACCTCAAAAATCGACAGCCGCACCATCCTGGGTGAAATGGGCGCCGAGCAACTGCTGGGCATGGGGGACATGCTCTATATGGCGGGTGGCGCCAAGATTACCCGCTGCCACGGACCGTTTGTTTCGGATGAAGAGGTTGAGGAGATCGTCAACCATCTTAAGGCCTTTGGTCCGCCGGAATACATGAGCAACGTGCTGGAAGGCCCGGACGACGACAAAGCCAGCAACATCGACGCCGTGCTGGGTCTGACCGGTGGCAACACCACTGGCGAAGACGCGCTGTATGACTCGGCGGTGCAGATCGTAGTCCAGGATCGTAAATGTTCGACCTCGTATATTCAGCGGAAACTTGCCATCGGATATAACAAGGCCGCGAGATTGGTTGAGCAGATGGAAGACGAGGGCCTTGTTTCCCCTGCAAACCACGTTGGTAAAAGAGAAATTCTGATTCCAGAGCAGCAGTAACACGCCTCTTCACATTCAGCGCACAGGGCTTATGTAGGATCTATGAAACAGATTGCATTTGCTTTGGCGCTGACTGTCTGCGCCCCCGCCGCCTGGGCCGCCGAGAAGCTGAGCCTGAATGAAATTTCCGGCTATCTGAACGGCATGAAGACGGCCCAAACAAGTTTTACCCAGATCAATGATGACGGAAGCCTGTCGACCGGCACGTTGTATATTCATCGCCCGGGCCGGATGCGGTTTGAATATGACCCGCCGGATGTCGGCACCGTAGTGGCCGGGGCTGGTTCGGTGGTGATTCTGGATAAAAAGTCGAACCAACCTCCGGAAACCTATCCGCTGAGACGGACTCCGCTGTCGGTGATACTGGCCCGTCGGGTGAATTTGAACCAGGCCAATATGGTTGTTGGTCATGGCTTTGACGGCACCACAACCATTGTACAGACTCAAGATCCCGAGCATCCCGACTATGGCAGCCTCGAACTGATGTTCACGGATAATCCTGTAGAGCTGCGTAAATGGGTGGTTCATGACAACGGCGGAGGCCGAACCACTGTGATACTCGGTGCGTTGGAAACCGGAATGAAGCTGCCATCCAAACTGTTTGATACATCATCCAACGGGGCGTCGCGCTAAGGGGCACCAACTGGGTCAGCCTGGATACTAGATTAATGCCCGGCGTAGTCGCCGGGCAGTTTCATTTCGACCAGATCAGTTGAACTTGCGGCAACTGGCCAATTGGGTCTGATACATATTCGCGCGGGCCTGAACCTTGTTTGCCACGCCCAACAGCCAGGACTTGGACCTGTAGCTGCCCCGGGCATAGCCGGTGTGGCCTTCGTGATAGGCCAGATATTGATTGCGGGCGTCCGTCAACGCGATGCCATTTTTCTCATTGCTTTTGTTCATGTACCAACCGATGAAATCAGCGGCATGGGAAATACGGTCACGCTTGGAGCTGCGACGTCCTGCTTCGCGCTGGTACTCCTCCCAAGTGCCATCCAGGGCCTGTGAATAGCCATAGGCGCTGGACACACGGCCCATTGGGATGATTCCCAACACATATTTATGCGGTGTGCGGGCATCAGAGCGGTAGCGGCTTTCATGATAGATCGTCGCCATCTGCACATGCACCGGAACACCCCAGCGCCGTTCAGCTGCCTTAAAGGCTTTCAGGTAATCGGGTTTCTGGGTAATTATGCTGCACGCATTATCCAGATTACGTGGCGGGGAATTTTGGCCGCCGCCACAGGATGCCATGATCAGCAACGCGATCAAGGCGCTAATGATTCTGCTCATTTGCCTCTGCCTTTTTTATTTTTGGAGAACTGTACCAAAAAACAGACTGTGGATGAAATCACATTTACAAAACGAGTGCCAACAGTAGCGGCAGCGCCACCACTGATAACAAAGTGGAAACCACAACCATGCCTGCAACCGCCTCGGAGTCAGCGTTGAACTTTTCCGCCAGTAGGTATGCAGTGACAGCTACCGGAGTCGACAGCTGCAGGACAAGCACGCCAAAGGCCACATGATCGAGGCCGAAAAGCAGCCCCAGGCCCCAAGCTGCCGCGCCGCAGATCAGCAATTTGACCACTGATAGTGCAACGGCCTGCGAAATCTTGCCGGGCGTCAACCGGGCCACGGCAACGCCCAGTGTGATCAGCATTAGCGGAATGGCCATCTGGCCAACCAGGTCCAAGGCATTTGTCAGAAACCGTGGAGTTTCCCAGTCCTGCCACAGGAATAGCGCCCCCAGCAATGTCGCCCACACAATAGGCTCTTTCAGGGCCTTTCTGCCTGCGCCCTGACCTGCCACCAGATAGATACCATATGTGAACGACAAAACTGACGTGACCGCCAGCATGACAACGCCATAGCCAAGCCCGGCCTCTCCAAAAGCAAACAACACCAAGGGAAGACCCAGGTTGCCGGTATTGCCAAAAATGAGCGGAGCCAGATAGGTGCGCCGATCCAGCCCAGTCAGATGTACCAGACACTGTGCCACCAGCGCGATCACGACATAGCCGGCAATACTGGCCAGCAAGAATGCGCCTAACGTGCCTTTGTCCAAATCAGTTTTCATCAACGCCGTGAAAATCAGGCAGGGCACGGCCAGTGTCATTGCCAGCCGAGTAACAAATTGAATTCGGTACTCAAATCCGAATTTAACCCAGGCAAAACCGGCGGCTGCGAGGATGAAAACCGGTGCCACGATCTCGAGCACTGTTAAAGATAGGTTCACAGTCTGTTTCCCTGAATTTCACGTCATTTGTTGGACAACGTCCTAGGTTACGGGGTAGTGGTAGGCCATAGGGGCAGCAAGACTATGTTGAGAACGCGCGCGAAATATCATTTGGGACAGGTGGTACGCCACAAGAAACACCCGTTTCGTGGTGTGGTGTTTGATGTTGATCCCGAGTTCACCAACACTGATGAATGGTATCAGGCAATCCCTGAAGAAAGCCGTCCGTCGAAAGAGCAGCCGTTTTATCATTTGCTGGCAGAAAACGATCAAAGCTACTACGTGGCTTATGTGTCCGAACAAAATCTGGTTGCCGATTATTCTGGTGAGCCAGTGGATCACCCGGATATCCCAGATATGTTTGGCCCGTTTTCGGACGGCACCTATCCGCTGCATTTCCAACTGAATTGACGATACCAACTGCGCAGAAGGTGCGTGCAAGCACGCACCCTGCACTGATCGCTGTGGTTAATATCCCAATGCACAGCCATCTTTGCGCGGATCACTGGCACCTTCCAGCACACCATCACTGCGGATGCGGATGGCCTGAGATCCGCCAATAGCCGTTTGTGGTATTTCAACGTTGTGTCCAAGGTCGGACAATTGTTGACGTACTGCGTCTGGGTACCCCCGTTCGACATTCAAAACACCACCGTCGGAAAAGGCCCGTGGTGCATCCATTGCGGCCTGAAGATCCATGTCAAAATCGGTCAGGTTTGAGACCAGTCGCGCGTGGCCGTTGGGCTGATAGGCCCCACCCATTACGCCAAAGGGCATAACCACCCGTCCATTCTGGCGCAGCATGCCTGGAATGATTGTGTGCATTGGCCGCTTGCCGCCGCCCAGCTCATTTGGATGGCCCGGTTCCAGTGTAAAGCCTGCGCCACGGTTCTGCAGTAGAATGCCGAATTTTTCAGAGGCGATGCCCGAGCCAAATCCGTGGAAAATCGAATAGATCAGCGACACTGCCATGCGGTCCTTGTCGACCACAGTGATGTAAATCGTGTCTTTGTGCACGGACTCGCTGAGCGGGGCGGCTGCGGACATGGCGCGGTTTGGACTGATCAGTTCTGCAAGTCCGGCCGCCGTTTCAGGTGCCAGCATATGCTGCAGACGGGCCACGTGATCGGGATCAGCGATGAAACGATTGCGGGCATCATAAGCCAGTTTGGCGGCCTCGGCCTCTATATGGGTGCGTTGGGCGCCAAGCGGATCCATCCCTGCAATGTCGAAATGTTTCAGTATGTTGAGCATCAAAATGGCAGTGGCGCCCTGACCGTTGGGCGGGTGCTCGACCAATTCGGTTCCCTTGTAGTCACCACTGACCGGGGTGGTCGCCATGCAGGTGTTATTGGCAAAGTCATCGACGCTGTGGACGCCGCCCTGCGTCGCGAGGGCGGTAAGCATATCCTCGGCTATTTCGCCGGTATAGAAGGCGTCGCGACCATCCCGGGCGATGCGCCGCAGGACCTCGGCCTGCCCCTGTGCCCGAAACATCTGCCCGACAAGGGGCGGTTGGCCATCCAGAAGATAATGTTTGCGCGCTGCGCCCTGCAATGTGGGGGCGGAATTGATCCAGTCAAAGGCCACCCGTGGTGCAACAGGAACCCCAGTATCGGCGTAATGAATTGCAGGTTCTAGCAGCGCATCAAGCCCCAGCCGACCTTCGGTTTCGGCCAGATGGCAAAACGCGTCTATCGCACCGGGAACTGTCACGGCATGGGCGCTGTGGATTGGAATAACCTTGTGCCCCTGGTCACGCAGGGTTGCCGCATTGGCCGCTGCAGGCGCACGGCCCGACCCATTAAACGCCTGCACCTCGTGACTGCCCGGGCGGTTATAGAGCATAAAGCAATCACCGCCGATACCGGTCATTTGTGGTTCGCAAATGCCCAGCAGAACAGCGCCTGCAATAGCTGCGTCCATGGCATTGCCACCGCGCTTGAGGATATCAATGGCCGCTCCGGCCGCCAGCGGATGAGATGTCGCGCAAAGGCCGTTCTCGGCATAGACCGCCGATCTGCCTGGTAGTTGAAAATCGCGCATCGCGTGTGTCCCCTTGTTGTTGCCGGGAGATTAGAAGTTGGGCAGGGAAACGCAATCCGCAAATTGAAACCACTGGTTCACGGTGCTGGTCGGCTTGAATTTGGTGTGTGTGGGGGGGGAATTCCCCGGCGACGCGCACTGGGTGGGGGCTGTTGAACGCGGCGCCGAGGGAAGCTATGAGCAGCTACCCCTAACTATTTACACACAGGTTGGGCGCGAATTTGCCGTTTTTGCGGCAGTTTTGTGTCGCTGCGCTTGGGTATGGAGTGGTCAAACGCAGCTTTTGCTAACGTCGAAACAAAGAGACAGCCGATTGTTCCCGTTATCGCGTTCGTATTTGATGTCGCTTGTCAGCTCGCGAATAAGAAACCAGCCAAATCCACCCTCGGGCAGATCTTCAAGCGGGACAGACAGGTCGGCAGGCTGGCCTGTGGTCAGGTTTTTGTTGGGCAGGGGGAGACCGGCATCACGAATGCTGACCCACAACTGTTTTGCGTCCAGACTATACCCTATGCTCACATCACCAGGGGCCGCATCGGCATAGGCGTGCTCAACCACGTTGTTTACGGCCTCTGCCAGTGCAATTTGCACATCACCGGCGCGGGCTTCCGGCAATCCCATGCGGCGCAGACGTTCTACCACTGAACCGATGCCGCTACGGGCATCTAGTTCCGTGGCAAGGAACGAGCAGGCAAAAGAGTCGACCATCGAGTTCTCAATCTGCGCGGGTTGCGCCTTCAATTCCATATATCAAATTTTGCTAGCGGCTGTGGCCTCGTTCAGTGAGGCATAAAGGTCAAAGACGGTATCCATACGGGTCAACCGAAATACCTTTTCGACCATTGGGCTCAGGCCAGCGAGATCCAGTTTTCGGTTACTGCCGAGTTGCTTCATAGCGGCCACAATGGCACCTAATCCGCTGGAATCAATGAATTGTACCTCTGACAAATCAAGGATGACCCTGCTTGCACCGCTTTCGGTTTCGCTGCGCATGTCCTCTTTGAATTGAATGGCGATGGCTGCATCAATGCGTTCGGCGTTCACCGTCACAATCTGGCCGCTGTCCGTCATGGTGCTAGTCAGGCTCATTTTTACCCCCCAAAATGATAATTCGTTACTCAAGTAGTCTAGACCGCATTCCTTACCATTTTGTATGCATGGTCCAGCTAATGGAGGGAAGAGCATGAAAGAAGTTGTGATTGCGGGTGCCGCGCGCACACCAATGGGCGGTTTTCAAGGGATGTTTGACGGCGTGACTGCTGCTGATTTAGGTGGCGCGGCGATTCGTGCAGCCCTGGATGGCGCAGGCACAGCAACTGTTGACGAAGTCCTGATGGGATGTGTTCTGTCAGCGGGCCAGGGGCAGGCACCGGCGCGTCAGGCAGGCTTTGCGGCCGGGCTGGGCGAAGAGGTGCCTGCGACAACGTTGAACAAAATGTGTGGATCCGGCATGAAAGCCGCAATGATGGCCTACGACCAGATTGCTTTGGGCCATGCGAACACAATGGTTGCTGGTGGCATGGAAAGCATGTCCAACGCGCCCTACTTGCTGCCCAAAATGCGCGGTGGCGCTCGCATTGGCCACAACCAAGTGATCGATCACATGTTTCTGGATGGCCTGGAGGATGCCTATGACAAGGGTCGCCTGATGGGTAGCTTCGCCGAGGACTGCGCCGAAACCTACCAATTCACCCGGCAAGAGCAGGATGAATTTGCACTGCGTTCTCTCTCTAATGCACTGGACGCACAGGCAAACAAAGCCTTTGACGATGAAATCACGCCCGTAACGGTCAAGACCCGAAAAGGGGAGGTTGTTTCAGATGCGGATGAGCAGCCCAAATCGGCACGCCCTGAGAAAATCCCAACCCTGAAACCTGCTTTCCGTAAGGACGGGACGGTCACTGCTGCCAATGCATCGTCCATTTCAGACGGTGCTGCCGCTCTTGTCCTGGCCTCAACCGAGGCGGCCAAGGCGCAAGGCCTCAGCATGCGCGCAAAAATCCTTGGATATGCCAGCCATGCTCAGGCACCAGGCCTGTTCACCACCGCTCCGGTTCCTGCTGTCGAAAAACTGATGCAACGCATTGACTGGACCACAGAGGACGTCGACCTATGGGAAGTAAACGAGGCTTTTGCCGTGGTGCCGATGGCTTTCATGCGCGAAATGGGCCTCTCCCGTGACATCGTGAACGTCAACGGTGGTGCCTGCGCCTTGGGCCACCCGATTGGTGCCTCTGGTGCACGGATCATAGTGACACTGCTGAACGCACTGGAAAAACGCGGCCTACAACGTGGCATTGCTGCCATCTGCATCGGCGGCGGTGAAGGGACGGCCATTGCTATTGAACGGGTCTGATCTTCATCTGGCCAAAAATA
>ENA-OSET01003003-OSET01003003.1-sediment-metagenome-genome-assembly--contig:-NODE-3003-length-15780-cov-14.150226_pt1 | contig 15780 bp, 13 predicted proteins | sample MGYA00237882_ERZ534229 | MGnify/ENA primary metagenome ERZ534229 (study PRJEB26408, sample SAMN06266212) | sediment metagenome | isolation source: Hudson Canyon methane seep mesocosm | place... | reverse complement strand
TCAGCAATTGAACCAGGAAAGCCTAAAGGCACAATCCCTACTCTGCGACAGGCAAATGCGATCATCTGATTTGGCAGCAAGAGTGTTTCAGGAATAGACTGCATGCCCGCAGAAGCAGAGAAATCTTCAGAACCTAAAGTGATGGACACAATTCTAGAGTGTGAGTCCGCAATTTCATCCAGCTTAGGTAAAGCTTCTACCGATTCAATCATCGCAATTAATAGCGTATGACCTTTTTCAATACCACGCTCTTGTTCAAGTTGATCAATTTTTGCTGCAATCGCCACAACCTGCTCAGCACTTTCCACTTTAGGGATAACAATGGCCTGAACAGAAGCATCGATAGACGCGTCTAAATCCTGAAAAGCCATCGTTTCATCTAAATTAATACGAACCAACGCGGCTGCGCCATCTACCGATACCGTTTTTGCAGCTTCAATAACCTTCCCTCTTGCTGAATCTTTTTCAGCAAGAGGGACACTGTCTTCTAGATCCAAAATGTAAGCATCAGCACCACGGGTATGGGCTTTAGCAACAAATTTATCGATATGTACTGGTATAAACAATAATGAACGCCAACCTGGATATGAAGAATGAACCATAATATAAATCCTATTTATTAGCTTTCAGCGCTTACTAGTTTTGCATCTAATTTCATGCATACTGCATTATCGCTATCTACAGACCATAACTGTAATTTATCACCTTCCTTCTTTCCTTCAACTTTAAAGGGTTTGTCATCAAAGGTTGGCCTTACTGCTCGGAATTTGATGTGACTAACTCGTTCGTTCGGCAACTCTGATCGTTTAAGTTCCATCAATAAAGTCACCAATAGAGGCCCATGAACAACCAATGCAGAATACAACTCTTCTTGAATCGCATAATTACGGTCGTAATGAATACGGTGACCATTAAAGGTTAATGCTGAATAACGGAATAATAAGACAGGGTCTGGTGTAATTACCTTGCTCCATAATGGCTCTGCAGGGGGAGTTTTTACAGGAGGCATCGGAGCACCTGCTGCAGGTTGCTCACGGTAAACAATGTTCTGTATTTGGCTAATACAAAGTACATCTTTCTGAAAAACTTCATGCTTAACTGCTACAAAAACAAGTGTACCCGTACTTCCCTCTTTTAATTCAACAGACTCAATAGTTGAAACTCTGGTAGCTGCCTGGCCAATCTTTAACGCCTGAAGATAGCTTGCTTCTCCCGCTGCCCACATTCTCCTAGGTAGAGGAACAGGAGGTAAAAAACCACCTTTTGCAGGATGACCATCAACGCCTGTTGCTGAAGCCTTGGGCGTAGGTAAAAAATACATCCACTCCCAAAAAGGCGGTAAATCATCTTCTTTTTGAGGTAAGTTTTCGTTATCCAGAGCCGCCGCTAGTGCTTGTGCAGGGAACAGTGAAATGTCATCCACTAAAGTTTCTTGCTTTCCAACCCATGTTTGTAAGTGCGTAATATCAATAGCCGACATAAAATTGCCTTTTTTGCATAAAAATTAAAGCATTACTTAATTATTTTATAAAGAGTTAATCATGAATAAGAAATTAAATACCGCTAACAATGCCATTATCGTGGAGCTTACCAATCTGAGCTGAGGCTAAACCTAGCACTTCAGACAAAACTTCATCAGTATGCTGCCCTAATTGAGGTGCAGGTCTTGCTGGCTCACGCTCAAAAGCTGAAAAACTCCAGGGCGCACCTGCTGCCAAGTAACTTCCAACACCGGCTTGATCAATTTCATTAAACATGGGGTTTTCTGCTGAGCAGTCTGGGTTTGTATCCACCATCTGCTGAACCGTTTGGTAGCGACTCCAACAAACACCATTCGCATTAAACGCCGACTCTACCGCCGCATAAGAATTTCTAGAAATCCAAGCGCCAATATGTTGTGAAATTTCGTCACGCGCTGTAAAACGATTGCCTTCTTTAGATAAGTCCAAATTTAGTCGCTTACTTAGATCAACCATTGCATCAGTGGTGTCTGTAGCCTTACATAAGGACTTCCACTGGCGTGCGGTCAAACCAATAACCATCACTCTCTGCCCATCGTTGGTTAAAAAATCTCGTCCAAAAGCGCCAAATAAATAGTTACCATATCGAGGGCGTTCTTTACCTAGTTGTGCTTCTGCAATAAACCCGAGATGCCCCATAACGGCCATAGCCGCATCTGCTAAGGCAAGTTTTACATGCTGCCCTTCTCCAGTGCGGTTACGGTGACGCTCTGCTGCCAACAAACCTAGTGCGGCCATTTGTCCTGTTACCAAATCCCATGCAGGTAATACATGGTTTGATGGTTCTTTGCTTTCAGCACTTCCAGTAAGGAAAGGTAAGCCAATAGACGGGTTAACTGTATAATCAACTGCAGAGCCACCATGTCGGTCGCCCTGAATAGTTAATTGAATTAAATCGTTTCGTAGTTCACTTAACTCTTCAAAAGATAACCAGCCTTTTGGTGGGAAATTGGTTAACAGCATCCCCGCTTCTTTACCTGGTGCAGTAATAATTTCACGCGCTAGTTCTGAACCCTCCGGAGAGCGAAAATTAAGAGCAACTGAGCGTTTAGACTTATTCAAACCAGACCAAAACAGGCTCACATTATCGTCGGTAACAGGCCAGCGACGATAATCCAAACCGCCACCAATATTATCAATTCGAATCACATCAGCGCCCAATTGAGCTAGTGTCATTCCACCTAAAGGGGCTGCAACAAACGCCGAGGCCTCGACAACGCGCATACCTGAAAGGATACCTTTCATATTACTCTCCCATAAATTTTTTTCAGAATCATAAACCACACTATGCTATAAATCTATGGTGGACTTATGTTATCCCAATTATTCGAGGTAGGTTTATATGCAGGCTGTTGTATTCACAGAGAACGATTCTGAAAGCACACTACACTTGGCAGAGCTGCCATTACCGCAATTACCGCAGTCACCAAATAAAGCAGATAACCCCGAAAACAGGAGCGTGCGTGTAAAGATAAGCTCTATAGGCTTAAACCGTGCAGATACTCTGTTTCCACAAGGTCGCTATTTTTTCAAACCAGTGTTTACCTCATTAGCCTCTGGTTCGGGCGACAATGGGTATTGCAGGCTTGGATTTGAAGGTGCTGGTGTTATAGATGCAGTCAACAAAGGTTCTGCATTCAAGGTAGGCGACAGAGTAGCCATTCTCCCCCTCAAATTTGATGTTAGTAAGCAAGGATGTCTTGCTGAATATGGCATTTATGATGAAAGTATCTTAATTCCCAGCCCTGAGTCAGTTTCAGATGAGTTAACCGGAGCAATCTGGATGCAGTATTTAACCGCCTGGGGAGGTTTAGTTACAGATGGGCAACTTCAGGAAAGTCAAACTGTAGTCATAACCGCTGCATCAAGCTCTGTTGGCATTGCAGCCATACAAATTGCAAAAATGCTAGGTGCTACAGCCATAGCCACCACCACAAGTGACGAAAAAGTATTGCAACTAAAAGCGCTGGGGGCAGACCATGTTATTAATATGAAGACCGATGATTATGTGGAGAACATTAAAGCAATCACTCACAACAAAGGCACAGACCTTGTGTTTGATGCCGTCGCAGGCCCGGCAACCCGTGGTTTGGTGCAAGGTTCAGCGAGGGGAGGAAAAATAATCATCCAGGGAATGCTTGACCGTCGCCCAATGGATATACATGCAGGGGTCTTGATGAAAAGACTTCTTACAGTAAAAGGCTTCACTCTTGACCTTCTATTGGATAACCCAACCCAGCTTAAGCAAGCCATAGAGCACGTTACCGAAGGACTCAATAACGGAAAGCTTAAACCCATTATTGCCAAACAATTTCCCATAAATCAGTTTGAAGATGCCCTATTATTATTAAAATCCAATAAACACACAGGTAAGATTGTTGTTAACCCCTAGCTCGACTTAATTTCTTGATTATTTTTTATGCTATATCCAGCATTTTACTGGTACCTAAGTATATAAATGCATCAAACTAGTGCTAATAATTGAGATAAACCATTTTCCGCATCATTTTAGAGCAAATACTCTTTAGTTCTATTTATATTTAATATACGATATCGACCCTCTCAAACTAGTTCTATATCAAGTTGTGTAGTTAGATTACATAGGAAAATTTGAGGACTGATTATTAGTAACTACAATAATTAATACTTATAAATATATCGTCAACATAAAACATATTTAGATCGCAACTTAGCTACTCTCTCTATCAACGCTTTTTAGGAGGCCTCTTGTCTCAGCATCCAACACAACTTATTGATCAAGCCCATTCATCCGTTAAAGCTGGCCAGCGTTTATTGGACCAGTCCCTAAGCTTTATCAAGAAAAAAAGCATCAATGAAGCCGGAAGAGTCTCTGCCTCTAAGTTAGATAACTATCAACTGGTATCCTATGACCTTGCTTTTTCAAGCGCTGAAATTAAAGGCGCTCAATGCATGGTCGATTACGCTCGAAAAATTCGAAAAAATCGAGGCAATAGCGATGCACTGCACCTTGAAGAACAAATAACCTTACAGTTTTGTGCAGAAGTACTACAAAACGTACGCGCTCGCCTGGCACCAAGAAAAGCAGAATTTGGTCTTTCACAAGCACAATTTAACGACACAATTGATTCACCTGAAGTGCAAGCGTTTTGTGATGAGCACCTAGCCACAAACAAGCTGGTTGAGCTCGGTAAGCTAGTACTACGTGAAAACGGACACACTGGAGACTACATACTAGAAGAAGATAAAGAAATCATGCGTGATACCTTTAGAAACTTCGCCTCAGATGTAGTTATGCCTCTGGCAGAAGAAATTCACCGTCATGACCTGATCGTCCCAGACGCAATACTTAATACTTTAGTTGAAATGGGTTGTTTCGGTTTATCTATACCTGAAAGATACGAAGGTCTTCAGCCAGATGACCAGGAAGATAACCTTGGTATGATCGTTGTGACCGAAGAGCTGTCTCGTGGTTCATTAGCGGCTGCTGGTAGCTTGATCACTCGCCCTGAAATTCTTTCTCGCGCCCTGCTAGCGGGTGGAACGGAAGAACAGAAACAGTATTGGTTACCAAAATTGGCTGCTGCAGACCCATTCTGTGCAGTAGCTATAACAGAGCCTGATTTCGGTTCTGATGTTGCGGGCATGAAGCTTAAAGCAGAAAGAGTTGAAGGCGGCTGGAAGTTAAATGGAGCCAAAACCTGGTGTACATTTGGCGGAAAAGCGGGCGTATTATTAACTTTAGCAAGAACCGACAACGACCCAAGTCTTGGCCATAAAGGCCTAAGCATGTTCCTCGTTGAAAAGCCTTCTTTTGATGGTCATGAATTTGAGTATAAGCAAGAAACAGGCGGCAAGTTAACTGGTAAAGCCATTCCAACCATCGGCTACCGTGGTATGCACTCGTTTGATGTGTTCTACGATGACTTCTTTGTACCTGATTCAAACCTCCTAGGCGGCGAAGCAGGTTTAGGTAAAGGTTTCTACTATACCATGGCTGGTTTTTCAGGCGGTCGCATACAAACAGCAGCTCGAGCAAACGGGCTTATGCAGGCAGCATTTGAAAGTGGCATTAGCTATGCGAAAGAAAGAAAAGTATTTGGCTCCCCTATCGCCGACTACCAGCTAACTCTGGTTAAACTGGCAAGAATGGCGACCCTGCTTACGGCATCCAGGCAGTTTACATATGCTGTAGGCCGTTTAATGGATGAAGGTAAGGGTCAAATGGAAGCGAGCTTGGTTAAGCTGTTCGCTTGTAAGAGCTCTGAGTGGATTAGCCGGGAAGCCATGCAAATTCATGGAGGTATGGGTTACGCAGAAGAATCTGCCGTTAGTCGCTACTGGATTGATGCCCGTGTACTGTCTATATTTGAAGGGGCTGAAGAGACTTTAGCGCTTAAAGTTATTGCTCGTTCACTCATTGAAAATGCAGCCTAGGTCTTCATGCAGCATAGACCCATGCAAACCAGACCTAAGGAGGCATTATGACTGAGCAGAATAAACACACTATTTACGGTAAAGATGGCAAGCCAAGCACCGACCGCCCATGGATATTCCGTACTTATGCAGGACATACCAATGTATGGGCAACTAACACGCTATACAAAGATAACCTGTCTAAAGGTCAAACTGGCTTAAGCATCGCGATGGACTTAGCTACCCAGTGTGGCTATAGCTCTGACCACCCTATTGCTAAACCTGAAATTGGCAAGGTAGGCGTACCAATAAATTCTCTGGATGATTTTCATGTTCTCTTCGATGGTATACCACTCGAAGAGATGAATACTTCCATGACCATTAATGGCACAGCCATGTGGTTATTATCATTGTATGTTGCTCTGGCTGAAGAACGTGGCGTTGATGTTAGCCAGTTAAGAGGCACAACTCAGAATGACTTAATCAAAGAGTATTTAGCACGCGGAACCTACATATTTCCACCTGAAGACTCCATGCGACTCATTGTCGATATGTACGAGTATAGCCTGCACAATATTCCTAGCTGGAATGCATCAAATATTTGTTCTTATCACTTACAGGAAGCAGGTGCTACCCCCGTTCAAGAACTGGCCTTTGCTTTAGTTACATCTATTACTATTCTCGATGCTATTAAAGAGCGAGACTGCTTCACTGAAGAAGAATTTGAGCGCTGCGTTGGCCGTATTTCATTTTTTGTTAACGCGGGTATGCGCTTTGTAGAAGAAGTATCAAAAATGAGATCATTCTGCGAAATGTGGGATGAAATCACTCAAGAACGCTATGGTGTTAAAAACGCAAAATACAGACGCTTCCGCTATGGCGTACAGGTTAACTCACTAGGCTTGACCGCCGAGCAGCCAGAAAATAACGCATGGCGTATTCTTATAGAAACATTAGGCGTTACCTTAAGCAGAAAAGCACGTTGTCGTGCCCTGCAGTTACCCGCGTGGAATGAGGCCTTATCACTGCCCCGCCCGTGGGATCAACAGTGGTCTTTGCGAATTCAACAAATTCTTGCTTATGAAACAGACCTACTTGAATATCCAGACATACTGGAAGGCTCAGTTGTCATTGAATCAAAAGTTAAACAACTTAAAGAGCAGGCTTATGCCGAGATTAACCATGTACTTGAGCTTGGTGGTGGTGTAGAAGCAGTTAAAAGTGGCTACATGAAGTCGGCACTGGTTACCTCTCAAAGCCAACGAATGGGCCGCTTGGCTAATGGCGAGCAAATTGTTGTGGGCAAAAACAAGTGGGTTGAAGGTTTAGAGTCCCCCCTTGTAAGCGACAGCGATGGCGGCATATTTATGGTTGATGCAAAAGCCGCTCAGAAAACCCTAGATGCTTTAGAAGAAACCAAACGTAATCGTGATGATACACGAGTTAAGGCGGCACTCACTCGTTTAGAAGAAGAAGCAAAGAGCGACAATAACTTAATGGAAGCCTCCATTGAGTGTGCAAAAGCCAGGGTAACAACAGGTGAATGGTCAGAAACACTACGTGGTGTATTTGGTGAATATAGGCCACCGACCGGCGTTGACGGTCAGAGCATGTCTATCAAAGAGGATAACGCCAGTCTAGTTTCCGTTCGCAAAAAAATCGATGACTTTATCGAAACCTACGGCTACCGCCCACGTATTGTGGTTGGAAAACCTGGCCTTGATGGTCACTCAAACGGCGCAGAAATGATTTCTGTTGCAGCCAAACATGCAGGCTTTGATGTTATCTATTTTGGCATTCGTCTAAGTTCTGTAGATATCGTCCAATCAGCACTAGAAGAAAATGTAGATGTAATTGGGGTTTCACTGCTATCAGGCTCACATAATGAAATCATGACTCAGCTATTTGAAGAGTTAGATAAAAATGGAGCTAAAGATGCTATCCCCGTTATTTTAGGCGGGATAATCCCCGAACCCGATTACGAGGGACTCAAAGAGAAAGGTGTAAAACGAATTTTCACGCCAAAGGACTTCGACCCAATGATCGTAATGGGTGAAATAATGGATGTTATTAATGAGCAAAAATCTAAATAGATTTGATGCCATGATGACACCTGAAATCAAAGACATGGTAGAACGTGCTAAAAGCCTTGAGAAATGGCCTTTAGCACGACTAATCTCATTATTTGAAACCAATACTGAACAAGCAAAACAGGCTCGACATTGTGTAATGTCATCACTAAAAGACAGCTCTAAGAACGGGCTGATTTTAGGCATTACCGGTACGCCTGGAGCAGGAAAGTCGAGTCTTATTGGGGAGCTGTGTTTGAGTATGCTGGCTGAAAAGCCCGACCTTTCAATCGCTGTGTTAGCCGTAGACCCATCTAGCCAGCGCTCAGGTGGCGCATTACTCGGTGACCGAACCCGAACTAATTTTCCAGTTAACGACAAGCGCTTATTCTTTCGCTCGCAAGCCTCCGACCTTGACCTTGGTGGCGTAGGAAAAAAAACCTATCAGGTAACACGCCTACTTAGGCAACTGTTCGATATTATTATTATCGAAACCGTTGGAATAGGACAAAGTGAAATTGAAGTAGAACAACTCAGTGACCACACCTGCTTAGTTCTTCAGCCCCTCGCAGGGGATCAGGTTCAATTTATGAAGGCAGGCATAATGGAAGTGCCCAACACGTTCATTATAAATAAATGCGATGAAGATAGTCTGGCAAAAAGAAGCTACCACCTACTTAAAACCAGTTTAAAACTGGTTAACGTTTCACTAAATAAGAACAGTGAAAACAGCAAAAATATTTTTTTAACCAGCGCTATAAAACAAAAAGGAATTGCCGAACTTACCCACTTTCTTCTTCAACTTGAATCAGACTCATCAACACGAAAAGATGTACAGGCTCAAGAGTATTTTTATCTTGGAAAATGGATTCAGCAAGAATTTGGACGCTTTGGATTAACCCTATTTAAGCAATCTGAAAACACTATTTTTACCTCACAACAAAGCTACGAAGAAAAAGAAAATAAGCTACTTGAGATTATGAAAGAAATGATTCCGTCATTAAGTTGTTCACGGTAATCAACAAATAAAAAATTCAATCCATTATTATTTTTAAACTTTAGGAAAACTGTTATGACTTCAAGCAAAGATCTTTATGACATCGGTGAGGCCCCCCCCTTAGGCGAAGTGCCTGCACAAATGCACGCCTGGCTAATTCGGGCCGAACGTTTTGGTGAACCGACTAAAGCATTTCAAAAAGAAGTGCTAGATGTACCAGAAATAGCCGATGACGAAGTATTAGTTTATGTTATGGCGGCAGGCGTTAACTATAACAATGTATGGGCTGGTTTAGGTATTCCGGTTAATGTTATTGCTGCACGTAATAAAGGCGGCGAAACAGAAGACTTCCATATTGGTGGTTCTGATGCCTCCGGCATTGTGTATAAAATCGGAAAAGATGTTACTAGCGTTAAAGTGGGCGACGAAGTTGTTGCTCATTGTGGTAGCTGGAAGAAAAATTGCCCAATGGAGCAAGCCGGTAAAGACCCAATGTACGATAATAGTTTCCGCATTTGGGGTTATGAAACAAATTTTGGCAGTTTTGCACAATTCACAAAAGTACAAGACCATCAGCTACTACCCAAGCCTAAGCACTTAAGCTGGGAAGCAGCAGCTACTTATATGCTCGTTGGTGCAACGTCTTATCGTATGCTTATGGCTTGGCAGCCTAATGCAGTTAAGAAAGATGATGTAGTTCTAGTGTGGGGTGGCGCAGGCGGCATTGGTTCGATGGCTATTCAGATAGCGGCTGCTATGGGCGCAAAACCGATCGCTGTAATTTCAGATGACAGTAAAGTTGATTACTGCATGAAACTTGGCGCAGTAGGCTGCATCAACCGTAAAGATTTCGACCATTGGGGCATGATGCCTCACTGGAAAGACCCTGAAGCTTATGGCCGCTGGTTAAAAGGTGCACGTGGTTTTGGTAAAGCTATCTGGGATATTCTTGGTGAGAAGCGCGGTGTAGATGTTGTATTCGAACACCCAGGTGAAACCACTCTACCAACCTCAGTATTTGTCTGTGAAACAGGCGGTATGGTTGTAATCTGCGCAGGAACAACAGGCTTTAATGCAACACTTGATCTTCGTTACCACTGGATGCGTCAGAAGCGTCTTCAAGGTTCACACTTTGCCAACGATGACCAAGCTAAAGGTATTAACGATTTAGTTGCAGCAGGTAAAGTTGACCCTTGTTTAGCCAATACTTATACCTATGAGCAGTTACCTGATGCACATCAGCTCATGTATGAAAACAAGCACCCTGCTGGCAACATGTCAGTACTGGTTGGCGCACAAGATACCAACATGGGAATTAGCAAGTAGTTTAATGCATACAAACCCTCTTCTTTCTGAAGAGGGTTCTTTACTATAAGAGCATTTATTCATGATTAAAAAAATCGATCACCTTGGTATTGCAGTAACAGACCTTAAAGAAGCCATAGAAATCTATAAAAACATTGGCCTTGAATTTGTAGGCACCGAAGTTGTGGACGAACAAAAAGTAGAAACTGCTTTCTTTAAAGTGGGAGAATCTTACTTTGAGCTTTTAGCCGCAACCGACCCCGCAAGCCCTATTGCCAAATTTATAGACAAAAATGGCGGTCGAATGCATCACATTGCTTTAGCCGTAGATGATATTGAAGCAGAAATTGAGCGATTAATTGGTCTTGACTTTGAAATGATAGATACAGTGCCAAGAAAAGGCGCTCATGGGAATTTAATCGCGTTTATGCACCCGAGATCAACGAAGGGTACCTTGCTTGAGATTTGCTCTAAAGAGAAGGCTTAAAGGTAATTTTTAGCTTCACGTCTGCGTATATTCACAAGTAACAAATATACGCAGAACATGCTTATTACAATCGCCCTTCTAAAGCAGCTATACGTTTTTCTAGTGGAGGGTGACTCATTAACAACTCAGTCATAGCTCGCTTACCACTAATACCAAAAGCCGTTAACTGACCATCTAACTGACTCTCATTTCTATCACCCTGTAAGCGTTTTAAAGCATTAATCATTTTTTGTTTACCCGCCAAATCTGCTCCGCCTTCATCAGCACGAAATTCACGGTAACGTGAAAACCACATAACAATAACGCTAGCCAACATACCAAATACGACCTGAAAGGCCATAACGGTCATAAAGTAAACAAAACGGTTATTACTTCCTCTGCTTATAGCACTTGCAGCAATACGAGCAAAGAAAAATACAAAAGTGTTCATTACGCCTTGTAGCAGAGTCATTGTCACCATATCACCATTGGCTACGTGGCTTATTTCATGACCTAAAACCGCTTCAGCTTCATCTTGCGTCATACTTTTCAGCAAACCGGTACTTACCGCTACCAGAGCATTATTTTTGTTCATGCCCGTGGCAAATGCATTAATTTCAGGAGAGTCGTACATGGCCACTTCTGGCATGCCAATACCTGCACTGTCAGCCTGGCGCTTAACAATACTTAGCAACCAGCTTTCTTCAGCATTACGTGGTTGCCCAATTACATAAGCCCCTACACTACGCTTAGCCAACCACTTTGACATTGCTAAAGAAACAAAAGAACCACCCATACCAAATACGGCTGAAATAACTAATAGCCCCCCTGTTCCTTCTGGATGAATACCTAATAAAGGCAAAGCGATATTCAGAACAATGCCTAGCACTATAAGTATCGCGAAATTGGTTGCTACAAATAAAAATATACGTTTCATAAACCCTTATAACCTCTAACTATGCCTGCTAACTATTCCGTCAAGTGCATTTTTCAGTTGCACCTGAACCTCTTCCAAAGATTTAGACGCATCAATTAACTCAAATCGTTTAGGCTCTGCCGCTACTCTTTCAAGGTAAACCGCTCTTACTTTTTCAAAAAAGGCCAGCTTTTCGTTTTCAAAACGATCTAACTCACCTCTTTTATGCGCCCTAGCCATACCAATTTCAACAGGAGCATCAAGTAAAATTGTTTTATCTGGTCGAAAGTCACCTTGTACAAAATCTTCTAATATACTGATTTTGTGAGCAGAAACACCTCTTCCGCCACCTTGATATGCGTAGGTCGCATCCGTAAATCTATCTGAAATAACCCATTTCCCCTGCATTAATGCAGGCTTTATTAAGCTCTCAATATGTTGAGCTCTGGCTGCAAACATAAGGAGTAATTCTGCACTTTCAGCCACGTTTTCATCGCGATTTTTTAACAGTACTTCGCGTATTTCTTCAGCCATTTCAGTACCACCAGGCTCACGCGTGACAATGACCTCAAGTCCTTTAGACTCTAGCGCATCACGAATAAATGCAATATTGGTAGATTTACCTACACCTTCTGCACCTTCTACGGTTATAAAAAGCCCTTTACTCACTAAATTCACACCTGTATTAATTTCTATTTATAATTAGCTAATTAGAAGATCGATAATTCTTTTTACGCTTATAAACCTGATATTTATTCACCGCATTAACATGCTCTTTAAGCGTCGGAGAAAAATAATGTAAGCCATTCCCCTTAGCTACAAAGTAAAGCGATTTTCCTGAATCAGGGTTTAGAGCCGCATGTATTGCCTCGCGCCCGGCCAAGGCTATTGGCGTAGGTGGAAGCCCATTGATCCGGTAAGTATTGTAGGGGGTATATTGCTTCAGATCTTTACGGGTAATATTGCCTTTATACTGATCCCCCATCCCATAAATAACGGTTGGATCGGTTTGTAATCTCATACCCTTATTTAAACGACGAATAAACACACCTGATATTTGCTCTCTTTCGGATGCATCACCCGTTTCTTTCTCAACTATGGATGCAAGAATAAGGGCTTCATAAGGTGTTTTTATGGGGAGGTTCTTAGATTTAGTCTTCCACTCTTGATCTAAAACGGTCTGCATTCGTTTAAACGAACGCATTAATATACTTAAATCGCTGTCATTCTTCCGGTAGGTATAAGTGTCAGGAAAAAACAAGCCTTCAGGATGCTGATACAGGTCAGTCACGCTGTTAAGAATATCTAGCGGCTTATTCCCACCCACAACTTTCTTTAACTTATCGTGTTTAGCCAATTCAACAAGCAATTCTTTAAACGTCCAACCTTCAACAAAGGTTATCTGGTATTGAATAGACTGCCCTGAAACAAAAACATCCACCAATTCAGGAATAGTCAGCGCACCTTCAAGCTCGTATTCCCCTGCCTTTAATTGTCCGCTCAAGCCACTAAACCGGCCATAAAACTTCATTATCCAGGGGGTATCCAGAACCCCCTGACTCATTAACACCTTAGTAACAGCGTTGAAGCTTTGCCCTGGAACAATTTCAATAATCTTATGCTCATCGGTGCCTATTACAGGTGTACCCAGCTCGAATTTGTAGTAGGTGAAGGCGCCAGCGGCAAGAAGGCAAAGTAAAAATACGCTGAAAAAGAAGGTAATCAATAGTTTTTTCAAGGCATATACTCAAAATTTAACAAATCATTAAAAAGTCTTTGAATGTCAAAGACTAAAGGGCTTATGGGTAATTCAACACCATCCAACATTCTAACCGGCCATATACCTAGTACGCTATTTACAATAGCCATGCCATCAAACTCAGATATTTGTTCAGGCTTAATATGCTCAAAGCGACCTTGAGCCCCCAAAGTTGATAAGTTATCAAAGATAAAGCTTCGCGCAACACCGTCTACACCACACGAGGTCGTAATTGGTGACACTATTTCATGGTTCTTGAATAATAGTATGTTTGATTTTGTACCTTCAATCACTTGCCCTTGTTGATCTAGCATAAGTCCTTCAGCCACAGAATCATCTAACTCAGTGCTTGCCAGTACCTGATCAAGTCTATTTAAGTGTTTGATTCCAGCTAATAGGGGATTTTCTGACAGCCGGTGCTGGCATGTCGATACAAGTATACCCTCACGGGCATAAGCTGATGGATAGTCAGGTGCAGGATAACAAATAATTATTTCAGAAGCCGTACAGTGTTGAGCCGTTTGATAACCTCGCCCGCCAACACCTCGGGTTATCATAATTTTAACCACACAAGTTTCAGCCGTTCTGCCAGCCTCACCAACAACTTCTTGCAAGCCAGCCAACAATCGCTTTAACAAGCCTGTGTCTGTCTTTATTTTTAATTGCCTGCAGCCTGTTTTAAGGCGTTGGCAATGATAGCGCCATAACGGTGCTTGCCCATTTACTACTCTTACGGTCTCAAACAAGCCATCGCCATACATAAAACCCCTGTCAAATAGATTAACAGAGGCCTTTAGCTCCCCGTTTACAAGTGCGGGCGTATATTGTGGGGAGCGAGGGGGTGGGCACGAAGACATTGAAGACAAAAATTAGCCGTTAAACTTAGCAAAAATTAACGAGCCGTTAGTGCCACCAAAACCAAAAGAGTTGGACAAAGCGTAATTCACAGCCCCTTCTTGAGCAACATTAGGCACGAAGTTAAGGTCACACTCATCACTTGGATTTTCTAGATTAATGGTAGGGGCAACAATACTATCTCGTATACTGTTAATGCAAAAGATTGCTTCAATAGCGCCTGCAGCACCTAATAAATGCCCAGTCATAGATTTAGTTGAACTGACCTTTAAAGACTCTGCAGTTGTACCAAATACCGCTTTTACGGCTCTGCACTCTGCAATATCGCCTAAGGGTGTAGAGGTTCCATGAGCATTAACATAGTCAATTTTTTCTGCAGCAATCCCTGCATCACTTAAGGCTTTATTCATCGATGCCTGCGCACCCTCACCGTTCTCTAGAGGGGAGGTAATATGATTAGCATCATCACTCATACCAAAACCCACTAATTCACAAATGATGTTTGCACCTCGTTTCTTGGCAGTCTCTAACTCCTCTAATACCAGAACCCCTGCGCCATCGCCCAAAACAAAACCATCTCGATCAACATCCCATGGACGGCTTGCACGCTGAGGCTCATCATTACGTGTTGAAAGGGCTCGAGCAGAACAAAAAGACGCGACACCTGTTGGGGTGGTAGCCATTTCGGCACCGCCTGCAATCATTATATCTGCATCGCCATAAGCAATAGTTCTAGCGGCATAACCAATATTATGAGTACCAGTAGTACAAGCGGTTGTTATCGCAATATTAGGTCCTTTAAAACCATAACGAATTGCCAAGTTCCCACCAATCATATTAATTACGGTGCCAGGTACAAAGAAAGGAGAAACTTTTCTTGGGCCACCATCTAACAAGGCTTTATAATTTCTTTCGATGGTTTCAAGACCACCAATGCCCGAACCAATAGCCACGCCGACTCTGTCTAATAACTCACTATCTTCACAGTCATTTAGACCCGCAGTATTAATAGCTTGAATAGCTGCGACCATGCCGTACTGCATGAACACATCTATTTTTCTCATATCCTTTTTACTGATATAGCTTTCAATATCCAGGTCTTTTACGGCTCCACCAATTTTGCTGGCAAACTTTTCAGTATCAAACCGTTCAATAAGGTCTATTCCGCTTTCACCCTTTAAAGCGGCAGCCCACGAGTCTTCTACTGTATTACCCAAGGGGGAAACCATACCTGTACCGGTTACAACTACTCTCCTTGATGACATCTGAAACCTCACAAAATATGATAGATACTAAAAAGCCGCCCGATATACAATATCTGGACGGCCTAATGCTTGGCTAATCATTAACTACAGAACGATTACTGGCTAGAAATAATGTAGTCGATAGCATTCTGAACAGAAGCTAGCTTTTCAGCTTCCTCATCAGGAATTTCTGTTTCAAATTCTTCTTCAAGCGCCATTACCAACTCGACTGTGTCGAGAGAGTCTGCCCCTAA
>ENA-OSET01003001-OSET01003001.1-sediment-metagenome-genome-assembly--contig:-NODE-3001-length-15787-cov-12.839529_pt1 | contig 15787 bp, 11 predicted proteins | sample MGYA00237882_ERZ534229 | MGnify/ENA primary metagenome ERZ534229 (study PRJEB26408, sample SAMN06266212) | sediment metagenome | isolation source: Hudson Canyon methane seep mesocosm | place... | reverse complement strand
CCTAACAGCCCTTATTCTACTTTGCCAATTTTAAATTGTGAAACTTATTAACTCACTTCAATCAGCTGTACAGTACCGTCAGGCAGCACTTCAGTCATATGTCCTTTTGGCTCTTCCAAGAACTGGACGATAAGGAAACATACCGCGGCAGACCCTGCAATAACCATAAAGAAAGTAGACGCATCAACGAAAGAGTATGCTGTTAAGAAGGTTACCGCGCCAACATTACCGAACGCACCAGTCATACCTGCAATCTGTCCTGTCATACGACGCTGAATCAGTGGCACCATGGCAAATACTGCACCCTCACCCGCTTGCACGAAGAATGAACAGAACAGAACAGCAACCACAGCCGCAGCAACAGCCCAGCCTGCAGTAATCTGACTCAAAATTAAGTAACCAATCATCAAACCACAAATCAGGATAGATAGTGTCTTCTTACGACCAAATTTATCAGATAACAAACCGCCACCAGGGCGTGCAACCAAATTCATTAAAGCAAATGCGCCGCCAAGAAGACCGGCCATTACTGGCGTAAGATCAAACGTTTCCATAAAGAAGGCTGGCAACATTGAAACAACCGCCAACTCAGAACCAAAAGTAACAAAGTAAGACCAGTTCAAAATCGCTACCTGTTTGAACTTATACTGCTGCAGCTCTGGCACACCATTTTTGAGATTTTCTTTGTTTACATCGTAAATCTGGTGAGTCTGAACAAAAAACAGAACTACGAGGCCAACCCATAAAATATCTGCAGTCATCGCTGATAACAAACCAACACCCGCAGGAGACAGCTTCCAGGTTAATACTGCCAAAGCAGCATACATTGGGATATTCATTGCAAGCAGAAACCAAAAATCTTTCTTAGAGGTAACTTCTAAACCACCACTCTTTTTAGGCTTAAAGTAAGTAGAGCCTTTAGGGGTGTTTCTAGCCTTCATGTAGAAGAATATACCGTATATAAGCGCCACTACACCCACGGTAGCAATCGCATAACGCCATCCGTCCGCACCACCATAGATGTAAACAGCTACAGCAGGAAGTGTCCATGCAGCCGCGGTAGAACCAAAGTTCCCCCAACCACCATAAACACCCTCGGCAACACCCACTGTTTTAGCAGGGAACCACTCGCCAACCATGCGAATACCGATAACAAAACCAGCACCAATAAAGCCGCAAAGGAAACGGAACAATGCTAACTGCTCATACGTTTCTGCAAAGGCAAACCCCCAACACAAGAAGGCGGAGGTAATTAGCAACAGACTATAAACAATACGTGGCCCAAATTTATCAACCAACATACCTATAACAATACGGGCAGGAATGGTGAGTGCTACGTTCAAAATCAGCAGCGCCTTCCATTGAGCATTGGTCATACTGAAGGCTTCCATAATGAAAGGCTTCAAAGGGGCGTAACTAAACCACATGACAAAAGTTAGAAAGAAAGCAAACCACGTAATGTGGAGCGTCCTTATACTTTTGCTACCAAAATCTAAAATATTTAATCTTTCCGACATACCGGCATCTCCGCTATTTCTCTAACATCGCATATTGCGGTAGAGCGCACCCTCAAAATTAGGTACAACTACGGAGCGTAAAGTAGACAATTATGCGCTTAATGGTCTTGATTCACGTCAAAGAGGGATGGTTTACAGGGCATAAAAAACATATAACATACCACTAAAGAGGTATTCTCGAAAAACTCATAAGTTATTGTTTTTATATTGTAATAACAAAACAGCTCTATTTGTTTTTACTTTAAAAAGAATCATGCTTGTTTTTGTTGGTAGTAGCATCCAGAAAAACAGAGACAAACCTGAAAAATGCTTATAACTTGTTAGCCCGCCCAATGGAATTATTATACTCAAGATCAAATGCGACCATGCTTATAGTATTTTCCAAAAAACCTTCAACCTCTTCAACGGGTCGCCCTTCCAAATAAACAATCGTACAGTCATTCATTTGTGCTTGTATTTTTCGAACAGCATTAACACTCAGCCATTCCACAAAAACAGAGGCCAGAAGCGGGATATTAGATGTATCATTCGAGTCACAAATAACATCTAAACAACGATCTTTTGCTATTCTAATAGCGGGATTTTTAGCTCGATAGCTAAACTTAACCCCTTTGTCTTTAAATAAAGAAGCCAGAGTTTCTTCGGGGTCAAAGACATTAATCGTTAATATCGTTTTTTTATTCATATCAACTAAACTCATAGAAACTTACATTTACTGCATTATATGAAAAAGAATATCTTAATCGCATTAAGCATTATTAGCGTCTGGTTTATTTTTATCAGAGAAGAGCACGTTAACCTTGGCCCTGGCGTACTAGCACCAGAAACACCCGTACAGGTAACGATTGAGTCTCCTGAAAGCTTCTCATTTAAAGATTATACCATCACACCTATTGCTACATTTAATATTAAGGCTAAAGCACTTTCCATAGAAAGTTATCACTCAGGCCGTGAATCAGATTTATCTCCGGTTGATTTCGCCTTAGGCTGGGGGAATATGTCCGATGAAAGTATTTTAGCCGCCATCGACATTTCTCAGTCAAACCGTTGGTATCGTTGGCATGTAGAGCAATTCCCTATCCCCAGAAGAGACATTGAAACGCACAGCGCAAATATGCACCTTATACCCGCTAATGGTTATATTGAGTCTATGATAGATAATACACGCACGGGTGATATAGTGGCCATTAGCGGCGCGCTAGTAAAAGTTGATGCTCAAGATGGCTGGCAGTGGAGCAGCTCTTTGACTCGTACCGATACGGGCAATCATGCCTGCGAACTGGTGTGGGTAGAACAGTTTGAAATACTAAGTATGGAGTAGCTTATCAAATATTACTGGGTTGCCATTTATTCTATCGTACTCATCTGGTCAGGCATAAACCCAAAAGACCAACTCACCTGGTTTCTGGAAGTTGCACCCGCCATGATTGGCGCAGCGCTAATGATTTATACTTATAACAGCTTTAGGCTAACGACTATTTTATACGCCTTCATTCTAGTTCACTGCGTTATTTTAATGGTGGGAGGGCATTACACTTATGCTGAAGTTCCTTTATTTGACAGCATAAGTGAACTATGGGGTTCCGATAGAAATAATTACGATAAAGTCGGGCACTTTTTTCAAGGATTCGTCCCTGCTTTATTGGCAAGAGAAATATTGATCCGCAAAAAAGCCGTTAATGGTAAAGCGTGGCTTAACCTGTTTATTGTCTCTATTTGCCTTGCGTTTAGTGCTTTTTACGAGCTAATTGAGTGGTGGGTTGCTCTAGCCTCTGGCGAAGATGCAGAAGCCTTTTTAGGTACGCAAGGCTATATCTGGGATACGCAGTCAGATATGGGGCTAGCTTTAGTGGGCGCTATACTATCTATTGTGTTGCTTGCCAAGGTGCATGACAAGCAACTAAAGAAGTTATCAAACCCCTTGGTGAACCCCCCAAACAGCCGCTTCAATTCGTGATTTCATCTTAAGTTTCTTAAACAGGTGCTTAACATGCACCTTAACCGTGCCTTCGGTAATATCAAGCTCACGAGCTATAAGCTTATTGCTCTGGCCTTCTACGATTAACTTAAGGATTTGCAACTCCCTGGAGGTAAGGCTACCAAGACTGATACTTTCAGTTTGCGGCTTAGCTCTTAACGCACTAGCCAGTGCTTCGGTCATTTTCTCACTAACAACCATTTTTCCAATAGCCGCTTCTTTCAGCCGCTCTAACAGTTTGGGAGGCTCCATATCTTTTAGGAGATAGCCATCAGCCCCTGCGCGAATAGCGGTTACAATATCTTCATCGTTATCAGATACAGTATAAATAACAATACGGGCAACAACACCTTCATTCCTCATGGCCTTAAGGGTGTCTATGCCATCCATGCCATGCATGTTTAAATCAAGCAGTATTAGGTCTGGATCTAACTCCAGCGCCAACTTAACGCCTTCCTCACCATTACTGGCCTCCCCTACTGTCTCTAGTTCATCATCCAAATCAATAAGCTGCATCACACCCTTTCTTAATAAGGGATGATCATCAACAATAAGAATTTTTGCCCTATCTGTCATAGCTGTTGTCATAACGAATAACTTACCTGTTTAATCTGGCCCATTTAGTCAGGCTTAGAAGGAATCTGACTTGGAAGGAATCAGTAGCTTAACTTCAGTTCCGCCTTCAGCTCTACGCTGTATTGTAATCTTACCATGCAGACTCGATGCTCGTTCCTGCATAATAATGACTCCATAGTGATTTAATTCCGCTAGTTTATCAGGAATCCCCACCCCATCATCACGCACAAGCACTTCAACTTCACCATTTTCCGATGACCGCAGCACCACTGTTGCGTTTCTAGCTTTTGAATGGCGAAGAACATTGGAAAGCGCTTCACGTACAATCTGCAAAATATGAATTTCCTCGTTCGGTCTTAGGTGTACCGTGCCTACATCGAATTCAAGGTCAATAGGGATGTCACCACGTTCACTAAACTCTTCTACAGTGTCAATAATAGCCGCGTTCAAGCTGGGTTTATCTAGTTTAAGTCTGAACGTTGTCAACAGCTCTCGTAACTGTCGATAGGCAGAACTGAGACCTTCACCCAGATCATTAACCACTTCATCTATTTTTTCACTGGATGCTTTTCTGGAACGAAGAGATTCGAGGCGCGTTACTTGGATTTTTAAATATGACAAAGCCTGGGCCAGTGAGTCATGAAGCTCGCGAGCAATAACCGCTCTTTCCTCCATCAAAGATAGACGCTGCTCTTGATCTGACTGTAAATTGAGACTCACACGTGTTGCGATATTATCAGCAATGGTTCTGATAATCTGAATCTTCCAGAGATCAGGCTCCTCTTCCCCCAAGGATTCAGCATAAAGAACACCCAGTTTTTGCTGGTTATGCTGTACGGGAAAGGAAATAACTTTTTGCTTTCGCTCACAACTCTCCTTTGTAACGGGTTGCTGAAAACACTGCTCACATTGCTTATCCTCGCAACGTTCAGGTCTATTAGACTCTAGCGCATCTCCCATAGAAGAAACTTGCAAGGTTGTAGCATGAGTTAACTCATCCAATAAACATAGCGTTATTGACTCGAAGTGAATCGCATTGCGCAAATCATCCAGCACCTGCCGAATACTTTTTTCGCTATCCCGTTCTTCGGTTAGGTGAGTCGAAGAACTATAAAGTAACTGCAGTACTTTGTTGCTGGTTTGCAGCTCTTCTGTTTTCTCTTCAACCCGAAAGGCAAGGTTTTCATACATAGCCGATAAATCTTCAGCCATCACATTAAATGCATCAGCCAGGGTACCTAATTCATCCGGATTTTCTGCCACAACACGGACAGAAAAATCCCCTCGTCTTGTGGCCTTAGCAGCATCTACCAAGCCCCTCAAAGGCACCACTATATTGGTAACAAGGTCAAACATAGCCACCAAGATAATAAACAAAATCAGAATAATGCTCACCCACTGAATGACCTGCATCTGCCTGATTTTATCTTCCTCATCTAATTGTATTTGCGCCACTAACACATCGGCCGCATTGGCAAACTCAACTAAACGAGCAGATAAATCATCAACTTTCTCATGATCTGACAAATCACTGTCTAATAGGGGAATAATCTGCCCTTTCCAAACAACTAGAAGATCGGTATGGATTTTATTTAACAAGTGTTGTGGCAATGAAGGAATAACTTTCAACAATACAGGACTTAAAAGACGCTCTAATTGTAGCTCTCCTCCTTGCTGTAGTGCCGTTCTTTTTTCAGATGGAGAGCGGTGAGCAGAACCCAGCAGATCCATCACCACTCGGTAAGACTGCATTCGCAAAGACCCTGCTAGGTTAATTGCTGCAGCGTGGCCCTCTACTTTATTGGTAATATAAGCAGAGCTTGTGACGGTAACCAAGGTTATAAAGGCAATAGCACCCAAAGCAAAGCCTGAGCGGGCAATGATTGAGCGATTTAATAACGAAATAATAAAATTCATAGTTTACTTACCGACCAGATACATCTGCCACCACAGTTAATAGCTCTACCACTGTTAATACCACCAATAACACCCCCCTTAACCAAACCTAGTCAGCACATCAGCAAACAAACAGTTTAACCTTATTTTTCAACATGTTAGAATAAACCACTTATACCCCATAAGAGGTATATTTGATCTACACCCTAGCCTTCTCTTATTTCAAACTTGATGTGCATCAAGCCAAATAAATCTTGAAAAACCTACTTTAGCCAGCAATATTAATGGAACCCTAACTTATGGCTATAGCATCTGGCAAACAAATGTCGGTTTTGACGATGAACACGCTCGCGTTCACTGTCAATTTTGCTGTGTGGACGATGTTCGCCATTATAGGGATAGATATTAAAAGTGAACTCGGTTTAAACGAAACTCAGTTTGCTCTACTGGTTGCTACACCTATATTATCGGGTTCTCTTTCTCGCTTGCCTCTCGGGCTTTTAACAGAGCGTTATGGCGGTCGTATTGTTTTTCTAGTCCAATTAATTTTTGTATCTGTTCCGACCTTCTGTCTTGCTTATGCCAGCCAATACTGGCATTACCTTTTCACTGGCTTTTTTGTGGGTATTGCAGGCGGAGCCTTCGCCATCGGAGTTACCTACACATCAGCTTGGTTTGAGCCTGAAAATCAAGGCACCGCAATGGGTATTTTCGGAGCAGGCAATATTGGAGTAGCCATTACCAACATTATTGCCCCTCTGGTCATGGTTTCTTATGGATGGAGAACTATCCCTCTTATTTACGCGGCGGCACTCATTGTTATTGCGGTGTTGTTCTGGCTCTTTACCTATACAGACCCCAAGCATCAGAGCCGTAAAGATAACAACACTCATGCAACGCTTTATCAACAAATTAAACCTTTGAGCGAAATGCGCGTCTGGCGTTTTGGTCTGTATTACTTTTTTGTTTTTGGTGGATTTATCGCACTGGCACTATGGCTGCCCAAATATTATGTGGGCGAATATGGTGTTGACCTACAAACTGCCTCATACCTGACACTGGCTTTTATTGTACCCGCGGCCATTATCCGGGCCTTTGGTGGCTGGATATCTGACAACGTGGGGGCACGCCAAGTTAACTGGGCCGTTTTCTGGATTTGTATTGTGTGCTTATTTTTTCTTTCTTACCCAACATCCACCGTCACCATTCATGGAATGGAACGAGATATTGAACTTAACATTGGCATTAACATTTACATTTTCACCCTGCTAATTTTCATTATGGGTGTCGCTATGGGTTTTGGTAAGGCCGGTGTATTTAGACTTATTCACGACTATTACCCTAACAACATGGGGTCAGTTTGTGGCGCAGTAGGCATGATCGGTGGCTTGGGGGGGTTTATTCTTCCCCTGCTCTTCGGTGCAACGGCCGACCTAACCAGCATTCGCAGTTCTTGCTTTATGCTGCTTTACGGTGTGCTGGGCGCTTGCATGATATGGATGCACTACGCCATAAAATTTGATGCATATCTAGAACGAGTGCGATTAGCTAACGAGAGTGATTTTTTGGCTCCTTGAATGAGTCAAATCAAGTTAAAAAAAGAATTCTAATTTTAGAATATTAAGAAATACCAAAGTTTTATTTAAGAGTAAAAAAACGGGAGTGACATTTATGTCAGATATACAAAAGTGGGACGTGGAAGACAATGCGTTCTGGGAGAGTGAAGGTAAGAAGGTTGCTAATCGTAACCTTTGGATCTCAATCCCCAGCTTGCTTTGTGGATTCGCGGTTTGGTTGTACTGGGGTATTATTACAGTACAAATGCTTAACTTAGGCTTTGATTTTGAAAAGTCTGAGTTATTTTCTTTGATGGCAATTGCCGGTTTAACGGGTGCTACACTCCGTATTCCGAGTAGCTTCTTTATTCGACTAGCGGGTGGTCGTAACACCATCGTATTTACCACCGCATTGTTGATGATACCTGCTATCGGTGCAGGTATCGCACTGCAAGATAAGAACACCCCTCTTTGGGTTTTCCAGGTTCTTGCTCTACTTTCTGGCTTTGGTGGCGGTAACTTCGCTTCTTCAATGTCAAATATCAGCTTCTTCTTCCCTAAGAAGCAGCAAGGTTTAGCACTGGGCTTAAACGCTGGCTTAGGTAACTTTGGTGTTACTACCATGCAGATTCTTGTTCCTCTGGCGATGACTTTTGGCATCTTCGGTGGCGAGTCTATGGAGCTAGTAAATACTTCAGGTACGTTAATCGGTAAGATTCCAGCAGGTTCTGAAGCTTGGATTCACAACGCCGGTTACATCTGGTTATTGTTCCTTATTCCACTAGCGGTTGTTGGTTGGATGGGAATGAACAACATCAAAGCGTCTCACGTTACCCCTAATCTACCTAGCGCACCAGCTTCTTTCGGTATGATCTCAGGTATGCTGCTCATTGGTTTCATTACTGCAGTCTTCGGTTTGTGGTTAATGCTTCCAGAGAAAGTCGGTGGATCTGGTTTTGGTGTAAGTAAGTGGATCGTTCTGCCTATCGTTATCGCATTAACAGTATTCTTGTTAAAGCTGATTCCTGGTCAGATCAACGAAAACCTAAGCCGTCAGTACAAAATTTTTAACAACAAGCACACCTGGGCAATGAGTGTTATCTACACCATGACTTTTGGTTCGTTCATTGGTTTTGCGGCGTCTTTCCCACTATCAATCAAAGTTATCTTTGGCTTCCAGCACGTTATGGTTGACGGTGTAATGACTCACAACCAAGCCAATCCTAACGGTCCAAGCGCTCTAATGTATGCTTGGATGGGACCATTTATTGGTGCTCTTATTCGTCCAGTTGGCGGTTGGATTTCTGATAAGGTAGGTGGTGCATTAGTTACACAAATTTGTGCTGTTGTCATGATCGCTTGTGCTGCAGGTGTTGCTTACTTCATGCAGGCAGCTTACTCATCAGCCACTCCAGAAGAATATTTCGTTCCATTCTTCGTACTATTCCTATTGTTGTTTGCTGCTACAGGTATTGGTAACGGTTCTACTTTCCGTACTATATCTATGGTATTCAACAAAGAACAAGCAGGCCCAGTATTGGGTTGGACATCAGCGGTTGCTGCTTACGGTGCCTTCATTATTCCTAAGGTACTAGGTGAGCAGATCAAGTTAACCACACCTGAGAATGCGCTTTACGGCTTCGCTGTATTCTACGCAGTATGTATGGTTATCAACTGGTGGTTCTACCTACGCTCTGGTGCAGAGTTTAAGAACCCATAGTTCTGATCAGTAATAATTAAGAATATGGTTTTAAAATTATAGTTTAAGGTTGAGGAGTCCACACTCCTCTCCTAAACTCTCTGCCTAACCAGTAGAAAATAAAAGTAAGAAGAACAGGGTAAACAAACGTTAAACAAGAAAACCATCACTCCTCCCTACTCACTTAGGGGTAGGCCTGATGGCTTTCCTCGTTAAGCTGCTTGCTTACCCACCTTGAACAATTAGTTCCTGGAGCTCTGATAATGAGTCATTTTTTAGATCGACTACAATTTTTTAAGAAAAAACAGAGCGAGTTTTCTGATGGTCACGGTGAAGTGACCAATGAAAATCGCGCTTGGGAAGACAGCTACCGCTCTCGCTGGCAGTACGACAAGATAGTACGTTCAACGCACGGTGTTAACTGTACTGGGTCTTGTAGCTGGAAAATTTACGTTAAGAACGGTTTAATTACGTGGGAGACACAGCAAACAGACTACCCTCGTACCCGTACAGACTTGCCTAATCACGAACCTCGTGGTTGCCCGCGTGGTGCAAGTTACTCTTGGTACACTTACAGTGCTAACCGTATCAAGTACCCTAAAATCCGTAAGCCACTGCTTAAGTTATGGCGTGAAGCGCGTCGCACTATGCAGCCTGTGGAAGCATGGGGATCTATCGTTGAAGACCAAGCCAAAGCCGTCTCTTATAAGAGCAAGCGTGGCATGGGTGGTTTTATACGTTCTAGCTGGGATGAAGTTAACGAGTTAATTGCTGCTGCTAACGTTTATACCGTTAAAAACTATGGACCAGACCGTGTTATCGGTTTCTCGCCAATTCCTGCGATGTCTATGGTTTCATACGCAGCGGGCGCACGTTACCTATCATTAATCGGTGGCGTATGTTTGAGCTTCTACGATTGGTACTGTGACTTACCTCCATCGTCTCCAATGACTTGGGGTGAGCAGACTGACGTACCTGAATCAGCTGACTGGTATAACTCAAACTACATTATCGCTTGGGGTTCTAACGTTCCTCAAACACGTACCCCAGATGCTCACTTCTTTACTGAAGTACGCTACAAGGGAACAAAAACAGTATCAATCACACCTGATTATGCTGAAGTTTCAAAACTAACTGACCAATGGTTAAACCCTAAACAGGGTACTGATGCTGCACTTGCTATGGCATTTGGTCACGTTATTTTGAGAGAGTTCCACTTGGAAAATCCAAGTGAATACTTTGTTGATTACGCCCGTAAGTACACCGATATGCCGATGCTGGTTATGTTGGAAGACTATAAAGACGGCGCAATGAAGTCGACTCGCTTTATTCGTGCATCTGATCTGGACAACAACCTGGGACAAGATAACAACCCAGACTGGAAGACCGTTTCTATTGATGAAAATTCTGGCGACCTGGTTGCACCAAACGGTACGATCGGTTTCCGTTGGGGTGAAGACGGTAAGTGGAACCTTGAAGAACGCGAAGGCGGAGCAAGCAAAGAAACTAAATTACTGCTTACATTTGCCAACGATGACAAGGTAGCAACAGCTGAAGTAGGTTTCCCTTACTTTGGTGGTCAGGAGCATGAGTACTTCAACAACAACGACCAGAACGATGTTCAGGTTCGTAGAATTCCTGTTAGAGAATTAACCTTAGCCGACGGTTCTACCGTTAAAGTAGCGACGGTTTATGACTTAATGATGGGTAACTATGGTCTTGATCGTGGTTTAGGCGGAAGTAACGTTGCTTCAAGCTTTGACGATGACGTTCCTTATACTCCAGCATGGCAAGAAAGAATCACTGGCGTAAGCCGTGAAAAAGTGATTCAGGTTGCTCGTGAGTTCGCAGATACTGCACACAAAACCAATGGTCGTTCAATGATCATCGTTGGTGCCGGTATGAACCACTGGTACCACATGGACATGAACTATCGTGGCCTTATGAACATGCTGATCATGTGTGGTTGTGTTGGTCAAAGTGGTGGTGGTTGGGCTCACTATGTTGGACAAGAAAAGCTACGTCCACAAACCGGTTGGCAGCCATTAGCCTTCGGTCTTGACTGGAGCAAGCCACCACGTCACATGAACGGTACTTCATTTTTCTACGGTCACTCAAGTCAGTGGCGCCATGAGAAGATGGATGCTAAAGACGTATTGTCACCTTTGGCTAACAAAGACGACTTCCCAGAGCACATGATTGACTGGAACGTACGCGCAGAGCGTATGGGTTGGTTGCCATCTGCACCTCAGTTAAGCAGCAACCCACTAGAAGTGGTTAAAGCGGCTGAAGCGGCAGGCAAAGATCCTAAAGATTATTTGGTTGAGCAGTTAAAGTCTGGCGAAATCAAGTTTGCTTGTGAAGAACCTGATAATTCAGACAACTTCCCTCGCAACATGTTTATCTGGCGTTCTAACTTACTGGGTTCTTCTGGTAAAGGGCATGAGTACTTCCTTAAGTACTTACTAGGCACCAAGAACGGTGTAATGAACGAAGACATAGGTAAAACAGGTGGAACGCTTCCAACTGAGGTCGAGTGGGTTGCAGATGCACCTACTGGCAAGGTTGACCTAGTAACGACCCTAGACTTCCGTATGTCATCAACCTGTATGTACTCTGACATTGTTCTACCTACCGCTACTTGGTATGAGAAGAATGACTTGAACACATCAGACATGCACCCCTTCATTCACCCACTAACTGCAGCGGTTGACCCTGCGTGGGAAGCGCGTAGTGACTGGGAGATTTACAAAGGCATCGCTAAAGAGTTCTCTAAAGTAGCAGAGGGTGTTCTTGGTGTAGAGAAAGATATCGTTACTATTCCTCTACTTCACGATACCGCTGGCGAATTGGGTCAGGCTTTTGATGTTAAAGACTGGAAGAAAGGCGAATGTGAGCTTATTCCAGGAAAAACAGCACCAAATATGGTGGTTGTTGAGCGTGACTACCCTAACACTTACAAGAAGTTCACTTCAATTGGTCCATTACTGGCTAATGGCGGTAACGGTGGAAAGGGTATCTCATGGGATACAAAAGATGAAATCGCACTACTAAGTGAACTGAACCACCAGGTACTTGATGAAGGTATCAGTGAAGGTCAGCCACAGTTAGAATCTGCTATCGACGCGGCTGAAATGATTCTAACCCTAGCACCAGAAACAAACGGTAATGTTGCCGTTAAAGCCTGGGATGCACTGGGTAAGTTTACTGGCCGTGATCACACTCACTTGGCAGTACAGAAGCAGGAAGAGAAAATCCGCTTCCGTGACGTGGTTGCACAGCCTCGTAAGATCATCTCTTCACCTACATGGTCTGGTCTGGAAGATGAGCACGTGAGCTATAACGCATGTTATACCAACGTACATGAGTTGATTCCATGGAGAACACTGACTGGTCGTCAGCAGTACTACCAAGATCACCCATGGATGCAGGCATTTGGTGAGCAATTCGTGAGCTACCGCCCACCGATTGATACCAAGACCATCAATCCGATCATGAACAAGAAGTCTAACGGTAATAAGGAAATTGCACTTAACTGGATTACACCACACCAGAAGTGGGGTATTCACAGTACGTATACCGATAACCTAATCATGCAAACATTGTCTCGTGGCGGTCCAATCATTTGGATGTCTGAGGTTGATGCGAAGAAAGTTGATCTTGAAGATAACGATTGGGTTGAAGTATTCAACATCAACGGTGCGATTACTTGTCGAGTAGTTGTGAGTCAGCGTGTAAACGAAGGCATGACCATGATGTATCACGCTCAGGAACGTATCCTGAATATTCCTGGTTCTGAAACAACAGGAACACGTGGTGGTCACCATAACTCAGTAACTCGTGTTGTCCTTAAGCCTACTCATATGATTGGTGGTTACGCTCAGCAGTCATACGGTTTCAACTATTACGGTACAGTTGGTTGTAACCGTGATGAATTCGTCGTAGTTCGTAAGATGAATAAGGTTGACTGGCTTGATGGCCCTACTGGCGATGATGTTCCACAACCACTTCCATCAGAAGTATAAGGAGTCAGCACAATGAAAATTCGTTCACAAATAGGTATGGTGCTGAATCTCGATAAATGTATCGGTTGTCACACTTGTTCTATTACCTGTAAAAACGTATGGACTTCACGCGAAGGCATGGAGTACGCATGGTTTAACAACGTAGAAAGTAAGCCAGGTATTGGTTTCCCTAAAGAGTGGGAAAACCAGGATAAGTGGAATGGCGGCTGGAAGCGTAAAGCAGACGGTTCTATTCAGCTTCGTATTGGTGGTAAATTCCGCGTGTTAGCAAACATCTTCGCTAACCCTGATTTACCTCAAATCGATGACTACTACGAGCCATTTGATTTTGATTACCAGCATCTTCACACTGCCCCAATCAGTGAGCACCAGCCAGTGGCTCGTCCTCGTTCACTGATTACCGGTAAGCGTATGGAGAAGATTGAGTGGGGCCCAAACTGGGAAGAAATTCTTGGTACGGAGTTCGCTAAGCGTAGTAAAGATAAAAACTTCGACAACATGCAGAAAGAGATGTACGGCGAGTTCGAAAATACATTCATGATGTATTTACCTCGTTTGTGTGAGCATTGCCTTAACCCTGCATGTGTTGCTTCTTGTCCTTCTGGCGCTATCTACAAGCGTGAAGAAGACGGCATCGTTCTGATCGATCAGGATAAATGTCGCGGCTGGCGTATGTGTGTTAGTGCATGCCCGTACAAGAAGATTTACTACAACTGGAAATCAGGTAAGTCTGAGAAGTGTATCTTCTGTTACCCACGTATCGAAGCCGGTATGCCGACTGTATGTTCTGAAACATGTGTTGGTCGTATTCGTTACCTTGGTGTATTGCTTTATGATGCAGACCGAATCAAAGAAGTGGCTGAAACCCCTTCTGAGACCGATTTGTACGAGAAGCAGCTTGAGATATTCCTTGATCCAAACGACCCGGCTATTATTGCTCAGGCTCGTAAAGATGGAATTCCTGATTCAGTAATGGACTCAGCTCGTCAGTCTCCTGTTTACAAAATGGCTGTAGACTGGAAAGTGGCCCTGCCACTACACCCTGAGTACCGTACTCTACCAATGGTATGGTACGTACCACCATTGAGCCCAATTCAGTCAGCGGCTGAAGCCGGTAAAATGGGTATGGACGGTGTAATACCTGATGTTGATTCATTGCGTATCCCAGTTAAGTATCTTGCTAACTTGCTAACAGCGGGCGACGAAAAGCCTGTTACTTTAGCGCTTAAGCGTATGCTAGCAATGCGTTCTTACAAGCGTTCTCAGCAAATTGAAGATACTGAAGATCTTGCAGTACTGGAGCAAGTAGGACTCACCAAGAAGCAGGTCGAGTCAATGTACCGCTACATGGCGATAGCAAACTACGAAGATCGTTTTGTTATCCCGACTGCGCACCGTGAAGATGCAATGGTTGAAGCATATGACGAGCGTGGAGGCTGTGGATTCAGCTTTGGTAACGGCTGTTCTACCGGCACAAGCGACCTGAATATGTTTGGTGGCAAGAAAACAAATCGAAGGGATATCATCGATACCGTACAGGTATGGGAGTAATTAAATGAAGATCCTAAAGGTAATTTCTGCTCTGATGAACTACCCATCACAAGGGCTTCAGCAAAGTGCTGACGACCTTGTGGCGGAAATTAAGCAGGCCAAAGAAATTCCGCCTGAGTCTCGTGAGAAGCTGATTGCACTGGTTGATTCAACCTGCCGTCGTGACCTTATGGACGTTCAGGAAGAATATGGCCAGCTATTTGACAAAGGTAGCGCATTATCTCTGTTACTTTTTGAACACGTTCATGGCGACAGCCGTGAGCGTGGTCAGGCAATGGTAGACCTGATGGCTCTTTACGAAGAGAAAGGGTTTGATATTGCAGTAAGAGAACTTCCTGACTTTATTCCTCTGTATCTTGAGTATCTTGCTCAGTGTCCAGACTTGGAAGCCCGTGAAGGTTTGGCCAACGTAGGTCACATCTTTGGGGTACTGTCTGCTCGCTTACAAGAACGAGAGTGTCCATATTTCGCGCTGTTTGATGCGCTGCTTATTATCTCAGGTGTAGAAGTTAATGCCGAAGAGCTAAAAGAAGCGGCAGCCACTGAATCACGCGATGACTCAATGGAAGCAATGGATAAGATATGGGAAGAAGAACAGGTTACCTTTATGGCTAATCAGGAGTCCGGTGGTGATGGTAGTTCGGGCTGCTCTGTTCCTTCACAAAACCCTACAAAAGCAAGAGAAGAACCAGCTGTTCCGCTGCACTGGGTCAGTAATGACCAAGCTGTTAATGCAGCACAGAATAAATAATGCAACAACAGAGCTGAATAGCTAATCAGGAGTAATACATGTCTTACTTAAATATGTTGTTATTTGGGATTTATCCCTTTATCGCTATCGCAGTATTCGTACTAGCTAGCTGGATCAGATTTGATCGTGAGCAATACACGTGGAAATCAGGTTCAAGCCAATTGTTACGTAATAACTTGCGTTTACACAGTAACTTATTTCACATCGGTATCATCTTTGTATTGATGGGACATTTTGT
>ENA-OSET01003000-OSET01003000.1-sediment-metagenome-genome-assembly--contig:-NODE-3000-length-15790-cov-12.278559_pt1 | contig 15790 bp, 11 predicted proteins | sample MGYA00237882_ERZ534229 | MGnify/ENA primary metagenome ERZ534229 (study PRJEB26408, sample SAMN06266212) | sediment metagenome | isolation source: Hudson Canyon methane seep mesocosm | place... | reverse complement strand
AGCCACCTATTAGTGAATGGAACATTAGCTGATGTCTTACTTTTCGGGTCATTTCTGGTATGGGCTGTTGCAGATCGTATTTCTATGAAAAAGCGCTCATCTCGCACTGTGCCGGGGTTAAAGCAATCTAATATTAATGATGTAATTGTTGTTGTGATAGGTCTAAGCCTTTACCTCTTATTTACTTTGTATTTCCATGAGAAACTTATTGGCATTCGTCCTTTTGCTTGAGGTAGTTGAAATAGTTAATTCTATTCTAAGCAACTTTTGGAGGGCTTTGATTTTCATGTGTTTCTCAGCCCTTGATCATTTCCTTGATTTGATCGAAGTAAGGGCCGTCAGTGAGTAGTTTGGCAAACTCATCTCCTGGAATCGGTTTGCTAAAAAGATAGCCTTGTATGACTTGTATTCCTTTCTTACGTAGGAAGTTGAACTGCTCTATATCATCTACACCTTCAGCGACCATCCGTAAATTCAGACTTTTTCCCATAGCGATGATGGCGCTTACTAAATGGGCATTATTGTCACTTTTGTTATAATCAATCACGAAGCTACGATCTATTTTTAATTCGTCCAGTGGAAACTGGCTGAGGTAACTGAGTGAGGAGTAGCCCGTGCCAAAGTCATCCACAGAAAGCGTGCAGCCCAGTTCTTTGAGTTCATGCAGGGACTGAACCGATGACTTGGCGTTACTCATGATTACGCCTTCTGTTAGTTCCAGTTCCAATAGATGGGGTTCTAGTTTTGTTTCAATCAAAACCTGCTTGACCAACTCTATGAAGGCTGAATTAAACTGCAGACTAGAAACATTCACTGCCACCTTCTGAAGATTAAGGCCCCTGTCATGGAAAGCCTTGCATTGACGGCAGGCCTCAAGGAGTGTCCATGCTCCTATTTGTACGATTAGCCCCATTTCTTCTGCCAGGGGAATGAAGCGCGCGGGTGGTACTAGTCCATGCTCAGGGTGATTCCAGCGAATCAAGGCCTCGGCACCACTGATCTCACCTGTTTCGATATTCACTTGGGGTTGGTAGTGCAGAACCATCTCCTCGCGCTCGACTGCGCGACGCAGATCTGATTCCAGCTTGAGTCGTCCTACAGAGGTGCCTTTCATTGCACTGGAGTAAAAACTATAGTTGTTTTTTCCCGTGGTCTTAGCATGATACATTGCTGTGTCAGCACGCTTGAGTAAGTCCTCAACTGTGTCGGCGTCCTGTGGGGCTATAGCGATGCCGATGCTAGGCGTGATAACAATCTCATGACCATCAATAAGCATGGGCGTTTGTAACGATTCTAAAAGACGTTCAGCAACGACCCCTGCTATTTTAGGCTCTTCAAGCTTGTAGAGAACAACCGTAAACTCATCGCCCCCGAGGCGAGATACATCAATTTTTGATTCTGGATCAAAATACTGAGATATAAGATCACTTTCTCTGATACAGCTGGATAGGCGAGCACCGACTTCGCGTAATAACATATCACCTGCTGTGTGACCCAGTGAGTCGTTGATACGTTTGAAGTTATCTAAATCCAAAAATAACAGAGCAAGAATAGACTTATCACGTTTGGAAATTTTTAAGAGCAGCTCTAGTTGTTCAGTGAATAACTGACGATTGGGTAGGGAGGTCAGACTGTCATAATAGGCAAGTTGGCGCATACGGTCTTTGGCTTGAGTAACTTGCTTAACGGCCTGGTTCAGTTCCTTGTTGCGTCGGGATAGTTGCTCTGTTCGCTCATTTACCTTCATGTTGAGTAAATGGCTTTCTACATCCATCTTGGCTTTATGTGAGCTCAAATCAGAAAGCACAAGGTTCAACATAGCGGCTATCTGGCGGGCTTCACCTGCGCCCTTGGTGTGGAATGTTTGATCTAGCTTTCCGTCGGATATATCATCGGCCAACTGGGCTAGATTGGCCAGTGGCGCCGTAATACGTCGGGTAATCATTAGGGTCAGGTATATAGCTATAAGAAGCACTGCAAAGCAGGCGGAGCCCGCTTTTACTGCGTACTCAAGGACGCTTTGTTGAAGTTGCTGTAGATTGATAGCAAATACATAATAGCCCATAACGTGTTGAGAGCCCTGGTTGCGAGCCGTAGCCAGTGTTTGGCCAAAAGCCTCACGACTAATGTTTGTATCGTGAGGATTAACGAAGGAGTAGACTGGTACAGATATTTCAAGTATTTGACCTTCACCTGAAGGGTTGTCACGCTCAGTCTGAGTTACGTCTAGTGTTGAGTGATCGGGCTGAAACTGAGCGGAATCTTGCGGGGTTGGGCTTAGCATTTCTCCCTTGTGACGAACACTAATCGAATTACCTAAACGATCGTAAACTGCAGCGTATTGAATAGCAGGGTTTTGCAAGAATTGTCCTAGTAATGACTGTAAAACGTCAGTATCTCTATAGTAAATGGCAAGCTGCTGTTGACCCCCTTTGCGTGCCTGCCAGATAGTAGTATCAATCAGCTCCTGCTTACTTGATAAGTATTTGTTGTAAACAAGGTATGATGTAATGCCTGTGCTGATAAAAAGGAAGAGGATAACCAACATTAGGCTAATGGATTTGCGAATAGTGAAAAATCGAAACATTAAAGCTACCGTTGTCTAGACGAATGGTATGAATACGTTAAATAAGCGAAAACGTTAGTGGTGATTTATTGTTTTGTTATCAATTGAGTATGGATCTTAAGTTCAGTGTTTACAAGGACTGTAATGTTTAGATTAAAAATTGAATTATATGAATATACGCTCTTTACTATTTATGATTCTAATTTTGCTAAATGTGAGTTTTTGGTGACTCTTTATTAAAGTTAGCTGAGTAGTTTTTTGGTGGCACAAATTGAGTTGGACATAAAGCGCTTGAAAAATGACCGATGGTCACTTATGGTGTCTTTTGTTATTTTAAAAATATGATGAGCACTTAAGAGGTATATGATGAAAGTTGCGGTAAATGGTGTGGAGCGATTGATTGAGTTTGAGCCAGATACTCCTCTTTTGTGGGTTATTAGAGATGAGCTTAAACTTAAAGGTACAAAATTCGGTTGTGGAAAAGGGCTTTGTGGTGCCTGTACAGTGCATTTTAATGGCACACCTATTCGCTCATGCATTACGCCTGTGAGTGCGGTAGAAGGCCAAAATATAACCACTATTGAAGGCATCGGTTCTGAAGAATTCCCTCATCAGCTGCAAGCTAGTTGGGTTGAATTTAATGTGCCGCAGTGCGGTTACTGCCAATCAGGTCAGTTAATGTCAGCCAGTGCATTAATTGCTGACAATCCTAACCCGACAGATGCCGATATCGATAACGCCATGTCTGGAAATGCTTGTCGTTGTGGCACTTACCCAAGAATTAAAGCTGCCATTCATCATGCCGCAGATAACCTTAATAAACGTTGAGGCGGGGAACTTATTATGTTTAATCAAACAAGTAAAATAAATGTTTCACGTCGTCAATTCCTGAAAGCCTCTGCGACGGCGACTGGAGGTTTTTCACTCGGTGTTTTCTTACCCGGCTGCGCAACTTTTGGTGATAGAGATGTTTCTGGTGATGACCGCTGGAAAGCTAATGCCTGGCTTGAAATAACGGCCTCATCGGAGATTATCTTTACCCTTGATCGTATTGAAATGGGGCAAGGTACCACAACAGGTCTAACCACGCTTTTGGCCGAAGAGTTAGATGTTGAACCCGCAACTATTTTAGTCAAATACGCCCCAGTCGCTAATGTCTACCGAAACCCTGACTACGGCCTACAAATGACAGGCGGCAGTAACAGTCTATCTTCAAGTTGGAAGCAAATAAGAGAGGCCGGCGCCTCAGCTAGAGAGATGCTAGTCGCTGCTGCCGCTGAAGTTTATAGTGTGCCTCTGGAACAGTGTCAGGCTAAAAATGGACAAGTCATACTGCTGGGGGGAAGCAAACAGCTTGGTTATGGAGAGTTAGCTGCATTAGCTGCGTCACAATCAGTGCCTGCCAGCCCTAAATTAAAACCAGCTTCCGAGTTTCGCTATATTGGTAAACAAAATAAGCGACTAGATATATCAGGCAAAGTGAACGGTAGCACTGCCTATGGTATTGATACTGAAGTTGAGGGTATGGCTTATGCTGTCATCAGTCGCTGCCCGGTATTGGGGGGTAAAGTAAAGCAGTTTGACGCGAGAAAGGCACTTGAAACCAAAGGTGTCATTAGCGTATTTGAAATATATAACGGGATAGCGGTGGTTGCAGAGCAATATTGGCAGGCCAGGAAGGCGCAAACTATGCTTGATATAGACTGGGATGAAGGTCCGCTGGCAACACTCTCGTCAGATGATATGTTTAACACGTTTAAACAAGCTGCTATTGATGACGACGGTACGCATGTGCGGGACGAGGGTGACTTTAATGATGCCATTGACAGTGCCACACGAGTTATTGAAGCTGAATATCAAACCCCTTTTCTGGCGCATGCCACTTTAGAACCTATGAATTGCGTGGTTGAGGTGAGTGATAATAAGGCGCAAGTTTGGGCACCGACCCAAGCTCCTGATCTTGCTCGTATTGCGGTAGCGCGTGTCACCGAGCTTTCTCCTAGTGATGTAGATGTAAACGTTACGGCTATTGGAGGAGGCTTTGGCCGCCGTCTCACCCAAGATTTTATTGAAGAAGCCGCGGCGGTTGCCTCTCAAGCGAAACGTCCGATTAAGTTAATGTGGTCACGTGAGGAGGATACGCAGCATGACTGGTATCGCCCTGCCACCTATCACAAGTTTAAAGCTACTTTGAATGAAGCCAGTGAGGTAACAGGCTGGGACCACCAGATTGTCGCGCCAAATCTACTGGATTGGTATATCCGTGATGCAGCCCCAGCACAGTACCCTTGGGCGCCTAAATTTATGTATAGCACGCTGGGTTCTGTTGGCTTGGCGATGCAAGGTATTGCTGTCCCCAAAGATGAAAGCGCAATTGAAGGCGCAGTAACGGTTCCTTACAGTATTCCCAATTTACAGGTTCGTCATACCCATGCTGATATTGGGGTGCCAGTCTCTTTTTGGCGCTCGGTAGGGCACTCTCAAAATGCATTTTATGTTGAGAGTTTTATTGACGAGCTTGCTCACGAAGCCGCTTCTGATCCATACCAATTTAGACGTTCTTTGCTGCAAGGCAATCCGCGCCACCGCCATGTACTGGAATTGGCTGCAGAGCAAGCTGGTTGGAATACTCCGTTATCCAAAGGGCTTTATCGTGGTATTGCCGTGCATGAAAGTTTTAACAGTTACGCCGCCCAAGTGGTGGAACTATCGGTGAATAATGGAGTAATTAAGGTTCACAGGGTGGTCTGTGCTATTGATTGTGGCACTGTTGTTAACCCTGATATCGTTAAAGCCCAGATGGAAGGAGGCATTATTTTTGCCCTTACCGCCGCCCTTTACGGTGAAATAAGCTTGAAAAAAGGGCGCGTCGAGCAATCAAATTTTGATGATTATGCACTACTGCGAATGAATGAGACGCCAACGATAGAAGTACATATTGTTGAAAGTAATGAAAGCCCTACCGGTGTTGGTGAGCCAGGTGTACCACCGTTAGCTCCTGCAGTCGCCAATGCTCTCTTTGCTGCAACGGGTAAGCGGTTGAGGTCACTGCCGCTACGATTAGAGTCGTAGTCGGTATGACCGCAAACTTGCCAGCCGTTACCAGTACCGAGCATCGAGTTATTGATGCCTTATCCCAATGGCTCAAACAGGGGCAGTCTGCATGGTTATGCACTATTGTGAAAACATGGGGGTCTTCACCTAGGCCTGCGGGATCGGTATTAGCTTTCCACTCAGAGTATGGCATCGTGGGTTCGTTGTCCGGTGGCTGTATAGAGGAAGCATTAATACGCAAGTTGTCTTCGGCATCACAAAATTCGCGTTCCATTAATAGCCCTTTCCTTTATGACTATGCGATATCAACGGATGACCAGATACGCTACTCGCTGCCCTGTGGCGGCCAGTTAACCCTATTGGTTGAGCATTTAGCGGCAACCTCCGAAACGGTTCAGCATTTCAAAACTATTCTTGATGCCTTCGATAATCGACAGCGTATTCGTAGGGATGTATCGCTGAAAGATGGGGTGATGAACTTGTCGTTGGCCGTTAGTGGAGTAAGTGGAGTAAGTGGGTCAAGTGTAGTTGCATCAACTGAATCCGTGGCTACGCTGTTTGGACCGCAATTTAGAATGTTGCTACTTGGAGCAGGGGAGGTCTCTTACTACGTCGCGCAAATAGCAACCACTGTCGATTTTTCAGTAACACTATGTGAACCAAGAAAAACCTTCCTGCAAGGTTTTAAACAAGAAGGGGTCGAAGTTATTCAATGTCTGCCCGATGACTTGGTGCGGGAGCGCTTTTCTGACCCCTATTGTGCCGTTTTAGCATTAGCGCATGATCCAAGAGTCGATGATATGGCCTTAATGGAAGCGTTAAAAACAGACGCTTTTTATATCGGTGCTATGGGGTCTTTACGCACCAGCGAAGATCGACGTGATCGCTTAGCTCAGTTGGATTGCTCTCCTGCTGAAATTAGCCAATTACACGGTCCTATTGGGTTTGATGTCGGCAGCAAAAAACCAGCTGAAATAGCAGTTTCGATTATGGCGCAGGTACTGGCGGAGCGGCATCAGTTGCTAAATCGTCTGGCCGGTCAATGTCATACAAAATCATCGAGTCATCGACATCAATAGGTCGTAATGCACTGGCTGACGTTTTAATAATCGACTTTGCTCCATCATCGCCTTGCAATTTCTTCAGCGCATCAAAATACTCACGCCCAAATAATACGGGGTGCCCAAATATTCCCTGATAGCGGGGGCGTACAATAGTTGTAGGGGATATGTGACGAGTTAGGTCTGCAAAGGTGTTGGGGTTTATATAGGGCATATCCCCTAGACAAATACCTAGCCAGCTGGCCTGTCTTGAATTCAATATTGAAGTGGTTTCAGCAATAACACTCGATAAACCCTTGTGGGCGTTGGTCACTTTAATGACTTCAACACCTAATGTGTCAATATGGGTGGAGAGGGTCATATCATCTTCTCGAATGACTACAACAAAATTACAACCGGATGTTTGTAGGGCTTTAATTGAGGTGTTGATGATGGTATTGCCAGAGGGTAGTCGGTGTAATAGTTTAGGACTACCAAAACGACGAGAAAAGCCAGAGGCTAATAATATATAAAGTCCACTATGATTCTGCATTTCACCATCATACGGTTCATATTTCTAGTCGCCAAGGTTTTTTGTTAGCTTTGCTGCAGGTGATGCTTGTCATGGATTAAATATGGTGTATCTGTTACGGTCGCGCCGTCTTTTATATGGAGTAGGTCTTAGATGATTACTGGATGGAAATTGACCGGAGTATTGTGTGTAACTTTTTTACTGGCTGCCTGTGGTGGCGGGGGCGGTAGTGCGAAAAGTGATCTGTTAGAAGGCCAGTTTATCGATAGCCCTGTTAGTGGACTCTTCTACACAACCGCGACGCAATCAGGAACAACTGATGCAAATGGTCGCTTCAGTTATAGGGTAGGGGAAACAGTCACCTTTTCCATTGGCGACTTAGTGTTAGGTAGTGCTCGGGCGCAAGATACAGTGACACCTTTTGATCTGATCGAAGGCGCTGAGCCATTGATAGGTAACCAAGCGATACAGGAAGCACTGAGAAATAATACAGCATACTGGGCTGTGATCAATATAGCCAAGCTGCTACAGACTTTGGATTATGATGGCGATCCAGATAACGGTATTGTCATTCCCGTAGACGTCGCAGCGCTGTTTAGTAGCATCAACATTGATTTTGAACAGAGGCCTGACGCCTTTGACAATGATAAGGGTTTTCGGTCGGTATTAAACGCTGCTAACGGTCAAGATTTGCTTATTGAGAATAGGCAAGTACGTAAGTCATGGCGTGTTATGGATCACCTGTACTTAAGTTTGGGGATATCTGGCGCTAAAGCTCAAACACTCTATGCTGTAGATCACGATGGCAATGGCTCCGCAGATTATACCCACGTTACTACGTACGATGAGGATGGAAATCCAGCACGTAACGAAGTGGATTTTGATGGAGATGGCTCGGCTGATCGTATTGAGATTAATACTTACGATGGCGACGGGAATAGGACTCGTGTAGAAACAGATCACTATGGTGATGGCTCTGTGGACAATATCGAAATTGTTACCTTCGATGATGATGGAAATAGGATACGTTTTGAATTAGATAGTGATGGCGATGGGTCTGCCGAGTATATCGCTACCGCTACCTATAATGCTGAAGGTAACCCAACTCGGGGCGAAGTGGATAGTGATGGCAATGGGGCGGTAGACAGTATCGTAATCCATACCTATGATGCCATCGGGAACCTGATGCATATTTACAAGGTGGATAGCGTTGACAATGATAAGGTGAACTATAGCGAAACCTATACCTACGATGCCAATGGGAACCAGATTCGATCTGAATATGACAACGATGGAAATGGCTCTGTGGACTACATTGTAACTACTATCTACGACGCTGACAGGAATCTTACTCGCTATGAGGTGGATAGAGATGCCAATGGCACGGCGGAAGTGATAACCGTAAGTACTTACGATGTTGAAGGGAATCGTGTAACCGGTCGTCTTGAAGAGGACTACGACAACGATGGTTCTATGGATTATATTTCAGTCTCTACCTACGATGCTAATGGGAGCCAGATTCGATCTGAATATGACAACGATGGGAATGGAACGCTGGACCGCATTGTAATCTATATCAATGATGCTGACGGGAATCGGACGAGCTTTGAAGAAGATCGAGATGCTAATGGTACGGTGGATCTTATTGGTACCTATACCAACGACATTAATGGAAACCAAACCCGGCTTGAAGTTGATAATGATGTTGATGGCATTGCGGACTATATAACGACTAGCACCTACGATGAGGTTGGTAATAAGACTGGCTTTGCAGAGGATAGTGATGCAAATGGTATAGAGGATGAAAGCATAGCCTATACATACGATACTGTTGGTGGGTGGTGGTATGTATTCCACTCCTATTAAGATAGAAAGCTAAAATTATTCAACCAGAAAATAGTTTTATGATTAATGCACCATTAGTCCTGAAATTGCGGGAATACATAGGCTCAAGTGTAGTTCCGACAGCATAGCCAGCCGCTAATCCAAGTAAGCATCCCTTGTAACATTCTTCAGTTGCGGCGTTGAAAGCCATAGCGACGCGAAGAATAGACTTTTTGAAATGATTTTGTTAAAAATTCTTTAAATCGTGATGCCTGCTTGGTTTCAAAGTCATGAACATTTATAAAATGTAATGTAATTTCAATGTGGTGACTCTGCGTTCGGTACCCGATGGCTTTTAGGATAAGTTGTAATGGCGTTAATAGGAATTGATTTAGGAACAACAAATAGTTTGGTAGCGGTTTGGGATGAGGACAAAGTTATACCAATACCAAATGCACATGGAGAGTTAATAACGCCTTCCGTGATTAGCGTAGATGAGCAAAACAATATTATAGTTGGTAAGGCTGCAAAAGAACGCATGGTTAAGTACCCTGATGCGACAGTTGCATCCTTTAAGAGGCGAATGGGAACAGATGCTATTTGTAGACTGAACGGAAAAAAATTCAGGGCAGAAGAGCTGTCAGCAATAATATTGACACAGTTAAAACAAGACGCTGAGGAGTATACCGGGGTAACAATTACAGAGGCAGTGATAAGTGTACCTGCTTACTTTAATGACACTCAGCGAAATGCGACAAAACGTGCTGCAGAGTTGGCTGGACTTAAAGTAGAAAGACTAATTAATGAGCCAACAGCTGCTGCAATTGCTTATGGACTTCATGATCGCCCAGATGACTGTCATTATTTGATTCTTGATTTAGGTGGAGGCACTTTCGATGTCTCTGTTCTTGAGTTTTTCGAGGGGATTATGGAGGTGCATGCTTCTGCCGGAGATAATTTCCTAGGGGGCGATGATTTCTCTGATGCACTATACAATGCTTTTTTGAAAGAAAATGATATCAGTGAGAAAAAGTTACGTGTCAGCGAAATAAGTTTAATTCGAGGGCAAATCGAAAAGGCAAAAAAGGAGCTAACTTCATCAAATAGCGCGTTGATTAAGGTGAACTTGCAACACAAAAGTATAGACTGGAATGTAACCAAAGCTTATTTCGAAAAGATTATAGAGCCACTTATTCAGCGTCTAAAACACCCTATTGAAAGAGCGCTTAGGGATGCAGGTCTAAGCCCTAATGACTTAGATGAAGTAATCTTGGTTGGTGGTGCTACACGTATGCCAGCAATTCGCAGTTTGGTATCAAAAATTCTTCGACGTCTTCCTATGAGCAACCTAAATCCTGATGAAGTTGTTTGTCAAGGGGCTGCGATTCAGGCAGCACTCAAGGGCAAACATCAGGCATTACAAGATGTTGTGCTTACTGACGTATCTCCTTATTCGCTAGGTATTGAAATAGCTAAGTCTAAAGGGGCAGGGAAATACGACCCGGGGCACTTCATGCCTATCATTGAACGCAATTCTGTTGTTCCGGTAAGTCGAGTTGAACAAGTGAATACTATCTACGATAAACAGACAGAGCTAAATGTAGAAGTATTTCAAGGGGAAAATCGTTTAGTTAGGAACAATATTTTTCTAGGAAGTATTAATATTAAAGTTCCTCAAAACAAAGCAGGATCTGAGATTGTTGATGTTAGATTTACGTATGACGTGAATGGAATTCTGGAGGTTACTGTTAAAATTCTATCCACCGGAGAGGAAACAAAGAGGATTATAGAGAACTCTTCCGTCCAAATGACCCAGGAACAAATTGAAGAGAGTTTTAAGAAACTATCCAACCTAAAAGTACACCCAAGAGATCAGGCAGAGAATGTTGCCTTATTTGCCAGGGGGGAGCGCCTGTATGAAGAGTTGCTAGGTGAATCTAGGGATCATATTTCATATTATCTCGGTCAGTTCGAACAAGCTCTGGAAACTCAAGACAAAGAAATTTCAGATAGAGCACGAGAACAGTTAACTAGCATACTAAATGAAATCGAGGGAGAGGGAGTGCTTTAATATGAGCTATTGGAAAAAGCTAGAAATTAATCGCACCACAGATAGGCGTGAAATTAAACGGGCATATGCAAAGGCGTTAAAAGTAATTGATATTGATGCACAGCCTGACAAATTTCAAGAATTAAGGGAGTCTTACGAGGCTGCAATTAATTTTTCCGATAAGTCTCCAGCCTCTGACCTTATAGGTAGTAGCTCTGCTCATTTTGAATGTAATAACAACGTCTTACCTACACCTCCCAATGCTTCGGTGTCTTTTGATGAAACTGCATGTCCAAAAGATCAAGATAATGACCGCCTGAGCGATAATACCGAGAATGAAGTGACTGTATTTGACCCGTATGCTATTGCTGACTCGGTGATGAGTAGGGTTATCGAGGTCTATGATTCAATCGATTTACGTATAGATCTTAAAAACTGGAAAGATATATTCGATCGAGATGAGCTACTTGACCTTGAAGTCAGAAATACACTTAGATACTGGGTGTTCGAGTTTATTGCAGAGCGCATAGGAACAAATGGTTGGGATAAAACTAATACTGAAACAATAGGGAAAGACGTTGTTAAATATCTAAATGGGGTATTTGATTGGTCAAATGATCAGCTAGCACTTAGTCAGTATTTCCCATCAAATCAAATTGATGCCGTAATGTATGAAATACATGGGTTTAAAGGTATTGCTCGTTCTCAAATGAATTCGGGAGAGAAGATTAAAGATCCATTATGGAAGACTGTAATAGGTTGCTTGGTTGTAGTCTCGTGTATAGCTCAGTTGTTTAGAGCTATATTTTAACTTCATCATAAGAAAAAAACTAACTTGTACTTATGGCGTTTATTCAGATGCAAAATTAACCAGGGTGTGATCTTTGCCCTGTAACTCTTCCGCTTCGATTTATATTAGATGGTGTTAGCTTATGTAATGGTGCCGAGAGCCGGACTTGAACCGGCACGCCCCTAAGAGCACTAGCACCTGAAGCTAGCGTGTCTACCAATTTCACCACCTCGGCAAGAGGAATGCATCTGATTGTCATGACTTGTGAGGGTTGGTAACCCTTGATTTGCGCCGAACTTTACCCAGCGGCCCTTTTTTTGTCAACGATAAAATCGCCGCTTATTGGTGAATTGTTGAGCTTGTCGTTAACTTTGCCGCTATAATGTTCGCAGTTGTGCCTGAAAGTAAGGTTTTTTCAAACTATTCAGGTTTTATAAATAGATGCAGTACATCTGCAGGAAATTGAATGTCAAAGAAAAAAGTACGTGATCCTCATGCTAAAAGAGAAGCAGAGAATTACGAAAACCCAGTGCCTAGCCGTGAATACATACTCGAGCACTTGGAAAAAACAAAAGCACCAGCCACTCATATGGGCTTGTGTAAGGCTTTAAGCCTTAGTGATGAAAACTCTATTGAGGCCATAAGGCGACGTTTGATCGCGATGAGTCGTGATGGTCAGTTGGTTTGTAATCGGCGTGGTCAATATGTACCGATTAGCAGTATCAGCTTAATTAAAGGAAGGATTCAGGGTCATAAAGATGGCTTTGGTTTTGTTATTCCTGAAGATGGCTCAAATGACCTGTTTCTTACCGCGCGTCAGATGCGTTCGGTGGTTCATGGTGATCGTGTATTAGCGCGTTCTGATGATGTTGATGCTCGCGGGCGCCGCATGGCTGTTATAGTTGATGTGCTTGAGCGAAATACTGAACAGGTAGTAGGCCGTCTTTGCGTTGAAAGTGGTATTGCCTTTGTTACGCCTGAAAATACTAAAGTTGCTAATGATGTAATGATTCCGCTTGATGCTTGTATGGGAGCGGAAAGTGGACAGTATGTTGTGGCTGAAATTACCATGCACCCAACCATGCGTACCAGTGCAGTCGGCAAAGTGGTTGAAGTGCTTGGTGAGCATATGGCGCCGGGTATGGAGATTGATGTCGCTATTCGATCTCATGGTATTCCTTTTATCTGGCCAGCAGAAGTTACGCAGGCAGTAAAAAAATATACCAAAAAAGTGACTGAAGCGGATAAGAAAAACCGTATCGATATTCGCCACTTACCGTTAGTTACTATTGATGGTGAAGATGCCCGTGATTTTGATGATGCGGTTTATTGTGAACGCAAAAAATCAGGTGGCTGGCGTTTATATGTTGCCATTGCTGATGTTGCTCATTATGTAAAAATAGGGAATGCACTTGACCTTGAAGCACATACTCGTGGTAACTCGGTTTACTTTCCTGATCACGTAATTCCAATGCTTCCTGAAGTGTTATCTAACGGTTTATGTTCACTAAATCCTGAAGTTGACCGGCTTTGTATGGTTTGTGAGATGACCATAAGTGAGCAAGGTGTATTGAGTGGGTATAAGTTTTATGAAGGTGTTATGCACTCTCATGCTCGTTTGACCTATACCAAAGTGAGTTCAATATTAGAGCACCCTAAAAGTGAGCAAGGCGCACAACTACGTGAACGGTATGCTGATGTTCTGCCACACCTGCACAATCTTTATGATCTGTACCATGCATTAAGAAAGGCGCGAGATGTAAGAGGGGCGATTGATTTTGAAACCGTTGAAACGCGGATTCTATTTGGTGAAGATCGTAAAATAGATCAAATTGTTCCCACTGAACGTAATGATGCACACAAAATTATTGAAGAATGTATGTTGTCAGCAAATGTTGCGACTGCACGCTTTTTAAAGAAAAATAAAATGCACACTTTGTATCGCGTGCATGAAGGTCCGAAGCTTGAAAAGTTAGAAAACTTAAGATCATTTCTGGGTGAACAGGGTTTACAGCTTCCTGGTGATAGGGAAAAGCCTAAACCGTCTGACTATCAGGAATTGCTGGCTCATATTAAAGACCGTCCAGACTTTAGTGTTATTCAGACTGTTATGCTTAGATCATTGAGTCAGGCAGTTTATAGTCCGGAAGAAAAAGGGCACTTTGGTTTAGGGTATCCGCATTATGCGCACTTTACTTCTCCTATTCGACGTTACCCAGACCTTACGGTTCATCGTGCAATAAAATCTATGATACATAGTGAACTACCTTGCTCCCAGGTCGTTCGTACTGACGTAATCAAAGAAAATGAGAATAAATACCCTTACGACTTACCTCAAATGTTACAGCTGGGTGAGCACTGCTCCCTTACAGAAAGACGAGCTGATGAAGCAACGCGTGATGTTGTAAGCTGGCTTAAGTGTGAATTCTTACAGCAGCATTTGGAAGAGACTTTTGAAGGGATTATCTCAGCGGTTACCTCGTTTGGTTTCTTTGTTGAGTTGAAAGACTTATATATAGATGGCTTAGTGCATGTGTCGTCTTTAAAGAGTGATTACTATCAGTTTGACCAAGTAAAGCATCGACTGATTGGCGAGCGTACCGGTGTTAGTTATCGTTTAGGCGATACGGTTACGGTTAAGGTGGTTAGAATTGACCTTGATGATCGCAAGATTGATTTTGAGTTGTTAGGTCAGCCTCGTAGTCGCAAGGCCAAAGGTGGGGCAGAAGAAAGAATGGCTGGGAGAAAACCAGATAATAAGCCTGCTAAAAAGCCTAAGAGTACAAAGAGTAAATCAAAGGCCGGTCGTAAGGAGTTACTAGATAAGCTGCCTGGTAAAAAGAAGAAACCTAAGAAAGGCGGAAAGAAAAAGACTGCGGCTAAAGCTAAATCACCAAAAGCAGCAAAAAGTGATGCGGTGCCTCGTAAACGTAAGGCTCAGAAGTAGCGTTGAGCTTTACGATAAATATAGCCTAAGAACGATATCAACTGTAAATGGTAATGCTTAATAATGTCTGAGATTGAAACGATCTTTGGTTTGCACGCGGTCTCTGCGTTGCTAGATAAAGAGCCTGAAAAAATTAAACGCCTGCTGGTATTGAAGGGGCGCAAAGACAAACGGCTTGAAAGCTTGCTTGTTTCCGCAAGAAAAAGTGGCGTAAGTATTGAAAACCTTGAACGCCATCAGCTGGATAAAAGAGAACCAGGGAATCATCAGGGTGTTATCGCAGAATGTGACGCTTTGTCTGAAATGGAAGAGGGTGATCTGGAAGCCTTGCTTCAATCTTTAAAAGAAAAGCCCTTTTTGTTGGTTTTAGATGGCGTAACAGACCCTCATAATTTAGGCGCTTGCTTGCGCTCTGCTGATGCTGCAGGAGTTCATGCAGTTATTGCTCCAAAAGATAAATCTGCACCGTTAAATGGTGTTGCCAGAAAGGTGGCCTGTGGCGCTGCGGAGCATGTGCCCTATATAAAGGTAACAAACCTAGCTCGTACACTACGCTGGTTGCAGCAATATGGTGTATGGTTGATCGGTGCTGCGGGTGAAACGGATAAAACGATTTATCAGGCTGATTTTAATGGCTCTATAGCTTTGCTAATGGGAGCCGAAGGTAAAGGACTTCGTAGGCTGACTAAAGAGCATTGCGATGAACTGATTAAAATCCCCATGTCAGGTTCAGTTAGTAGTCTTAATGTATCGGTAGCAACGGGCATTTGCTTGTTTGAAGCAGTGAGGCAGCGGGGTGGCTAATTTTTATCCAGTTATCCCTTGCAACCCTTAGTGTTTATCACTAGAATGCGCGGTTCTTAAGTTGTCAATACAACTCCTTGCTTCTTAATGTGAATTATTCGCATTTGAGAGGCTTATAACCCGTAGGGAGATACAATGCGTCATTACGAAATCGTAATTCTGGTGCACCCTGATCAAAGCGAG
>ENA-OSET01002999-OSET01002999.1-sediment-metagenome-genome-assembly--contig:-NODE-2999-length-15795-cov-11.895279_pt1 | contig 15795 bp, 17 predicted proteins | sample MGYA00237882_ERZ534229 | MGnify/ENA primary metagenome ERZ534229 (study PRJEB26408, sample SAMN06266212) | sediment metagenome | isolation source: Hudson Canyon methane seep mesocosm | place... | reverse complement strand
CGAGCTATTACAGCCGGTGAAGATATTCGTGCTGGTCGCTGGTGGTGGGAAAATCCAGAAAGTAAAGAATGTGGCCTACATGTGAAGGCTGATAAATAGAGAATTAAAATGAATCAAAAAAAGTTAACACATTTAAAACAGCTGGAGGCTGAAAGTATCCACATCATGCGTGAAGTGGCTGCTGAGTTTGATAATCCAGTGATGTTATATTCGGTGGGTAAAGATTCAGCAGTTATGCTGCATCTAGCGATGAAAGCATTTGCGCCGGGCAAACCGCCGTTTCCTCTATTACATGTGGATACCACATGGAAATTTGGAGAAATGATTAAATTCCGTGATCAACGTGTGAAAGATCTTGGTTTAGAGTTGTTGGTGCACAGTAACCAAGAAGGTATTGATCAGGGCATTAACCCTTTTGATCATGCTCGTTATACCGACATCATGAAAACAGATGCGTTAAAACAAGCCTTAAACAAATACGGTTTTGATGCTGCCTTTGGTGGTGCCCGTCGTGATGAAGAAAAATCACGTGCAAAAGAACGTGTTTATTCTTTCCGTGATAAAAATCACCGTTGGGATCCTAAACAACAACGTCCAGAGTTATGGAACACCTATAACAGCAAGGTGAATCCAGGTGAAAGTATTCGTGTTTTCCCTCTGTCTAACTGGACCGAGTTAGATATCTGGCAATACATCTATCTGGAAGATATTCCAATTGTACCTTTGTATTATGCGGCAGAGCGCCCAGTTGTTGACTATAACGGTTTGACTATTATGGTTGATGATGATCGTATGAAAATTCCAGAAGGCCAAAAGCCAAGAATGGAAAAAGTACGCTTTAGAACATTAGGCTGTTACCCATTAACGGGTGCAGTGGCATCAGAAGCGCAAACCTTGCCAGAAATTATTCAAGAAATGTTATTAACTACGACCTCAGAACGACAAGGTCGCGCCATTGACCACGATGAAGCCGGTTCAATGGAGAAGAAAAAACAAGAGGGCTACTTCTAATGAGTACTGATAGTTCATATCAATCAGATAGTTTGATTGCTACTGATATTGAAGAGTATCTGAAGCAGCATGAAAATAAAGAGATCTTACGATTTCTCACTTGCGGTAATGTTGATGATGGTAAAAGTACCTTAATTGGTCGTTTATTACATGACTCTAAAATGATCTATGAAGATCAATTAGAAGCGGTGACAAAAGACAGTGCAAAATCAGGTACTACTGGTGATGCCATTGATTTGGCTTTATTGGTTGATGGTTTGCAGGCAGAGCGTGAGCAAGGTATTACCATTGATGTTGCCTATCGTTATTTCTCGACGACTAAACGCAAATTTATCATTGCAGACACACCGGGCCATGAACAATACACACGTAATATGGCAACCGGTGCATCAACCTGTCAGTTAGCGGTTATCTTGATTGATGCGCGTTACGGCGTACAAACACAAACACGTCGCCATAGTTACATTGCATCGTTATTGGGTATCAAGCACATCGTTGTTGCCATCAATAAGATGGATATCAAAGATTACAGCGAACAGGTTTATAACGATATTCGTGACGAGTACACAGCGTTCGCTAACGAGCTTGGCATGCAAGATGTGCACTTTGTACCGTTGTCGGCGTTAGTCGGCGATAACGTGGTAAACAAAAGTGAAAATATGCCTTGGTATCAAGGTGAAACATTAATGTATTTATTGGAAAATATTGATATTTCTAGTGATGCTAATGTTGATGATTTACGTTTCCCTGTGCAATTTGTGAATCGACCGAATCTTGATTTTCGTGGTTATTGTGGAACGGTCGCTTCAGGTGTGGTTAAACCGGGCGATGAAATTAGCGTATTACCATCGGGCAAAGAAAGCCGTGTTAAATCAGTTGTTACTTACGACGGCGATCTTGATGAAGCTATTCCGGGTGAAGCCGTTACTATTACTTTAGAAGATGAAATTGATATTAGCCGAGGCGATATGATTGTTCATCGTGGGCATCAGCCGCATGTTGCCAATGAGTTTAAAGCAACCGTGGTATGGATGACAGAGCAACCATTAGTTGCAGGCAAGCAATACAACTTCAAAGTGGGTGTGAGCGATAGCACCGGTACATTAACGGCTATTGACCATCAAATTGATGTGAATACTTTGGCTGAAAACCCAGCCAAAGAATTAGGCATTAATGAAATTGGCTTATGTGAATTTGCATTAAATAAACCAGTGGTTTTTGATGGTTATAAACGCAACCGTTATACAGGTTCGTTTATTGTTATCGATCGCTTAACAAACGTCACCATTGGTGCCGGTATGATTACTGAGGTTGGTTCAGGTTCAAATAAAGCTACTGATACAGGTCAGTTCTCAGAGTTTGAAAAAGAGCTGAATACCTTAATAAGAAAACACTTCCCACATTGGGATGCAAAAGATTTGAGCAAACTGCTTTAAATCATTAAATAGAAGAGCCGGGCATTGCCCGGCTTTTTTATATCAATTATGGAATAAGTTATGGATCTACAACAAGAGTTGGACTACATACAGCAACATATTCCAATCACCGCCAATCTTGGTGTTGAAATTACCTCATTTGATAGCGATAAAATCATTATCACTGCGCCATTAGAGGCTAATAAGAATCTTCACGGCACTGCTTTTGGCGGCAGTCAGGCTGCGATAGGTATTTTGACTGGTTGGGCTTTGATTTATTTAAAGCTTAAACAATTAGGTATTAATAATGATCTAGTGATTCAAAAAAGTGAATATGATTTTAAAAAGCCAGTCACTGATGATTTTACATCTACGTGTGCTTTTCCAAGTACGGATGAATTAACGCTCTTTATTCAAACCTTAAAAGAAAAAGGTAAAGCTCGAATTTCGTTAACAGCAGAAGTTGAATCAGAAAAAGGCATCTGTGGCGTGCATCAAGGTTTATATGTGGTTTTTTTGAAATAAATTACTTACAACTTAAAGACACTTAATACACCGCCTAAATTGGTCCAGCTTGATAAGTATCTTCCGCCTCCACTTGCTCTACGAGGTTTTTTATAAATATCGGACTCTGCCATTGCAACACCAGCAAAGCCGCCAACTCCAGATAATACGGAAATATATTGTTTATTTGAGTGGTGGAAGGTATTAATATTTCCTACTATTCCTGAAGCTGTTTTAAAGCGCCACAGTTCTTTGCCAGATTGAGCATCAACGGCTTTGATATAACCTTCTAAGGTGCCATAAAACACTAAATCAGAGACGGTAGCTAAGGCGCCAGACCAAACAGCAAAACGTTCTCGATTGGACCAAACAATCTTACCTAAACGAGGATCCCAAGCAATAAAATTACCTTGTTCTATACCTTGTTGACTAGGAAATAGACTAATGGTCGCTCCGCCATATGGTTGACCTTCTACGTAGTTAACTTCATAAACTTCTTGATCCATACAAACATGATTTGTTGGCACGTAAAACAAACCTGTTCTTGGTGAATAGGACGAAGGTGCTTGGCTTTTTGCTCCTATAGATGAAGGACATATACCTGTAATTATTTCTTCTTTTTCAGTTGAATATTTAACAACACGATCATGGCGGCCTGTTTTGAGGTTGACTCCTCTAGACCAATTTATGCTTGGATCAAATTTGTCGGCAAGTAGCAGTTCACCACTTATACGATCAAGGGTATAGGCAAAACCGTTCGCATCAAAATGTACGGCAGTTTGGCGTAGTTTGTCGTTTATTTTTTGATCGACAAGCGGTATTTCATTAACTCCATCAAAGCCCCATTCATCATGAGGTGTCATTTGATACACCCATTTGGCTTTTCCTGAATCTAAATCTCGGGCAAAGATCGAGGATGTCCATTTATTGTCACCGGGACGTAGCATTGGGTTCCATGAGGAAGGGTTACCACTGCCGTAATAAAATAGGTTTACATCTGGATCATATGAAAACCAACCCCATGTGGTGCCGCCCCCTATTTGCCATTGATCACCTTGCCATGTTTTTAAGGATGAGTTCTTGCCAACGGGTTCCATCATGGAAGTGGTTGTTTTTGGATCAAACCCCATCTCGTCATCGGGGCCAGTATTATAAAACTGCCATTGTTCTTGGCCATCTAGGTTGTATGCTTTGATATAACCACGAACACCAAATTCACCACCGGAAATACCAACTAAGATTTTATCTTTAAAAACATGGGGTGCGCCGGTGCTGGTAGCACCTCGTTTGGGATCATCACGTTGATGTTTCCATATTTCTTTACCGGTATTGATATCGAGTGCAACTAAGGTGGTATCAGCTTGGTTTAAGAAGAGCTTGCCATCAGCATAAGCCAAACCGCGGTTTACAACATCGCAGCACATAACCGCTACGGTTTCATCATGATTTTGTTTGGGTTTATATGACCAATTGATAGCACCATCATTATTTAAGGAAAGTGAAAATACATTATTGGGGAAGGGAGTATGAACATAGATGGCATCATCAATAACAAGCGTATTACCTTCATGACCTCGTAAAACACCGGTTGAAAAAGCCCAAGCCATCTTCAAGTTTGCAACGTTATCTTTGTTGATTTGTGTAAGCTTGCTGTAGCGGTGATTGTTGTAGTTTCCCGCAGGCATAACCCAGTTATCAGCATTTTCTTGCATTGTTAAAAGTTCATCAGCAAGAACGTTATTCATACATACTAGAAATACGAATGAAAGGTGTTTGAGTGTCAAGGGAAATTCCTTTTCAGTAAACGTAGCTATTTTTTTATAGGATTTATTAGTTATTGAAAGGTTTATATCCCAAGATGGATATAAATAATTTCACCTTCCTTGCTTAAAGATAGTCCAGTGTGAGCTCCAACAGAGCCTAATGACATACCATCGATAGTATATGCAGATATATATTCTAAGAATACAAAATACCCATCGTCATCCTCACGAATGGAATAGATAACATCATCTTTGTCTTTGTTGTCTACTTCGTTATACCAGTTTTTCACAGCGGTTAAAATTGGAGCATGTTCATCTTTGTAGGAATAGTCCTTGTCAGCTATCCATTTCCCAGTCGCATCAATAAATTCATTTGTTTCATTACTGTCACTAGCGAAACTAACTGAAGTTATAAATAAAAATAGCAAAGTGTTGATGAATATGTGTTTCATATGAAATTATGATTCCTTACTAATAATCTTATGGGTTGGTCGTTTATAGGCGAGCTCTTTAGTTAGGCAACCCAAAAACACTTAATACACCACCTAATCTGGTCCAATTTGACAATGACAGATAAGCTCCTTTATGACCCCATCCATCGGGTTCTTCTTCAAGACTTGGAATAGTCATTGCCACACCGGCCCAACCTCCAATTCCTGACAATACTGAGATATATTGTTTTCCAAGGTGTTTATAGGTGTTGACGTTACCTACAATGCCGGAAGGAGTTTTAAAACGCCAAAGTTCTCTACCCGATTGTGCATCAATAGCTTTGATATAACCTTCTAAGGTGCCATAAAATACTAAATCAGAGGCAGTAGCTAAAGCGCCAGACCAAACTGCATAACGTTCAGGGTGGGACCATACAATTTTACCGATTCGGGGATCCCAAGCAATAAGGTTACCTAGATGGGTGCCACCAGGTGCAGGATATAAGTCAACGGTTGCACCTACATAAGGTTGACCTTCTTTGTATCGAACCATAGAAGTTTCGTAATCCATACATACACGGTTTATTGGCACGTAAAAAAAACCTGTACGAGGTGAATAGGCCGATGGGCCTTGATTTTTTGCTCCGATATTAGCTGGACAAATTCCAGTTGTCTGATCTTCTTTTTCAGTTGAATATTTAACGACACGATCATGGCGACCTGTTTTAAGGTTTACTCCTCTAGACCAATTTATGTTTGGATCAAATTTGTCGGCCAGTAGCAGTTCACCATTGATACGGTCGAAGGTATAAGCAAAACCATTGGCGTCAAAATGCACGGCTGTTTTGCGTAGTTTGTCGTTAATTTTTTGATCAACTAAAGGAATTTCATTAACCCCGTCAAAGCCCCATTCATCATGAGGTGTCATTTGATATACCCATTTAGCTTTTCCTGAATCTAAATCTCGGGCAAACAGTGAGGATGACCATTTATTGTCACCGGGACGTAGCATTGGATTCCATGTGGAAGGGTTGCCACTGCCGTAATAAAATAGATTGGTATCTGGGTCATATGAAAACCAGCCCCATGTGGTACCACCACCTAATTGCCATTGATCACCAGACCATGTTTTTAAGGATGAGTCTTTGCCAACGGGGTCCATCATGGAAGTAGTTGTTTTTGGATCAAAGCCCATCTCATCATCGGGGCCAGTATTATAAAATTGCCATTGTTCTTGGCCGTCTAAACTATAGGCTTTGATATAACCACGAACTCCAAATTCACCACCTGATATACCAACTAAGACTTTATCTTTAAATACATGAGGTGCTCCGGTGCTAGTAGCACCTCGTTTGGGATCATCACGTTGATGTTTCCATATTTCTTTGCCGGTATTGATCTCGAGTGCAACTAAGGTGGTATCAGCTTGGTTTAAGAAGAGCTTGCCATCTGCATAAGCAAGTCCTCGGTTGACTATGTCACAACACATAACCGGTACGGTTTCATCATGATTTTGCTTGGGTTTATACGACCATTTGATGGCACCATCCACATTCAAATCAAGCGCGAAAACTTCATTGGGGAAGGGGGTATGGAGATAAAGTGTGCCATCAATAACAAGTGTATTGCCTTCATGACCGCGTAAAATACCTGTGGAGAAAGACCAGGTCGATGTCATGTCAATTACATTATCCTTATTGATTTGACTCAGTTCACTATAGCGTTGATTGTTATAGTTGCCAGCAGGCATCACCCAGTTATATTTGTTCTCTTGCATAGGAATGAGTTCATCAGCAATAACAGTGTTATGGACGAAGGCAAGTAACGCAATTGAGAAAAGTTTTACTGTCATTGTCATTCCCTGAACTAGATAGTTGAGTTGTCACCCTATCCCGCTTCACCTGATGGGTCAAGAAATGAGAAAGTGTGATTCGAACACTGGTATATAAATTGATTTGAATGATTAAGTACTATATTTTGGACTTGTACTACCTACTTAATCTATCTATGGAAGGATGTAAAAAATGATGCGAATAATCTACATTCTATTGTTGTTATTTTCATGCACTGCTTCGGCGGCAGGTAATCAGAATGTTCATCCCTTTAACAATCCTAAAATGGTGATTGCTAATGGCGATAGGAGTTTTGCGTTAGATAAAGGAAATATATGGGTATGGGGCCATACAGACGGTTACATCACTAAACGCTTTGCAAACATTTTATATGACCCTGAAAAAGTTTTAACTGAATTTGATCAAGAAATCGTTTTAAGCGATGTAGAAAAAATAGTACCGGCAGCAAATTTTACCATTGCTGTATTGGTAGATGGTACGTCATACATACTCGGTGAAGCTAAAAGAGCCGTCTCCCCAGAGATAGATGAAATTTTTTCTGCAGAAGTAGTGGGTGAAATGGCGATGCATACTATCTATAGAGCCCATTCTCCAGAAAAATTACGGTCGGTATATAAGCTAGGTAATATGTCGCTTAAGCATGTCAACAGTATTTCATATGAATATGAGTACTCAATTGCATTGATGGACGATGGCACTGTGTGGCAATGGGAGTCGCCTCATTATAGAAAAAGTAGCAATATAGAGCCCAACCTGGTTATACAAAACCCACACACAAAACTGCCTTTAAATAATGTAAAAAAAGTGTTGGCACTACCTTTTTCTGAGAGGGGCTTGGCGCTTAAAAATGATGGCACTGTTTGGGCATGGGGGGATATCACAAGTGTATCGGGTGCTCACATGAAAAGTAATGTTGCCGTGCAGCTTTTATCGGATGCGATTTCAAGAAAGCCATTGAAAAATGTAAAAGATATTGCTGTAATTTCGGGCAATCAATTTTATAGTCTTAAAAACGATGGCACGGTATGGCTACATAAGTCGATAGCCTATGATTTTTATGAGCCTAAATTTTCTTTAAGAAAAGTATTTAATATAGATATTGTTAATTACTCGTTTAAAAAAGCATTAAATATTACTGATAATCGCTGTCCACCTGCAGGAGCTATAAAAAAGAAACCTTCTGTTCCTGAGCAGGTATTTATGACTTCACACTCTACAGAGGCTTTAACAGATGTGGTTGCTATAAATGCTCAGGACAAAAGTTTTTCAGCATTAAAAATGGACGGCACGGTATGGACTTGGATGTATAAGCATAGTCGTGTTCCTGAACTTGCAAGTCAAACAGATATAGAACAGGTAAAAGTGAAATATATTTCAGTTCCACTGACTGATATAGTCAAGATCAGTGCCGGAAGAAAACATAATTTAGCGCTTAAAAAAGATGGCACTATTTGGGCTTGGGGAGAAAATAATTGGGGCCAGTTAGGAGTGGGTAGCTCAGTAAAACAAAACAAGGAAGCTGTGCAGGTCGGTCTTTAGCTAAAATAAAACAGCTTGCCATACCATTGTTTTGTCATTTAATGACATAGCTGCATGAGCAGGGCTGGTGGAGGGTAGTTTTGAATAAGACAGGTTTGGGTATGTCGTTAGTGTTGGTAATACCTGTTTGTTAAAGATTTGTTCTGCTTTGCCACCATTAAAAAAGATGTGTTGGATTTGCTTATGTTGTTTTAAAAATGACAGGAAGTCATTAGGCACAATTGAATCTGGTTCAATATGTTGATCCAAACTGCCTTGGCGTCGGCAGCTTTTTAATACATCCCACACGGCCACTTTATGTAACTTGAGTTGCTGGCATCGAGCTTGGTAACTCAGCGATAAATCAAAATTATACAAGTTCGCCATAATCGGCCAAAAGGCATTTCGTGGATGGGCGTAATATTGTTGTTCTTGCAGTGATTTAATGCCGGGCATAGAGCCAAGAATTAAGATTTGTGCATCTTTAGCTGCGATAGGTGCAAAGCTGATGTTTGCAGGAACCGTGTTTGTCATTATTGATAGGTTTTTCCTTGGTGTTTTATCCAGCCAGCAATATGTCGATTGTCAGGATCATGATGGGTCCAGTGCAATACACCTCCACGTTCATTCCATTCATATTCACCATAGACAGTAACTGTGTCGCCTTCTTTTAATGTTTCGATTCTGTCAGCGAGATCAATATTGTGTGCGATCAATAATGAAAGCCCCGTTTCTAGTTTGATCAGAAAACGTTGGTGGCGTTTGCCGACATGGTCGTCGGTTAATAGTTTGATAACTTCACCGGTCACTTCTAGTTGATTATTACTTTGTTGATCTCGGAAAAGTTGCTCGGCATTTTTGGGTGAGGCTGGTTGTTCAGTTTGTTGGGGTGAGTACATACTGGCAGCATAAGTGACAATCACAAATGCAATGAAAAGCCAGATACGGTGTTTTTGGCGAGATTTTTTTGACATATTTTTTGCTCTATAACGTTAAAGTTTAGAAGGTGGTTTATGTCGATATTGTGGCATATTTTGGCGACGATTAAATCGTCTAACACCTTCTAATTAATTAGAGGTCGAATGATGGCAAGCGTCGCTATAAAGACTTATTGCTATGGCATTGAAATGTGTAACATTGAGATATCTGTTTTAGCTTTAATGAATTATTAATAATTTAGTGGTTTCAGTTATAATATCAGGTTCACCAATTGTATTTAGAGAGCTTAGATGTACCAATACGATAAGTATGACCAAGCAATGATCGATCAGCGCGTAGCGCAATATCGTGATCAAACCCGTCGTTACTTGGCTGGCGAATTGACAGAAGACCAGTTTAGGCCTTTGCGTTTAATGAATGGTTTGTATGTGCAAATTCACGCACCGATGTTACGTGTCGCTATTCCTTATGGCTTAATGTCGACCAAACAAGTACGTAAAATTGCTGAGGTTTCTCGCAAATACGACAAGGGTTATGTGCATTTTACTACCCGCCAAAACTTTCAGCTTAACTGGCCTGCTTTAGAAACTGTGCCTGATATTTTGGCTGAGTTAGCATCAGTACAAATGCATGCTATCCAAAGTAGTGGTAACTGCATTCGTAATACGACGTCTGATCAATTAGCCGGTATTTGTAAAGATGAGGTGGAAGATCCTCGTCCTTACGGCGAAATTATTCGTCAATGGTCTACTTTCCACCCTGAGTTTGCTTATTTGCCTCGTAAATTCAAGATTGCAGTTATTGGCAATACTGAAGATCGTGCCGCTACAAAATTGCATGATATTGGTTTGCACTTAGTTAAAAATAAAGAAGGCGAAGTTGGCTTTGAAGTATTAGTAGGTGGTGGTTTAGGCCGTACTCCTATCTTAGGTCAACAAATTCGACCATTCCTTGAGAAGAAAGATTTATTATCTTATTTGGAAGCGATTTTGCGTGTGTATAACCGCTTAGGTCGTCGTGATAATAAATATAAAGCACGTATTAAAATCACTGTTCGTGAGCATGGTATTAACCATATTCGTGAATTGGTTGAAGCTGAATGGGTTGAGATTCGCGATCAATTAGAATTAGACCAAAAAGAGATTGAGCGTGTGAAAGGTTTCTTCACTGAACCTGAATATGATGTCTCTGCAGCCGAAGATGACAGCTTCGCTAGCATGCAGGCTGAAGATGCAAACTTTGCTCGTTGGGTAAAACAAAATGTTGTTGCTCATAAGAAGCCTGGTTATAAAGCCGCTTATATTTCATTAAAAGCACCGCAAAGCCCTCCGGGTGATGTCACTGCAGAACAGTTAGATGTGATTGCTGATTTAGCGGATGAATTTAATATGGGTGAAGTGCGTTCTACTCATGATCAGAACTTATTGTTTAGCGATATCAAACAAGGTGATTTATATGCCTTGTGGTTGCGTCTTGAAGCAGACAGCTTAGCTACACCAAATATCGGTACATTAACCGATATGATTTGTTGCCCAGGTTTGGATTTCTGTGGTTTGGCAAATGCGACCTCAATTCCTTTAGCAAAAGAAATCAATGAACGTTTTGATGATTTAGATTATTTGTATGACTTGGGTGATCTTAAAGTCAAAATGTCAGGTTGTATGAATGGTTGTGCACACCAAAGCGTGGGGCATATTGGTATCTTGGGTGTCGATAAAAAAGGCGAAGAGTGGTATCAATTCACACTTGGCGGTAGCTCAGAAGCAGATGCTTCATTGGGCTTACGATTAGGTCGTGCTTTGCCTAAAGATGAAGTAGTAAATACGGTATCAACCCTATTAGATGTCTACCTAGAACACCGCGAACAAGATGAACCTTTCTTAGCCACGGTTAGACGTATTGGTGTTGTCCCGTTTAAGGAGCGTGTATATGCAGATCATTAAAGATAAAGAAATTGTCGAAGACAATTGGCTGCATTTAGAAGATGAAGCGGAACTTGCGGCTGGAAACATCACGGTATCCTTAGCTCGTTGGCAAGAACAACATGAAACCTTGTGTGATCATGAAGGTGGTTTGGGTTTACGTTTAACAGGTGATGATCCTTTAGAGGAAGTTGTGCCTGACTTAGATAGTTTTTCTTTAATCGTTTTAGCCTTTCCTGCGTTTACTGATGGCCGTTGTTATTCATTTGCTCGCTTATTACGTGATCGCTTTGGTTTTAAAGGTGAAATTCGTGCTCAAGGCGATATCTTGCATGATCAGCTGTATTACATGACGCAATGCGGAATTAACAGCTTTGAAATGGCTAATCCTAACCGCATGGCTAGCGCTATAGCAGCGTTTGATGATTTTAGTGAAAATTATCAAACTACCGTAGCAAAACCTGCACCTTTATATCGCCGTTGTCGCTAACAGTAGGTGACATATGGCCGTCTATGCAGTAGGTGACGTCCAAGGTTGTTTTGATGAATTGATGAAACTGTTGGATCACATTAAGTTTGATTCAGCAGTTGATCAAGTTTGGCTGGCGGGTGATCTAGTTAACCGTGGCCCTAATTCTGCAGATGTTCTACGTTTTGCTCGTGACATGGGGTCAGAACGAGTCAAGGTCGTATTAGGTAATCATGATCTACATCTCTTAGCGAATGCATCTGGTGTTGTTGATTATCAGCACCGCATGGATACCATGGAGTCGGTGTTAGAGGCTGACGATAGAGATGAATTGGTTTCATGGTTACGCCAACAACCTTTATTTCATCATGACGAAAACTTAGCATTTAGTATGGTGCATGCAGGCATTCCTGCTCAGTGGTCGATTGCTGAATGTCGTCAATACGCGCAAGAAGTAGAAGCTGTTTTACAGTCTGATAATTGCCATGAATTTTTTCAACATATGTATGGCAATGAGCCCAAACAGTGGTCTGAAGAACTAACTGGCTGGGATCGGCTACGCTATATCACCAACTGTTTTACCCGTCTGCGATATTGTCACTCAGATGGTCGTCTAGCATTAAAATTTAAAGGCCACCCTCAAGAACGACCAGATCATCAACTTAGTTGGTTTGACATGCCAAACAGAAAAAGCGTTGATGACAATATCGTTTTTGGTCATTGGTCTACGTTGGGCACAGGTCAATATGGCCATGTCTTCTCTTTAGACAGTGGGGCAGTTTGGGGTGAAGTATTAACCGCTGTTCGCATAGATCAGCAGCCTTATGAGTGGTTTACTGTTCAGGCTGATTCTGATCTTTTACCCAATGCTAAAAACAAAACCAAGAGCAAGGTCAAACGTTGGCAGTAGCTTGTGGTTAGGCATAATGCAGCAAACAAAGTACAATATCTTTTTCACATTCTCGGATCTTTATAATACTCATGAGTGATATCACGACTTTTTCTGGTGATTTTTCAGCACAAGGCCTACGTATCGGTATCGTTGCTGGTCGTTTTAATGACTTTGTCGTTGATAATTTAATTTCAGGTGCTATTGACTGTTTAGTTCGTCATGGCGCAAGTGAAAGTGATATTGATTTAGCTCGAGTTCCAGGTGCCGTAGAGATTCCATTAGCAGTGCAACGTATGGGCCGTACTGGTAAATATGATGCAATTATTGCTTTAGGTGCAGTTATTCGTGGTGGCACACCTCATTTTGAATATGTTGCTGGTGAATGTTCTAAAGGTCTAGGTCAATTAACATTGCAATTAGACATTCCAGTGGCTTTTGGCGTTTTGACCGTCGATACCATTGAACAAGCGATTGAACGAGCAGGCACTAAAGCCGGTAATAAAGGTGCAGAGGCAGCAATGGGTACGATTGAAATGGTGAATGTACTTCGCCAAATTGATGGTGCTAAATAAGTATGTCAGCAGGTTTACCACGTTCACATGCACGTCGCGCCGCTGTTCAGGCTTTATATCAAGCTTTAGTCAACGGCCAAGAATTGGCTCAAGATGAGTTGGATTTCGTTACAGCTGAAAACTCAGACAAAATGGATCAGAAGTACTTCACTGCATTAGTTGATGGAGTATCCAAAGAGATTGATGTTTTAGATACCGAACTAGCATTTGCTGTAGATCGCTCTCTTGCTTCCGTTGACCCTGTTGAAAGTTCAATTTTACGCTTGGCGGTGTATGAGTTTATCCATCGACCTGAAGTTCCATATCGTGTCGTTTTAAATGAAGCGGTCGAACTGGCTAAATCTCTGGGTGGAGAACAAGGCCATAAATACGTGAATGGCGTATTGGATAAAATGGGATCGAAACTCAGAACTGCTGAATATAAATCTGCAAAAGCTAAGCGTTCGAAAAAATAGCTATCATTTTCAATCTAGCTTTGTCGGCTAGGATAGAAAGTATGAGGGTCAAGCTTGTTTGATGTCTACGCAATCAGAATTCTCACTAATAGAAACCTATTTTACCGATTTAACTGATTCACGAGATGATGTCATCCTTGGTATTGGCGATGACTGTGCCTTATTACAATGTCCGGCCGATCAGCTTGCTGCAGTTTCTATTGATACCTTAGTTGAAGGTATACATTTCTTTGCCGATGTTGATCCCGAAAGTTTAGGCCATAAAAGTCTAGCAGTAGGCCTGAGTGATCTTGCGGCAATGGGAGCTAAACCTGCTTGGTTTACATTGGCTCTGACCTTACCCGAAAGTAACGAATCGTGGCTAAAAGCATTTTCGCAAGGTTTAGCAACACTGGCTAAACAACATAATATCCAACTAGTGGGTGGAGATACGACTAAAGGTCCTCTCACTATCAGTATCCAAGTTCATGGTTTTGTTAAATCAGAGCAGGCCTTACGGCGAGAGGGGGCCCAAATAGGTGACTTGATATATGTCAGTGGCAGTTTGGGCGATGCTGGCGCAGCCTTGCAACTAAAATTAAAGCAATGGAATGATGAAGCCTTATCTACTCAAGATAAGGAGTATCTGAACAAACGCCTTGAAAAGCCGACTCCTCGTGTTGAGTTTGGACAGAAGCTACTTGAGTTTGCAACTTCAGCCATAGATATTTCAGATGGTCTGAGTTCAGACTTAGGCCACATTCTGAAAAAAAGTAATGTGGGTGCTACAGTTGAACTTTCTAAGTTGCCTTTTTCATCAGCATTACAGAGAATTTCACAAACTAAGGCTGTAGATTTTGCTTTAAATTCTGGCGATGATTATGAACTTTGTTTTACCATTCCAGCTGATAAACAAGAACTGTTCGAGTCGATAGTTGATGGCGAATACATACACGTTGGCGTTATTGAAGCTGATTTAGGTTTAAGAATATTAGGGTTGGATGGACAAAAACACACGATTACAGGATCAGGTTATGACCACTTCGTCACCAACAGTTAATTTCAAAGAATTATTAAAACGCCCGGCATGTTTTTTAGGCCTTGGTTTTGGTTCTGGTTTAGCTCCAAAAGCACCGGGCACCTTTGGTACTTTAGCAGCGGTTCCAATCTATTGGTTAATGCAGGACTTATCATTAGCAATCTATCTAGCACTTACCATTTTTGGCTTTATTGTGGGTATTTGGATATGTCAGCAATCAGCGAACTGGTTAGGGAAAGAAGATCCATCAGCAGTAGTTTGGGATGAAATAGTCGGTTACCTCGTTACTATGGCAGCAGCACCATCAGGCTGGCAATGGATGGTGATTGGATTTGTGTTATTTCGTTTCTTCGACATTCTTAAACCATGGCCAATTAGTTATGCCGACAAAAATCTACACGGTGGTTTCGGCATCATGCTTGATGATGTGATTGCAGGGATATTTGCTTGGTTTGTGATTTATTTGGTGGCATCGAGTGAAATAATTAACATTTACTAATAGTTATGTTTCACCACAGTCTGCCGGAGAAATCTCACCATTTTGATTGATGGTTATTGGGTCACAAGCCGTATCGATAGCTTGATTTCCTTGAGGATCGGCTGAAATGGTATACGTTGCACCACTAACATCAATATCCATATCGTAATAACCATCAAGTGACGTAGAATCTGAAAAGCCTAATTCTGTAGTTATGTTCTCAGTATAAGCTGTGTTGTTCGCTCGCCATTTTTCCTGTGCAAGCTGCAAAGCCAGCAATTCTTTTAGACCATCACTACGCCGTGCTTTCATCACATAATCTTGATATGCAGGCATCGCTATAGCAGCTAAGATAGCAATAACGGCGACGACAATCATTAGCTCGATTAAGGTAAAACCTTTAAATTTAGTGGAAGCCATATCACACCTGCCTATACTTCAATATATACCTGCACAATAAAACAATTTTCCCTCGCCGTCATCATAAAAGTGTGGCTAATGTCCCAAAACTAGGTAAAAAGTAATGGGTTTCACTATGAAACTGTCAGTGTAGAG
>ENA-OSET01002998-OSET01002998.1-sediment-metagenome-genome-assembly--contig:-NODE-2998-length-15798-cov-32.248203_pt1 | contig 15798 bp, 17 predicted proteins | sample MGYA00237882_ERZ534229 | MGnify/ENA primary metagenome ERZ534229 (study PRJEB26408, sample SAMN06266212) | sediment metagenome | isolation source: Hudson Canyon methane seep mesocosm | place... | reverse complement strand
CGAAAAGAGGACAAAAAAGTATCGCCATTACCATAATCAGGTAACCCTTTACCTACCTTAGAAAACCAGTCAGGATCCCTAGGAAGTAAAGAATGTCCATTAACTCCCTCACGTTCTAATGTTATCCAATACGGCCTAAAATACCCTTCTTCAAAGACATGAGTACGAATACCATAGACCTCTGCATGGTTTACTGCCGTACGATGTACTGGCCGACGATCACCAAATAAAACTTGGTCTGTAATACCAAACTGTCGATATTTTTCATCTAAAAATCCTTTAATATCATCTAAAGAATCATAATACTTCCAATTATCACGTCCTCCCCAATAAACACAATCTCCAACATTAAAATTTAGCTTATAAACAGAGTGTCCATCAGCTTTAAGTTGGTCAGCTAAACGCGAAAAAAAAGGCGAACTAACACCTTGTAAAAATAAAAAAGACTTTTTCTGCTTCATCGAATACCGACTATATTGCGCAAAACGACTCTAAATAACTTCCGCCACCAAGGCGTATCTTTACCCACTTTATCACGCCAAAGTAAAAGCTCATCAAGCGCCTGTTCAGGGCTAATTAATTTATCTTGCGTGCGACTTAAGTACAAAGGATATTCAATTAACGCACCCGCCACCAACTCATCTAACAACAACTGCCTACCTCTACGTAAATTAAAAATAACATCATGCGTTAAGCCCCAGCCAGAATAAAAAGGCTGACCATAACAGACCACAATCTTATCGCGCAATAAAGCCTCGAACCCAGCCAATGAAGTCATCACATGCACCTCATCAACTTGCATCAGTAATTCACCCATATCAACATTTATCAATTGCTCATCACAATATAGCAAAGTCTCACTCTCACCCACGCCTTTAGATCTAAGACCAGCGATTACATCTGGATGAGGTTTATAAACTATATAAGCACTAGGATTAGCCAATCGTACCGCTTGCAACAAGCCGATATTAGTACAAATACCAGGCGCTCCATAGGCCAAAGAAGCATCGCTTTCAACCTGCCCTGGCACCAAAATTACGTTGCCTATATGAACCGGCCTGAACCAACCAGCAATACCGACATTGTATTTAGTAACACCTTCCGCAACGAGTCGCGCGCGCAATAAAGCCGCCCGCTTTAACAAATCAGCCGAAAATATATTATTACTCAATAAATATTCAAGATCAGAGGGCCTAGTGGCATCGTAATATATACCGCGCCCATCCACCACCCAAGACATAGGACGAATAAGATCAGCCCCCAATCCAACAGAACGCAGGAAACCATCCTCAAGCCGAATAAGCTTCACATCAGCCGCCAATTTGCCAAGTACAGGTTTTAAACCCCAAACAGCCAATGTTCCACCCTCGGGAACATCAGAAACATGAACTATAAACACTACTTTTGTATTAGGAAAACACTGACGTACGATTGACCGCTTCCAACTGGAAAAATCTATTGCGTAGATCATTAAATCTTGAGGTGCTCTAGTACGGTGCAAAACTGAAACGATCCATAAATGCTTCTACCTGCTCAAAATGCGCTGTCCAAGTAGGAGCAGAAAATCCTACCATTCTTTGACATTGATTCAGCCGCTCCTGACTCTGAGGTTTAGCATACTCAATAATCAATTCCCGCCATCGCCGACCATCCAAAGGATCTACATACGCAGGGATATCCCCAGAAATTTCTCGAAATGCAGGAAGATCACTAGCAATGACAGGTAAGCCAATAGACAAAGCCTCCATCAAAGGCATACCATAGCCTTCAGCAAAAGATGGAAACAATAATGCTTGAGCATGATGTAGCCAAGAGACTAACTCGCTATCTGAGCAAGAAGAGTACTCAAAAACAAAACCCTTCAAAACTTCACAACGCTCCAATAAATCGACCACGTTCTCGCATTCCCATCCTCGCTGCCCAATAATCACTAGTCGTGGTGCAGCATCACCAAACTGCTCGATTAATTGCCGCCATAGTTGAAGCATTAACCAATGATTTTTACGCGACTCAACCGTACCCAACATAACAAAATAAGGTTTATTCAACGGAATATTTGTAACAGGCTTGGGAAACTGGGCTGGCGCAAGCAATGCTACGGTTGTAGGTGGTAGCGGCAAGCCATGAGTTTGAGCATAAGCAGTTAAATCATTTAATGTCGCAGCAGAATTAGCAATGATTCCATGCCCAGTTTTAAGCATTGTATTTATTCTTGCTCTATGTCGCTCAGACTCCCCTGGCCGACAATATTCAGGGTGCGTTATCGGAATTAAGTCATGAACAAAAAAAAGCGGTTTAAGCCCCGATCGTTGCAATCGATGAGTATATTGAATATTTTCCAATCCGCTATGCCCAGTATTGAATAAGTACTGAGATGAAGAAAAATGCCGACCAATACTGCAAGGGAAAGCTCTGGAAACCACTTTACGAGCTAAAGTCTTGATATGTTCATCTGGCGATAATAAAGCATCAAAAATACGCTCAGAACTTCGCCTATTTAGCTCTATCCACTGGCCATAAAAACGCACCAAAGCCGTTGAGCGTCCACCAAAATATCGCACATATTCAAGGCTGACTCGATCAACTCCAGTAGGTAACCGTGCCTGCATCCTGCGATTTAGTAGGCGAGTAATATCAATCACCATTTCAGATTGTGCCCTTCGAGAAATTGAATGGAATTTCATACAATTATTTATTAGTAATACTTACTTTCTGAAACAAGATTAGCAATTTTAACTACCTCTATCTTGAAAAATACAAGCAACTCAGAAGAGTTAAATAATACCAATCCCAAAATATTCATGCTTAAACCCATATTTCTAAAAACTCGTCATCCTATGTTCCTAGCTGGAATCTATCATTTAAAAATAGATTCTCGATTAAAGACTTCGGGAATGACGGCTATAACAGTAAGTATTTATTGGGATTGGTATGATATGCAAATCTTGCGTTCTGTAGAAACAGTTTTAACCATGAATCTCACTGGTAGCAGTAACTTTCACAAGCTTTAAACATGCATCATTGAATACAACAGTAAAATATTGAGTTTTTAAGGCACCACGGCAGTCACAATAAAAATCGATTGAAATAATAAATTCATAAATTTTTGAAATTGAACAGAGGATGCATTAGAGACATAAAGTACATCTTTGTCCGACATAGGAAAATTCTGCGCCACAAAAAAGCTGCTTGGATTATCCATATCCACCTGATAAATAACAGGAACTTTACCTTCTTGAGTTATTTTTGGTGGCATTTCCCAATTCAGCGCCTCACGCTCTTCGAATCGAAAGATAAATACTGCTCGCGCATCTGAAACATCATCATTCAATCCTCCAGCACGCGACATAGCCTGCGCCAGAGTAATCCCCTTCGCCTCATAGCCGAGCTCTTGATTTTTCCCCGCTGCTCCCAATATCGTGATACTCAATGGCTGAATCTTAGCGGTAATAATATCTCCCGGGTGCAGTATGACATTCTGCTTCGGATCATTAATAATAGTTTCTAGTGCCAGAGATTGAGTCTGATTTCCTCGCGTAAGTTGCAGCGTTATTTCTTTTACCTGTTGGCGCACCCCCCCGGCAGATGCCAGTACGTCCAGCAACGTCTCACCGCGTGGAGTCAATGGTATGCGTGCACTTTTTGTTACCTCGCCGATCACTGTAACATTCGCTGTGTTATTTTGGCTCACACGAACCATAATTTGAGGATTATTAGCCTTATTTTTAAGGCTCTCTACAATTGCCCTCTCAATTTGCCGCGGCGTGAGGTCTGCTACAGAAAGCTCACCCATAAAAGGAATAGTTATATTGCCGTTGGCACCGACCATCTGTTCTGGAAAAGTTATTTTTTGCGAGATGGGAAAACCACTAGAGCGGGTATCCATACCAAATAGCATTGCAGGTGGTGCTTCCCATATGGACACTTCAATTTTATCACCTGCCCCAATTACGTATTTTTCCTTAACAGCGCTGACAAAAGTCTCCGAAAACAAAATTGTCTTATTTCTAGCCTTTAATTTATTAGCTACGGCATCATCAACCTTTACAATCTGAATGCCTGCATTATGCGGATCATCGAGCATATTCTCCACTTCAGAAACACTCGGACCAGAAGAGCCGAAAAAGGCGCAGCCACTTAAAATAACTATACTCGAAAACACACAATATCTAGCTATTTTGTGCAAACAAAATAGCTTATTACTTCTTAGCTTTGATAACTTCTTCATCTTACTTTGTCTTTTCCTTATCTGCGGGTTCAGAGATTGGTTCACGTTCTAGCGACACTGCAACCTGCTACACAAAATCATACGCATTATGATACTTATCTGGCAACAGTGAAGAAAAAGCAGCCATGACAAAAACAAACCCAGCAATACTAAATGCGACTCCTGACATCACATTAATCCAAAAAGAACTATCGATTGAATGCTTCGAAATATCATAATTACTCTCCAAAAAAATTATAAAATGACTCCATGCGTTATTCATTGTCATGACTGACTTTCCAACCCTTATTTTTTAACGTATCACTCGATGTTCAAGTTTTCAGCTTTGCTTTATAAGTGATCGATTTATAAGGATATCGGCATTTTCTTTGCCAAGGAAACTACCAATAAAATCAATCGGTTAAAAAAACTAAACATCGAGTATCAGAAAACTTGATAAACAGCAGGACCTCTATTGGTGAGTAGACCACAGAAACTTCCTCCCGCAACCCCTCTCAGTTCATACCGCTCCGACTAGGCAAACAGGTCTATTAAACTTTGAACTTTTAAGTATTACTGTCTCGCTTTGCAGCTCTCTGTCGACGCCTGATTCCGTCGATTTTTCATATTTTGTCCTGTAATGCCGCCAGCTCTACCCGATGAACGTATAGCTTTACTACAATTCTCTTGAGACAAAGCGTTATGAGCCACTATGGTTCCACCTGTATTAACGTAATAACCGTTAACGCCATTATATCGGGACTTTGAATTGTAAGCACGAATAACGCCATTGGATAAGGCTGCAAAACCTGCGATTGCATTATAATCAGCAACCGCGCCAACGGCATTAATCGTCCCTCCGTATTCCGCCATAAAACCAAAACCGAGATTCTGCGCATCATCACGTGCATTCAGGGCATGAGTACTAGGCGCATTAATATGCCCTCCATTAAAAGCAAAATAATTTGCGTCACCAGCCCCTCTACTAGTAGTTCCACTACAAGTGATTATACCGCCGAATCTAGCCTGAAAACCGTAATAAAAATTACGGACCTTTATATTCGGTCCACAATGAATTACACCACCTTCATCAGCAAGAAAACCGCTCCCCAGTCCACGCGAGGGAATAGACTTATGCTCTAACACCATACCATCAATAAAGCCAAGAACCCCGCCAGCCCCAACGTAAAACCCTTCAGTCGGACCGGACCAAATAAGCTTGCAGCGTTCCGGCTGTTTTACATTTCCAATGATAGACAATCGACTGCCGTAATCCTGTATTACATCGACAGTTTTGGTTTGAATGTGTACACCATCTTCCAACCGTATAACTACCCTGGAATCAGTAGGAATACTCCATTCGGAGATTGCATTTAGTACCCCCACCAAATCCATAGCGACGTGTGATGGCCAGATCTCAAGAATAGTCGCTTTCGGAACACGCCAAACTACACCCAGATTCTTTTCGTAAGCAATTGCGGACCAAGAAGGCCTAATACCGATCAACATAAATGTCGATATTGATACTGTCGTCAACAAAAATGACCTACGTTTCATGTTGCGTTCTTATCACAATCAATTCGGATTGAATTTATCATAATTCCCAGATTACGATCATCACTGGAAAGCCCCATCCGTCCAGGTGCCATCTATTTCAGGCGGGTAAAAGCCTCGATATAAATACTTCCATCCATCGCCATTAGTAGTCAAACGTATCGTTTTCCCAACAGGCAAGACATAACCGCACACTTTTCTTTGCACCATGCGCTCTTTTGCCAGCATTAGCCACTGATCATAGGGAAACAGCCTATCAATAAAAGGAATCAAGTAGTCTATCCCTGCCTCTTTATATCGATCTAATATATTCGAATATGAACCAACACGACTCACCATACCAGACATATCAAAATCGCAAGGGATACCAAGAAACGCGGCTAAAGATTCAGCTACAGCGGCATTTTCTCCATCTAAATCTTCATAAAAAAGATGGAAGAAGTTTTCATCCTGACTATGCTCTACTGCATGATTCCATGCGGATAGCATCCAATAAAGTAGGCCTTCAACATGATTCTGGTCGTAAACATTATCTTTAAGCACAGCCGATAAAACACAGTCAAATGGGTTCCTTAATATAGTAATATATTTTACGACAATACTATTCGAAATGTCTGGTTGTCGCCAAGCTTGCGCTCCAGGAAATTTCGTGCCGACTACGGAAGCCTTTTTTTCAAATACTACCGAAAAAATTGTTGATACAACTTTTGCGATGTCACGCTCTTTAACCGGCACCAGCTTTTCATACACATTGAAATCGGAATATTTAGATAATCTTTCTTCCTCTACAAACAGTAAATTGATCGCATCAAAAAAAATGGCGCTTTGGTATTCGTGAAACAAGGCAATATGGGAACTTTTATTCAGTTCCGCTCCTAATGCCGTAGTACCGCTACGAGGGGCACCACCTACCGTCAACCATGTCAATTCTTTGGTCATTGTGAATGCCTTATGAAATTAATCATCTTTTCTGAGCAACAGAATGAATTACTGTAAACAGTCATGATTTCGGTGCATTGTTGATATAGTCGACTAATTTATCAATGGAGTAATTGATGCCATTAATGATTTTCTTTATAGCTTGTACTGTTCGTCCCCCACTGGGGCCAAACCAGCGATAGATAAAAGCACGACGCATCATAGCTTTTACAAGCAACCTAGTTTCACGATCCGACAATATCTGAGGTTGGCTATAAAAAGTGTCGGCCAGTACTGGCAATAACTTCAATAAGTATACATCATCAGCTATCACTGCAAACGTGGGATGCCAAGTATCAAGATCGTACCATGCGAGACGCGCCTTTTGCAGCGCTAACAGGATCAGTTCGAGACCATAATTCCTAGCGTCAATGATAACAATGCTCTCTGCGGGGATCATTATGGCTGTGCTCAAAATCGCGTTCGTATCAATAACGTCTTCAGCTAGTCTGGCATCCTTCATCCACGTTGCGAAGGCAACATAACCATTTAATTCTGATGTGATCGCTTCATTATTCTGATTCTCTGTTACATTGGCTCGTAAGGCTTCTCGACTTATAGTATCAAAGTCGAGCAAAATTGCGTCGGTGCTCTTAGTGGTGGCAAAACGCAACAAAAGCGCATATGTTGCGTTTTGATACTGGCCCCATCCGTGCCCTGAAATTACTGCAAGATTCATTTTTTCTCCTTTGCATAATAAGAAAAGGGCGTTGTATCTATAATGCTTCGATAACAGCCAAAAAACCCACTTGGAAAATAAAGGACTTTCCTATTACGCTTTATCAGCAATAAAGCAGACAAAAAGCTCCCTAAATAGACCATCAAGCTGGCTTGAGGAAGATAGTCTAGCAAGGTTTTGGCAAAGACCTCCTTTTTTGGGCGCTGACTTGCATGATTGAGTAATTGATCACTTTCACTCATAAATCCTGTAATGGCTTTATTACCAGATTCAAGGAGCTGCATCAGTAAGTACTCTCGCCGCGAGTAAGGCAACTGATCCAAGACCAGCATTTTTTCGTAGTCTAATATCATATCCGTCAAGGCCTTACGTTGAATAGGCACTTTTATGCGATGGGTAGCCTGAACCAGCGCCTTGAGTCGCAGAGAAGTATTTAACCCCGTACTGGAAGACGATGGCACCCTCACTGCATCGGGAATATACTTATTTGAAAATCGCGCCAAATTGTCTTGCACCTGACTATGTAAAATCTTGATCAGAGGTTTGCGCGGTATTGGAAAAGCTTCGAGTGCCGGCCGATATTGCTCCAACGCGCCATTACGTGATTCATAAAAAACTGTACCATGCATCGAAAGAAGTGGTCTCGCAATCAGTGACTGAGTAATTGCATGCGGGTTGATCCGTGATGGAATTCCCATCGCTTCTGCACGTTTACCCTGCTCCAGATCTTCGAACTCGGTCCAAAGAAGATTTTCATCTTGAGGACATGTCAGCCATACTGAACGCTTGACTAGGTACAAGCTCCCCGTCAGGTAGCTACTTGATGTGTAGCGCAGTGGGTTCCCATAATAAAACCCCTCTCCATCGGTAAGAGGGAGGACGGATGGAGAAACTGGACTCGTGGCAGCCACGTCATTATTCCGCATAACGCCAAGAGCTGTCATCGCTGCAATTTTTGGGGCTACATTAAAGTCAGAATACCTTCGAGGCACAAAGTTGAATTTATCATCAAAATACAAACTCTGAAACGTTGTTAACGGATAAAATTCACCGAACTTCTTGATCGCTTTGTCGAACTGCTTGGGTAAAAAAACACGGTCATGCAAAATGCAAAGGTTTTCATGTAACGCCTCTTGCGCCAATCGATTCTTCTTGGCACAAATCTGTACCGGAGGTGCTGTTATATCCTCCCCAACGATACGTACATGATCCCAGTACTGAAAGTTTTCTCCAGGCCGTCCACATAAGAGGATCTCCTTGCGTGGCAAGTCAAGTTCCAGTATTCGCCTGACAACCACGTTTAGCAATGTAGCATCCCCTGGTCCCACTGGTATGCCAAATGTCCATGCGTTTTTACCCGCATCCTTTTCGGCTGGCAATGGTGTTACTTTACGCAGCACAAGCCCCTCAGCATCCTGCTTCTCGACAATCAGACTTGCCTGAAAATAACTACGCAAAAGGTAGCTCTCTTTAACATAGTCTCCAGCCAGTGTAATGCTACGCCCTACGGACATGAAGTGAACGGCGTCCCAGAATAATAACGGTGCGAGTGGAGAGTCACTTTCAACACTGTAAAAAATAAGATCTGTATCGGGCAATTTGTCAAGGCGCTTGCCAGCATGCATATTTTTTAATACTGTTATTTTTTGCCGGTTTTTAAGAGGACGAAAGGTTACCACAGTGGCTGTCTTAGCCATTACAACAATCTCTTCTGGTAGCGGCATTAGGCTGTTTTTTCCGGACCCGCCATAAGAAAGTTTTTTGTAATGCTTTAATTGAATAATCGCCATGTTTATACGGTATATTTGTCGTTTAATGCACCCGGGGTCTTCACCACAATGTTGATCGCATCAGTGAGAGCTTCAAACCCAGTAATATCACCAGGTTCCATTACTACAATGTCACCTGCGTGCCATTCCTGTCCAGCCATAAACACAGTCCCAGATAAAATCAGTGTCGTTTCGGTTGCAATCTTGTGAAAATGCGGATCCTCTTTATCTCCAGCCTTGTAGTGCTTAACGGCAACTTCACAGGCATCCGTCTGGCAAGCCGTCGGCGAAAAAGCACCTACGAACCACCCCTTAGTCATATCATCCAGCTGTGCGTACTTCATGTCTTCCCTCCATAGCCATCTACCGATTCGAAATATTGTAGATGCCGCTCTGATTTTAGTGGGTGATATTTCTTAAGATCAATATGCTCTATACCAATCTTTGCTTGCTTGAGTATCATTTCGTTGAATGCTGGGCATATATAAAAAACACCATTAACGTGAGCATCTTTTCTTATCATGTTTTTGATAGCTTCTACAAAGTCATTACCTCGCCGATACCAATATAAGCTAGCAGTCGCATGTTTGCTAATTGGGTTCTTTTCTGCAGCTTCTGTCACCAATTCATCAATACCGAGGCGTACATAAGAATAGCGAGGGTGAATTGAAGGAAATGTGACTGTTCCAGCATCAAATTGACGCGCTCTAAAACTAACAATCAATTCCTGTAAGTCAATATCAACTAACTCGTTGGCACTAAGAACTAACAACTCTTGATCATTATCTATGTGAGGAGCCGCTATAAGAGCAGTACATGCTGCACCTGGCGTATTTCCATCCAATTGTAGTATTACTGCGTTATGACTTAAAAGAGCCACCACGCTATCGAGGTGATAGCGACTGACATCTTCTTTACGCAAGGCAAAAATAATTTTTTTTGCTCCCAGTAGCTTACATGAATTAGCGATATGTTCGATTACTGGAATTCCATTCAGCTCAGTCAAACATTGTGGATAGTCACCATCATGAGTATCAAATAGGGGGTCGCCAGCAGCTAAAATAAGTATATTCATTTAAATAACCTGCTTAAATGAGGTGTTAATTTGATTAATACGCGTCATGATGTTGTCCAAGTTGGTATCGGTAACTTCGCGCACTTCTAATACATGCGCACCGGATGCTAATGCAGCCTTAATACCATTCTCATTATCTTCAACAATCAAACACTGATCAGGACGAACACCAAAATGAGAGATCGTTTTAGTATAAATTTCTGGGTCTGGTTTGCCTTGAGTAACATCCTCAGCTGAAAATGTTACATCAAGATACGGCGACAATTGTGATTTATCCATCATCACATCAATTGTTGTGCGAATTGAATTGGATGCGACTGCAATTTTATATCCATAACTTTTCAATTGAGATAATGCATATTCATGAACAAAACACGGGCGACACAGAGTATGTAATATATCCATGGTATAAGCCTGCTTCATTTCATTAATGAAATCGTGAAGCTCTTTTGGTAAATTACTTTCTAGGGAAAGTAATTCCAACTTTTTCTTGGTTGGTAACCCATCATAGCTTGTCAAATGCTCGTGGCGAGAAATATTAAAGCCAAAGAGCTTTAAGGCTTTATTTAAAGATTCATAGTGCCAATCCTTAGCTTCGATCAGAACGCCATCCATGTCGAAAATAACGACTTCAATTTTACTAGTGTGTATCATTAAAAAAACTCATTAATTATCCGTATAAAGAAGATCAGTTAGCAACTGAATCGAAAAAGTATTGTCGCGCCGATTCTGGCTGATCGGTACAAAGCAATAAATTCGGGTTATCAGCAATAGTTCGTAATGAATCCCATAATCCTGAAGGGGTTTTACCATGTAATTCAGACGATACAATACAGACCTGCTTACCCCGATTAAGCAGGCTTTCAATAACAGAAGTATCGTACCATTGACTAGCAAACATATCTAACCATACTCCTTCGGATTCTTCCAAATAAGCAGGCTCAAGTTCAATTTCACTCATACGCGTGAAAACTGGGTTTCCGACGTTCAAATGACTACGCATATCAGGTATAGACATATCAAAGACAAACCAATTTTGCACTTGACGCTTTCGCATGATTTCACCTAACATTCCAGCAAGACCATCACTCTTGATATTGATCGCTAGTGGCAAGTTTCGCCCTGCTAACACGTCAATGGATTGCTCCAAAGAGATCTCCTTTCCAGATGGCATGTCATGAGAAATTAACAGATCACCTTTGCAATCTCGAACATCAGTTTCGGTACCAAAGCCCAGATCGAAAGACCTCTGGAAGGCTGTAGAGGTATTTTTTTCATCTGAGGTTTTCCAATATCCCCGATGCGATATAATAATCACCCTTGAATACCACAAGCACGCTTTGAAACAGGTAACGCTAGAAACGCATTTAAGTCGGCGGGAATACCCATTCCATGCATACCTACACCGTCTAATCCGATATTATGAATCCCTACAATCTGCCCGCATTTTATCAGTTTATTATAGGCGGGGGCAACATAAAATTCACCATTTACACGCTGATCTGCAGCAATCATTGACTCAACGGATGTCACAAAATCATGCCCATGACGAAAGTTGTAAATACCAACTGTAGCCTCATTTGAAATCACTTCTTTTTCAACAACCCGCGTAGCATATCCAGTCTCATCAATACCTACAAATGACCACTTTGGGTCATTTGCGTGCATAGTCATGATTAAGCCATCAAAGTTATCCTGCTCCAGCAGGGCAAGATAACTGTCGATATCACAATCGACATACTGATCGCTATTGGCAATCATAAGTGCATCATCGTTATCAATCAGCGATTTTGCCGCAAGCACTGTGCAAGCGGCTCCTTCAGTGAGTCCATCTAACTCAATAATACTGCAGCCAGGCGCCCAAGCAGAAAGTTTTTCCTTTAAGCCATAGAATTCGACATGCGCGCGCTGGCAAATAAAAATAAATCGGTGTTTGCACTTCGGTCGCAAATTATCAATCACAACGCTAATCATGGGCTTACCATGCACCAGAATAAGCGGCTTTGGATCAGCGTACCCCGCCTGAGAAAATCGACTTCCAGCGCCGGCCATAGGAATTACAATATTAAGCATAAATACTCTCCTTTTCTATTAAGTTATTCAATTCTTTTACTTCAGCCGCATGGCGGTACGAAGTATCTTGCTGACACAACCTTTAACAAGTCGCTGCTTTATCAATGGCATCAACGGATTGGTGGCTTTACTTCCCATCCGCATCAATTTTTTCATCTTCGCACGCTTTTCTGCAGCACGATACACTAGTATATCCACGTTGAATTCAGTGTCATTTTTAACATTCAACCAATACCAATCAAGAAACATAAGACAATTCAATTGCTGAAAAGATGAACGTAACACTTTGGTGTATTTCTGACAGTTAACTCCGAACTGCCCAAGATCTAAGATTAACAATTCTCGAGCAACGAAACTGTCATGACTAAGCAAGACCTCACTAGAAGCATCATTATGGAACGATGGCGTTGTATAGCCGTTATATTGGGCATAATGAATAGCGACGTGTTGTTCGATTGCAAATCTGGAGCGATACAATTTATCAAAATATGAGGAGTGTGCCGCAAACGAATTCCTATCGTAATATGTTGAGTCATCCAGACTCATGAACGGTACATCCCATAATTTTTGTATCTTTACAGTCGGTCCAAAAGCAAACCAATCGGAAATATGAAAAGGCATTTGTTCATACATACGTGGATCAACCGTGAAAAAGCATGGGATTGCAACACGCTCCTGACCATCAGATGTTTTTCCAAATTTCGCATAGTAATTAAGAAATCCCGTATGGTTCAATTCACAATCAAGTCTCAACTTTAGCGTGTACTTGGTGTGCACTTCTTTTAGCACCCGCGCCGAACAAAAAATCTGGCGATTTACATTATTTTCAATGTGTAGCGCATTCTTTTTAAAGCTTGGCAGAGCCCCTGGGTCTTTTGATAATACCACGAGATCAATTTCCAATCCTTGAGGAACAACGCAACCTTCCCACAAACCAAGCAGAATAGGAGAGTCGGGGAATACACACCGAACTCGTGCAATATTGGCAAGTATTGGCCGATATTCAGGTGAGGTTTCCAAGGGAAGCATGCCCTGGAAAACAATTGAAATATCTTCATTCCTTATCATAAATATTTAGTTACAAAATAAAACTTAGAAAAAAATATCCCCCTATTTAGCTTAGTAATTCGGGGAATTCATACCCCTCCCGCTTGCGGTGGGAATATTCACTATACGTTACTATTGTAGTAATCATAAGCAGCATCGATATCTGAATATTCATGCAATATCCCATTGTTTATCACGCAAGCACGAGAGCAATGCTCACGTATATTATGAGCTTCATGCGAGACCATGATCATGGCACGATCACGACGTTTATCAAAAAGCTCTTGCTGGCATTTAAGGTGGAACCGCGCATCGCCGACGGTGATTACTTCATCGATCAAATAACAATCAAACTCAATAACCATGGAAATGGCGAAAGCTAAACGAGCACGCATCCCAGACGAGTAAGTTTTGACTGGCTCGCGTAGGTATTTACCGAGTTCCGAGAAATCTTGCACATAAGAAATCTTGTCTTCAATACTAACACCATATACTCGGCAGATGAATCTTAGGTTATCCAGTCCGGAGAGCCCACTTTGAAAGGCACCACCAAAGGCTAAAGGCCAGGAAATATTCATATCGCGAGTAATACGCCCGCTAGTGGGCCTCTCTACACCGCTAATAAGGCGAATCAAGGTGGACTTCCCCGCACCATTGCGGCCGAGAATACCTACCTTTTCGCCAGGATTGATACGTAGATTAATACCGTTTAGCACGGTATTTGCGCCTTGCCTAGTATGGTAGCGCTTAACAACGTTATCAAGAACAATCACTCTGGCATTACCTGACGCGAGACAACTCGCTCCTGCGCCAAACCAAGCAGAGTCAATACTAGACAACACTCAGCCATATATCCAAGGTCGTAATGGGCATGAATCGTAGAGCCAAAGTAACCCTCCCGCAACACTTCCACACCATGCACCATAGGTAGTAATAGAATAATTTCTTGCATGGCAGAAGGGAGCCAATCAACCATAAACGCTGCTCCCGATAATGGAAAGAGCAAATAGGCCATTGGGTGCCACACCTTCTCAACAATTTCTGTACGTACACTCAAAGCACCAATTAAAAGTCCTAGAGATGCTCCAAACCAGGCAAGCATACACCAACCAAGCATAATTTTTATAATATCTTCCGGTGGCTTCATCCAGCCGATAGCAATAAAAATAAAAATAAGCGCAATAAAGGAGGTTGTAGTCCCTACAACTTCAAGCAGAATTCGCGAAGCAAAGAGGTCAATCACTTTAACGTGCCGGTGATACATCAAAGAAAGGTTTGGCTCAATTGCATGACTACAACGAGCAGGCATGCTTCGCCAGAGCAAGACCGATGAATAACCAGTGACCGCAAAAGCAGTTATTGGCAAACTAGATCCGTGCACTCCTTTTGCCATCGTCCACAATGCCGTAATACCAAGCGTAAAGATCATGGGTTCTAGAAAAAGCCACAGGAAACCGATGTTGTGCCGCCCATAGCGCGTCAACACTTCCCGCATCAATAACGCACCAATTACGCGATGCTGAATCGCTAGAGATTTAAGTAAAGAGGTTCTATTTTCAACCATTCGTTAATCCTGGTGCTCTTTGACGCCAGCAATCAGCATGGTAAATATACCCCAAGAAATCAGGCCAAGCCCCAGGGTGACAAACACTCCATGAGCTCTTCGTGGCTCCATTGCCTTATCCGGTTTATTTGGCTGTACGATACGCTCTAGATAAAGCTGCTTACGCTGTGCCTCATTACGCGCCTGCTCTAAAGAAATAAGAGCGCTAGCTAGTTGTTTATCGGAAAACTCTCGCTCTAAGGAAAGTCGTTGATATTGGGCCGCTTTATTGGCTAAGGAGTGTTCATTACCTGCTACTTGCGCAATTTCTATTTTAATTTCCTTGATTAGATTTTTGATGCGCAATCGCAAAGAAGGAATCTGCGGGTTGTTTTTGGCAAAAGCTTGCAGTTGAGAAAACTGCGTTTGATAGGTAATTAATTCATCTTGCATCTTGATAATTTGCTCTAGTTCAAGAGCCGTTTGACGCTCTGGATCAATGACACCCTTTAAGTTACGGTAGGCGGAAAGCTTTAAAGCTGCAGCTTTAGACTTTTTTTCTGCCGTTAACACTTCATTATCAGCAAAACGAACCATGTCTTTTCGGGCGGTTTCATTAAGCTGGTTAATCAATGCTTCGCTTATTTCTATTAAATGTTCATTAATACGAAAAGAATCTTCGGCTGTAAAGCTTCTTACCGTCAGGGTCGCAATAGAGGATATCGAATCAAGCTCAATCTCCACTTTCCCTTGGTAGTATTCGTGTAAGGATTCGAAGCTATTATCCCACAAGTCCAGCCCCGCAAAACGACTAAAAATATCTACATCCTTACTGGCGAACGCACTGTCTATATTCAGTTTATCATTAAGCGA
>ENA-OSET01002994-OSET01002994.1-sediment-metagenome-genome-assembly--contig:-NODE-2994-length-15828-cov-3.345184_pt1 | contig 15828 bp, 17 predicted proteins | sample MGYA00237882_ERZ534229 | MGnify/ENA primary metagenome ERZ534229 (study PRJEB26408, sample SAMN06266212) | sediment metagenome | isolation source: Hudson Canyon methane seep mesocosm | place... | reverse complement strand
TATTCATATTCTTCCTCTACAGAACACAACTATCTCTCACACATCACAGACTTTTACAACTTAAAGACTAATATCACCCGAAGCAAAGGCACCAATAATTTTTTCAAGATTTAAAGCTGATTGCGTATCAAAAATAGTATCCCCATTACCTAAGACCTCTTCATCCCCCCCAATACTAAGGGAAACATATTTCTCACCCAACAAGCCCGCAGTCTGAATCGAGGCAACACTATCTGCTGATAGGCTATCGACTTCTTGATAAATTTCCATTTCAACCAAAGCACTATATACTTCTTTATCTAATGAAATAGCGCTCACAGTCCCAATAGTCACTCCCGCTAGAGAAACACGACCACGAACAGTCAAGCCACCCAAATCATCAAACTGGGCATAAATTTTATAGGTATCTTTCTGGCTATCCATCGAAAGCCCACTTACTTGTATCGCTAAAAATGCTAGACCCAGAAAACCCAGAATCATAAAAACACCGACAGCTATTTCAATAGAACGTTGATACATATTTTTCTCTAACTTAATCTAAAATAAAAATTCAAAAATTCACTTAACCAAACATTACCGCTGTTAGCAAGAAATCCAGCCCCAGTATTGATAAGGATGAGTAAACAACAGTTTTAGTTGTTGCGATGCTAATACCTTCAGACGTAGGCTCGGAATCATACCCTTGAAAAACAGCAATCCAAGAACAAACCACTCCAAATACCACGCTTTTTATTATGCCATTTACTACATCTTCTTTGAAATCTACTGAAGATTGCATATTGGACCAAAACGAGCCTTCATAAACACCTAACCAGTCTACCCCAACAAGTAAACCACCAAATACACCAACAGCACTAAACACCAGCGCTAAGAGCGGCATTGATATAAATCCGGCCCACAACCTTGGCGCAATCACCCTACGTAAAGGGTCAACGCCCATCATTTCCATACTACTTAATTGCTCGGTAGCTTTCATTAAGCCGATTTCTGCCGTTAATGCCGACCCCGCCCTACCAGCAAAGAGCAAAGCGGTAACCACAGGTCCTAATTCACGCACCAGAGTCAAAGCAACCATTTGCCCAACAGCCTGCTCAGAACCATAATCAACTAAAATACTATAACCTTGAAGCGCAAGAACCATGCCTATAAATAAACCAGAGACAACAATGATCACTAAGGACAATACACCAACTTTATAAAGTTGATGTATTAGTAACTTCAATCCCTTTAGAGAAAGCGCCAAGCCAAAGAATGAATGAAGAAAAAAAAGGCCCGAGCGCCCAAATGCGGCACTATAATCTAAACCAGACCGGCCTATTTTAATTATAAAATCAATCATTTAGTAATTCTCTCACCCTAACAAGTCGCTTTGGTAGTCATTTGCAGGAAAATGAAAGGGAACAGGCCCATCAGGCAAACCATTTAAAAACTGCCTCACTAATGGCGACTCTGACCTCCTAAGCTCTGCAGGTGAACCGTCACCAATAACTTTACCATCAGCAATAATTATCGCATGATCACAGATACTCAAGGATTCAGTAATATCATGAGACACCAACACACTGGTTAACCCTAAAGCATCATTTAATAAACGAATTAATTGCACTAAAACACCCATCGCAATAGGATCTTGTCCGGCAAAAGGCTCATCATACAAAATAAGCTCCGGATCTAACGCAATTGTTCTGGCAAGCGCGACTCGTCTAGTCATTCCCCCAGATAACTCTGAAGGCATCAATGCTCGCGCTCCCCTAAGACCAACCGCATGTAATTTCATCAATACAATATCACGAATCATATCTTCAGGAAGTTTGGTATGCGCTCTCAATGGGAAGGCAACATTTTCATATACACTCAAATCTGAAAATAACGCCCCACTTTGAAATAACATGCCCATTTTTTTACGCGCTTCAAACAAAGCCTTGCGCTTGAATTTAGTCACATCTTTACCGTCAAGCAGGATTTCACCGCTATCAGGTTTAATTTGACCACCGATCAATCTAAGTAGCGTTGTCTTACCAATACCACTAGGCCCCATAATAGCGGTCACTTTACCTCTGGGAATGTTTAAATTGGCGCCATTAAAAATAGCGCGATGCCCGCGAGCAAAATGAAGCCCCGTTATTTTTATATACGAATCCAAATGTTTATCTCTACCTATTGGCTTGCCAAATATTATCAACCAGCTATTTAAACAAAGGTATTGTTTTTAGCCAACCTGTTTCCAAAAAAAATAGCTATAAATATTATTAATATACAAAATATTATAAAGAAGCCGTATAGAAAACGAAAACGGTTGCACTAACAAGGGATCTCTCGCAAAATGCGCGCCTACTTATTTTATAAAGGTCTCTTCCATAAAATGCTAGCGTTTTCTGCCGCAATCATCATTGGCTTAGTTGTTTTGGTTTGGAGCGCTGATCGCTTCGTAAGCGGCGCTGTCGCAACAGCACTTAAACTTGGCATGACCCCAATGATGGTTGGTCTAACTATAGTCGCCTTTGGAACTTCTGCTCCCGAACTGATTGTTTCAGCCACAGCAGCTTTAGAGAATGCCAGCAATCTTGCTGTTGGTAATGCAATAGGTTCAAATATCGCCAACATCGCACTTGTACTCGGCGCTACAGCGATGGTTTCTGCAATTCCCTTAAAAGTGTCCATCTTAAAAGTAGAGCTCCCTGTTTTATTGCTTTCAACACTCATCGCAACACTATTAATTTGGGATCAAGTGCTTGAGCTACTAGACGGCATATTTTTTCTAATTATTCTCGTTGTTTCATTAGCATCACTCGCTTTTTTACAACAAGATGAAAAAGCTGAAGAACTAGATGAAATTGAAGATAATAAAAACATTCCACCCAAAAAAGCATATGGATTATTAGTTACAAGCATCATTTTATTACTAGCCAGCTCGAAATTGCTTGTATGGGGCGCTACAGGCATAGCACTTGACTTAGGCGTCAGCGAGTTAGTTATCGGCTTAACCATTGTCGCCATTGGTACAAGTTTACCTGAACTGGCGGCCTCTATTGCCAGCGCCTTAAAAGGCCACCACGATCTGGCTTTAGGTAATATTATTGGATCAAACTTATTTAACCTGCTTGCCGTTCTTGCAATTCCGGCCATTATTAACCCACCCACTTTAAGTAACACACTGATCTCCCGCGATTATACATTTATGCTAGTCTTAACTGGTGGACTAGCAGCGATCGCCTACTTAAAAATAGCATTCAAGAAAAAAGATATTGGCAAAGTAATCGGCTTACTCTTGTTAGCCTCATACTTCGCTTACTTAACTGTTTTATATCAGCAATCCGTACTTAACTGAACTATGAAAATGGACTATAATGAATCTGCAAAACGCACCATTCGCATTGAACGAGATGCTATTTCGGACTTATCAGAGCGCATTGGAGAAGAATTCTCAAGCGCTTGCGAACTAATGACCCAATGCTCAGGCCGTATTGTTGTTACAGGCATGGGTAAATCTGGCCATATCGCAAAAAAAATCGCCGCAACCCTCGCCAGTACAGGAACACCCGCATTCTTTGTCCACCCCGGTGAAGCTAGCCATGGCGACCTAGGCATGATTACCAGTAGCGACGTGGTATTAGCCATTTCAAACTCAGGAAACACAGCTGAAATTATCACCATTTTGCCACTAATAAAAAGAATGGGCGCACCATTGATTAGCATGACAGGCAACCCAAAATCGATACTCGCCAAACAAGCTGACACAAATCTGGATGTTAGCATCCACGAAGAAGCCTGCCCACTAGGACTAGCCCCTACGTCCAGCACCACTGTCACACTAGTAATGGGTGATGCTTTGGCTGTCGCCTTACTAGAATCCAAAAATTTTTCTGAACAGGATTTTGCTTTTTCACATCCAGGAGGAAGCCTGGGCAAAAAATTACTATTAACTGTTAACGATTTAATGCATACCGGCAAACGTATTCCTACCGTCAAAACAGGCACATTACTTTCAGATGGCTTACTTGAGATTTCAGAAAAAGGCATCGGCTTAACAGCTGTCATTAATCAAAAAGGAAAACTGGCCGGTTTATTTACTGATGGCGACTTGCGCAGAACCTTTGATGCAAAACTTGATTTGCTATCGACCACTATTGACGACGTAATGACCAGTCAATGCAAAACCATTAGCAAGAACATTCTGGCTGCAGAAGCCCTAAGTATCATGGAGCAAAATAAAATTACCGGGCTGCTTGTCACAAACCCCGAGCATGAAGTGATTGGCGCACTACACATGCATGACCTACTGCGAGCTGGCGTCATTTAATTAAACAAACCTTTAAACTAAAGAGCCTTTTATGCAAAACATCAAAAATAAAGCAGAACAAATTAAACTATTGACGCTTGATGTAGATGGCGTAATGACAGATGGAAAAATATATTTTTCAGCTCAGGGCGATGAATTAAAAGCATTCAGCATACTAGACGGTCAAGGCATCAAAACACTGATAAACAACAATATTCAGGTAGCCATCATAACCGGCCGAACATCGCCTCTCACCTCACGAAGAGCTCGCGACTTAGGGATTTCGCATATCCTTCAAGGCCGTGAAGACAAAAAGGTGGCACTACATGAACTCAGCAATGAACTTGACATCCCCTTTGAACAAATCGCTTATGTCGGTGACGACCTACCAGACCTATCTGCCATCATCCATTCAGGCTTAGGCATCACTGTTCCTAATGCGCATTATTTTGTAAAAGAACATGCTGACTACTGTACCAACTCACCTGGCGGTCAAGGCGCAGTTCGAGAAGTGTGCGACCTAATACTTGATGCAAAAGGCCTGCTTACTAACACTCACAAAGCGTACCTGAACTAACATGGGCTTTAATAAAACGCTGGGGCAAGCACTCCTAATTCTATTACTTGCCATTGGAAGCTATGGCCTGCTTCACGAAAATGATCGACCTAGCGCCAAACAATACAACAAAGAACAAGACCAGAGTGAAAAACCAAGCGCCTTCATTAAGGGCGGCCGTTTTAAGATTTATGACAAAAGTGGCCAAGCAACCCTGCTATCCAGCAAAGAAGCGCTTTATTTCACTGACCCAAAGCGAGTTTTAATACAATCGCCAGCTATTTCATTTGATACAAACAGCGGCCAAACAATTACATTAATTGCAAAAGAAGGCACACTCTACCCCGACAATGAACAACTTTCATTAAAAGGTAATGTCGTTATCCAGCAATTAACGACTAATTCACCCCAACAAAACGATGAAAACTGGACCCTAAAAAGTGAAGAATTCAAATTAAATAATAAAACGCACTTTATCTCGACAGATCAAGCAGTTACTATGACGAAAGGATCAAGCTTGATTCGTGCCGTTGGCTTAAAAGCATGGATATATGAAAAAAGAATCGAATTATTATCGGATGTTCGAGGCCGCTATGTCTTTAACTAATACAAAGTTATTTTTACCAGTAACGCTTATCGCCCTGTTCAGCTACACACCTTTTGCATTTGCGATTGACCCTACAAGCAAGCTACCCATTGAGATCGAATCAGACCGAGCTACACTAGATGATGAAACCGGTATTTCAAACTATGCAGGCAATGTCATTATTAGCCAGGGCCAATCCAGACTTGAGGCAGACAACATTTCCGTTAATGCCGTTAATCGAAAAATAGTTTCCATAAAAGCCATCGGCCAACCAGCCCACTTTATCCAACAAGCACCTAATGAAACCTCACCCACACATGGCTACGCTAATACAATAATATATACTGCCATTGATGCATCCTTGAAACTTATCAACAATGCCAGCCTCGTACAAGACAACAACTCATTCTCCGGTGAACAAATTGAATACGACATCGCTAAAAGAGCAATAACAGCCAAGGGCGATAAAAGCATCGGTAGCCGCGTCAAAATACAGTACTTCCCTCAAGACAACGATACCGAGGAAACTACACCAGAATCAGCTACAACGAACAAAAGCTTACCGCTACCTGACAACACGTCACCTAGTAATACACTAACAACTCCTGATGATACAGCACCCTAGAATGAAAACCCTTAAAGCAGAACATTTAGCAAAGAGTTACAACAAACGTGCTGTTGTGATTGATGTTTCAATTTCAATTGATAGCGGCCAGATTGTAGGTTTGCTTGGCCCCAATGGTGCAGGTAAAACGACATGCTTTTATATGATTGTTGGCCTAGTCGCACAGGATAAAGGTAAAATAAGCATCGACAATAAAGACCTAACGAATCTTGCAATGCACGGGCGCGCCAAACAAGGCATTGGTTATTTACCTCAAGAAGCCTCCATTTTTAGAAAACTAAGCGTTAAAGATAATATCCTCGGTGTCTTGGAAATTCGTAAAGACTTAAATAAAGCACAGCGCTTGGAAAGAATGGAAAAACTACTTAAAGAGTTTCATATCACCCATATTCGAGATAGTTTGGGCATGGCGTTATCTGGCGGTGAAAGGCGCCGTGTTGAGATTGCACGCGCACTTGCCATGGAGCCCGATTTTATTTTACTAGACGAACCCTTTGCTGGTGTTGATCCTATTTCAGTTAACGATATTAAACAAATTGTTTCTCACCTTAAAGAGAAAGGTATTGGCGTACTTATAACTGACCATAATGTCAGAGAAACGCTCGATATATGTGAAAAAGCCTATATTGTAAGTGGTGGCCATATTATCGCTTCAGGTACTGCCGATGACATACTTGCAAACGAGAAAGTAAAAGAAGTCTATCTGGGTGATAAATTCAAGCTCTAATTTTTTATAATGAACAAGTGAGCTATAAAGCACCACCACACAAGGCTTTAAAGCACACTTAACTTGATACAAAACAACAATGCGACCACTATTAACGTAAAAAAACGTTAATTTGTTTCACAGCGCAATAACTTGGCACTACACTAGTAATGACAACAGAAATAAAACACTGATCTACTTTTCAAACATGCAAAACACAGTGGTTCACTATCTAAAAGTCAAGTGTACTACGTGCATATATTAAATATTTTTATAAACAACAAGCTTTAAACTAAGCGGCAAAATATGACAAAAGAATTACGTCTTACGGTGGTATCGACTTCATGGTAATGAAGGTATCGCTTCAACTGAAGCTCGGTCAACAACTCACTATGACCCCTCAATTGCAACAAGCAATTCGCTTGCTGCAATTATCTACTTTAGATCTTCAGCAAGAGATCCAGGAAGCCTTGGAGTCTAACCCAATGCTTGAAGTCCAGGAAGACAATGAACCTGGCCAAAATGAAAAGAAAGAAGATAACAATCTAAATTCTGAAAATACAAATAAGCAATCAGACTCAGATTCAAGCCAACAGGATACTACAACAGAAAAGCACGAGAGTGAAAATGAAGATTGGTCATCAGACTCAATCCCAAATGATTTACCGGTAGATACTGCTTGGGACGACATATACCCCAACAATGCACCAGTCGGAGGCCCTGCTCCTGACGATGAAAATAGTGATTTCGAGACCCGAAATTCAAGCAATGAAACACTTAACAGCCACTTACTCGAACAACTTAATCTCGTAACTATGTCAGATAGGGATAGACTCATTGCCCTATCACTAATCGATGCTGTAAACCTAGAAGGCTATCTAAGCAGCTCTTTGGAAGAGTTGCATGAAGGGCTTTATGATGAAAATGACGAAGACCCAGTAGAGTTAGACGAAGTTCAGGCAGTATTAAAACGCATTCAACATTTTGACCCTTCAGGAGTCTGTGCACGCGACCTACCCGAGTGTTTATTGTTACAACTCCGCCAACTACCTGATGACACTCCCTGGCTCCCCCAGGCAAAACTGGTTATTAATCACTACCTGAATTTACTGGGTAACCGTGACTACGCACAGTTAATGAGGCGTAGCCGCTTAAAAGAAAATGATTTAAAAGAAGTCATTACGCTTATACAAACACTCAACCCAAAACCTGGTGAAGAGATTGCATCTGCTGAAGCAGTTTATATTGTGCCAGATGTAATTGTTAAAAAAAATAATGGTCGCTGGCGCGTTGAGCTCAATCCTGAAATAGCCCCTAAAATTCGTGTAAACAATAATTACGCGTCATTTATAAAGCGCGCAGACAGTAGCACTGACAACACCTTCATGAAGGATCAGCTACAAGAAGCAAAATGGTTTATTAAAAGCCTGCAAAGCCGTAATGAGACGCTGTTAAAAGTGGCCAGTAAAATTGTTTCTCACCAGCAAGGTTTTCTTGACTACGGCGATGAGGCGATGAAGCCCTTAATCTTGCACGATATTGCGCTTGCGGTTGATATGCACGAGTCAACTATTTCCCGTGTCACTACCCAAAAATACATGCACACTCCAAGAGGCATTTTTGAACTTAAATATTTCTTTTCAAGTCATGTTAGCACAGCTTCGGGTGGAGAATGCTCATCAACCGCTATTCGCGCTATTATTAAAAAGCTAATTTCTGCAGAAAATCCTAAGAAACCTTTAAGTGATAGCAAAATTGCTGACCTACTTAAAGAGCAAGGTGTTAACGTAGCTAGGCGCACAATAGCCAAATATCGTGAAGCAATGATAATTCCACCTTCTAACGAAAGGAAACGCCTTGTTTGATCATTCGCATAATATGAACCATATTTTAATAGATAGATGTTGAAACCTAACAACTCAATTAATTCTTTGAGTTGAATTAAAGCGTGAACAATTTAAGCGTTCACTAAAATAATGAAAACAGGAGAAAGCTATGCAATTAAACATTACCGGCCATCATGTTGAACTTACCGATGCACTAAAGGATTATGTTAACACCAAATTGCAAAAACTAGAGCGCCATATCGACAGTATTAGCAATGTTCAAGTTACGCTATCAGTCGAGAAATTGCGTCATAAAGCAGAATCCACCCTACACCTCAGTGGAGCAGATATTCATGGCACAGCAGAGCAAGAAGATATGTATGCTGCTATTGATTTATTGGTCGATAAATTAGACCGCCAAATTCTAAAACACAAAGAGAAACAAGTAGACCGCTCTCATGGGGCGTCGACACGATAAGCTTAATTGCTTAGTAATTCGAGTAAAACATGTCAAACAAAACCATTACCATTGAAGCAATATTATCTCCTGAGCTGACCCAATGTGGTCTTCCTGGGAGTAGTAAGAAAAAAGTACTAGAACAAGTTGCTAAACTAATTGCAGGCCAATTTAATCAACTCGAAGAAAATACAATCTTCGACAACCTGATTGCTAGGGAGCGTTTAGGTAGTACAGGCATTGGCCAGGGAATTGCAATTCCTCATAGCCGCCTGGAAAACTGTAGTCAAGTGATAGGTTGCCTGTTCACACTAGAACAACAAATACCTTTTGATGCAATTGATAACGAACCTGTTGATTTGCTATTTGTGTTACTCGTACCACAAGAAGCAACAAGTGAACATTTAGAATTATTAAGTCAAATTGCAGAAAAGTTTAACGATCCTTCGCTTTGCGCACAGCTTAGAAAAGCTGAAACAGGGGCTAAACTTTATCAGACGATAATTGACTAACAATACACTGGATATAACTTGTTTATAGGGGAAAACAAATGAAACTAGTGATCGTTAGTGGCCGCTCAGGCTCAGGTAAAAGTACCGCGTTACACGTTCTGGAAGACTTAGGCTATTACTGCATCGACAACCTACCAATCGGTTTATTGTTAGATCTTGCTAAACAGTCAAGTGAAAGTAATGATGAGCGTTTATCTAAGGTTGCCATTAGCATTGATGCTCGCAATCTTGAAAGCAGTATCGTCAACTTTCCTGCATACTATGAAGAATGTTTACGACAAAATACTCTAATTGATATTATTTTCCTTGATGCCAGAAGCGATGCACTCTTAAAACGGTTCAATGCTACTAGGAGAAAGCATCCACTAAGTGATTCAAGTAACTCCCTTAAAGAAGCAATAAAAAAAGAACGGGACCTGCTAGACCCTATTGCCATAAAAGCAGATCTTAATATCGATACTAGTAATTTAAGCCTCTATGAGTTACGCGACCTAATAAAAGTTCGTGTCACAGGAAGAAAGTCTCAAGAACTAGCTATTTTATTCCAGTCCTTTGGCTTTAAACACGGCGTTCCCAGTGATGCGGATTTTGTTTTCGATGTGCGTTGTTTACCCAACCCATACTGGGATCCTAGCTTAAGAAACTATAACGGTCTTGAAGAACCTGTAAAGATATTTTTATCGAAGCAACCCGAAGTAATTAAAATGCAACAAGATCTTATTCAGTTTCTGGAAAACTGGTTACCTCAATATAAAGACTCTAATCGCAGTTATATGACAATTTCTATCGGCTGCACTGGAGGACAACATCGATCCGTCTATTTATGCGAACAAATTGGCCAATATTTCACTCAAATTTATAACAATGTCCAAATTAGGCACAAAGAGCTATCCCACTCCTTAAAAAAATAATACACTCCCACCTACTTAAGCGACTCCTAAGACGTTGCGCTTAGATCGAAGTAAAATATATAGAGAAAATTGGATAAGAAATGCTTTCTGAAAATATTGAAATAATTAATCACCTTGGGCTTCATGCTCGAGCTGCTGCAAAATTTGTAAGCACAGCCACTCGCTTTGAAAGTGCAATTAAAATAAGTAAAGATGGCAGAGAAGTTGATGGTAAGAGCATAATGTCAGTGATGATGCTAGCAGCCAGTTGCGGCTCTGAGATTACTATTTCTTGTGATGGAACTGATGAATCCAATGCACTTGATGCAATAAAAGCGCTCATTAATGATCGCTTTGGTGAAGAACAATAAACCTATTTGCGTAAAACTCAATCTTAGCAACACCTGTCTAGATCTCATTCGATCAGCTATACTTCAGCTAAACATACAACGACGATTCAACCCTTTGTTTAGGCTTTAAATGGCACCACAATTTTCCAACAAAAATTCGGAATCAAAGCTTCAAACAATCAATGAGGCAATCGAGTCTGGCTCAACCAAACAAGTAGCTCGGGTCATCAATAAAGGCCTGTCTCCAAGTGATATTGCTCATTTAATTGAGTCTTCCCCCCCTAAAGAAAGAGCCTTAATTTGGCGCCTACTTGAACAAAACCTCAAAGGAGAAGTACTACAATATCTTAGTGAAGATATTCAGGCACATTTTCTTAGCAAACTAAATACACAAGAAGTCATCAGTGTTACCGAAGACCTGGATACCGATGATCTAGCTGATATCCTGCAGCAGCTGCCTGAACACGTTAGCATTGAAGTCCTAGATTCAATGGACTATCAAGACCGCCAACGTGTAGAACAAGTCTTATCCTACCCAGAGGATACCGCTGGCGGTTTAATGAACACCGATACCGTCACGATTCGGGCTGAAATAACCATCGACGTAGTGATTCGTTACTTACGCCGCCACAAATCATTACCTGAGATGACTGACAAGTTACTTGTAGTTAGCCGAAAAAATGAATTAATTGGCGCTTTACCCTTAACTAAAATGCTGGTTTCAAGCCCCTGTGCAACTGTCAGAGAAGTAATGGAAACAGATCTGGTTACCATTGATGTAAATATGGAAGATAATGAAGTTGCTAAATTATTTGAGCGTCAAGACTTGGTTTCGGCCCCCGTTATCAATGAAGATAGCCTATTGCTCGGCCGTATCACCATCGATGATGTAGTTGACGTTATCCGTGAAGATGCTGACCACTCTTTAATGAGTATGGCAGGCCTTGACGAAGAAGAAGATACTTTTGCGCCTATTAGCAAAACCGCTAAACGTAGAGCTGTTTGGTTAGGTATCAATTTGATTACAGCATTTATTGCTTCGGCGGTAATTGGCATTTTTGAAAATACCATTGAACAAGTCGTAGCCTTGGCAGTATTAATGCCGATAGTCGCTAGCATGGGTGGTATTGCAGGCAGCCAAACCTTAACCTTGGTAATAAGAGCAATGGCAGTTGGTCAGATTAGTCGCAGTAATTTAAGCTGGCTATTAAACCGTGAATTCTTTGTCGCCCTAATTAATGGCATCCTATGGTCATTTGTTGTTGCCTCTGCTGCCACTCTTTGGTTTGAAGACACAACAATAGGCTTAGTAATTGCAACAGCAATGATTATTAACCTAGTCGTCGCGGCCATAGCAGGAACATCGTTACCTATCTTTTTAAAATCACAAAATATTGATCCAGCATTAGCCGGTGGTGTTATCCTTACCACCATTACTGACGTAGTTGGCTTCCTTTCATTTTTAGGGCTGGCAACGCTAGCCTATGCAATATAGACCCAGAGAATAGATATGAGCAAAGATAATGCTTTTGATGATGATTTAACACCCGAAATAAGTAAGTCTCAAATCAAAAGAGAAATGCTGGCACTCCAAGCGCTCGGCAAGAAACTTACCGAACTAAAACCGGCACAACTCGAGAAAATGCCAATCGGTGAATGCTTGATGAAAGCGGTTAAAGAATCCTACAATATCCAGCAACGCGAAGCTAAAAGGCGCCATTTGCATTTTATTGGCAAACTCATGCGCGCAGAAGATGAAGAAGCTATCCAATATGCCCTCGATCAGTTTGACTCCAGCAGCTTACGTTATGCACAAGAATTACATTTAGTCGAAGTTTGGCGTGAGCGTTTAATTAACGGTGATACAGAGTCTCTTACTGCATTTATCGAAGAAAAACCTGAAGTAAACGTTCAACTTTTACGCCAACTTATTCGTAATGCCCAAAAGGATTTATCACAAGAGAAAAACACAGGTGCTGCGAAGAAGTTATTCAAATTTATTCGCGCGCTTTATGATGACAAGTCTGAAAATGACTCTCCGTAATTTCATTAGCAGTAATTAGCGCCACCTTTAAACGTTGAGTCTGTATTTATTTGAAAAGAATAATTTAGTCCAAAATCTGATAGTGAGTGAAGGTCGGAATAAATCCCGACCTATTTTGTATTTGAACCCGAACGTCTTAAAAGCCCATTTATGGCTCTAAAAGCATGGCCTTTCTAATTTCATTTAAAATTTCTAAATCCAAAGTCGCACTACAAATGCCTTTGCCTGTTCCTTGCTCAGCGATTATTTCGCCCCAGGGACTGATTATCATACTATGCCCCCAAGTTTCTCGCTGCGCAGTATGCTGACCACCTTGGTTAGCAGCAATTATATAAGACTGGGTTTCTATCGCTCTAGCACGTAGCAATATCTCCCAGTGCGCTTTTCCTGTTACTTTCGTAAAGGCTGCTGGCACAACGATCACATTCGCCCCGGCAAACCTTAATTTTTGAAACAAATCAGGAAATCGCAAGTCATAACAAATACTTAAACCTAAACAACAAACATCAAGATCAACAACTTTTATAGCATCACCTGCTTCAAACTCATTAGACTCACGATAACAACCTTGCGCATCATCAACGTCTACATCGAATAAATGAATTTTGTCATACTGACAGCAAATAAGTCCTTGAGAATTAATCACATAAGAAGAACTTCTATAGCGCCCATCCGTCGGACTACCATCCTGACGAGTAAGGCTAGGCATACTACCCAGCACTAAATTTATGTTTAAAGCTTTCGCTATTTCCTGAAATTCTTGAATATAAAAAGTAATATTTTTTGCCAAGTAAACTTGCTGTTTACCGCCAAAGCAAAGAAAATTTTCAGGAAAAACAATAAGGTTAGCCCCATACTCTGCTACTGCATTTCGGGCTAAATGCATCGCGTCATGAAAATTCTGCTCAACATTATCTCCACTCACCATTTGTATCGCAGCTGCAGTTATTTTTAAAGCACTCATCTAGCAGGTCTTTCCTTTGAGCGATCCTTCTTGCTAGCATTCATTACTTGATGCAAGTCCATTTTTGGTTCATCCCATGAGCCAGAAATATCGTAACGAGCAGTCGTGATCGAAGATAATGGCTCACCTAGTATTTTATCAATCACCCAAACAGCGCCTCCGATTTGAGGAGCTCCTAGAATCAGGGCCGCCAAAGGTATATTTTGTGCAAAAGGTAGTTCAACAAGCATATCTAAGTCTAGTGTTTCATTACTTAAATCAACACTACCATTAATCACATAAGAACTTGAAGGCCCCTCAATTAATAAGGGGTCGCTTAGCGTTAGTAGACCTTGGTTAATTTTGGCTTTGACAGAAAAAATATCATAGCTCACACCACTTTTATATAAGTCAGAAAAATCTAATTTTAGGCGACGAACAATAGACTCTGCATTTAAGATACCGAAAACCCTGAGCACACCTGTTTTAGCATCTTCGGTATTAAGAAAGCCATTTTCCATTTCCATGCTAGTGCTACCTGACACCTTAGCCAAATCAAAGTTACTCGGCTCATCCGGCCAGACTAATGCAACGCTAGCATTGTATTTCTCACTGCTAATCAGTGGTGCACGACCAATCGCTTCGCTTAGTTCTTCAAACTTATCACCCTGTACATCTAGAGTCAGAATACTAGTATGAAATATTTTGTCAGGATTAGTATTATCATACTTCCAATTTAGTTGGCCATCGAAAGTTGTACCTTTAATTTTTCCTTTAAGGCCACTAAAAACAGTGCCTTGATCACTTGGTATCACATGAGTTTTCCATGCGCCGTAATTGTTTTTATTATGTATCAGTTTTTTACTTACGAAGGTCATTTCAGGAAGTAAACGAGGGTCAAAGCCTTCTTGATCAAGAGCGTTTTCCGACTCATTTTTTGAACCTTCACTCGACAAAAGGATATGATCTAGCTGGATATCCAGGATCGTCTTTTCAGAAGGCATATTTATTTGGCCTTGAATAGCATCACCACTTAAAGCCAGCTGCCAGTAGCTTTCATTATGAGTAAAAATAGCCTGCGTTTGTTTAAAATTCTGACCGTACGCAGAAAGATTCTCAAGCTTCAGGTCAATTCGCTTAAGCATACTGTCTTCATTGTCAGCAGATTTCTCACTAGTAATTTTTTGCACAAAATCAAGCCAAGGCTCAAGTGTTAGCTCATCAATGTTCGCTACAATATTCAGCCCTTTGATATCTGGGTTACGGGACTTGGCTCCACCAACTAAAACCTCACCAAAAGTGAACTTATTATTAACAAACAACAACTCGCTATCAACTCTAGGAGAGTCACCTGACTCAAGATGCAGATTCAAATACATTTGGTCAGGTTTAATCAACAAACTCAGCTCTAACTGCCTTGCTTCCAAATAATCTTTATAAAGCGGTTCAGGCCACGCATAAGATACGCCTTTTAAGTCAGAACTCAGTCTTAATTTAGGGTAAGCTACTTCCTCGGCAGGTAAACTCAATTGAGCATGATAATTTAAGCCACCACTAAGACCAATAATTTCTGCTTTTCCAAAATACTCAAGTAAGCGCTCTACACGAACACCAGCATCGAGCTGAATGAGCGTCTGAGCTTTTTGTGTTTCGATATTGACGCTAGCCTGCTGCCCCAAAAACTGCGTTTGTATATTTTCAGCAGAAACACCACGTGCACTAGATACAAATAACACACCTTTAACATCCTTGAATGTCAGATCAGAGTCAATATGCGTCACCATCACTGACTCAAACGTATTTTCAATCACATAAGCGACATCTTCGTCTTCAGAGAGAGGGATATCTAGATCCAATGCGACATCAATCTCACCCTCAACCTTTAACTGCTCAGCAATATCTTGCGTATGCATTGAGATTGGAGACTCAGTTAACCAATAATCAAACTCAGATTCGCCCGCTTTCAAACTTGCTTTTACATTTAAGCGACCGGCATCATCTTCTTGCGTTTCAGGCATGAGAACATAAACATCACTTAACTCAGTGCCTTTAAT
>ENA-OSET01002990-OSET01002990.1-sediment-metagenome-genome-assembly--contig:-NODE-2990-length-15851-cov-6.316660_pt1 | contig 15851 bp, 13 predicted proteins | sample MGYA00237882_ERZ534229 | MGnify/ENA primary metagenome ERZ534229 (study PRJEB26408, sample SAMN06266212) | sediment metagenome | isolation source: Hudson Canyon methane seep mesocosm | place... | reverse complement strand
AAATTGGTAGACACGCCATCTTGAGGGGGTGGTGGGCGTAAGCCCGTGACGGTTCGACTCCGTCCGTCGGCACCATATTTAAACTTATATATACCAATGATTTAAGAGGGTTCCTCTTTTAGTAAAATAAGATGGCTAAAAGACAATTCTCAAAACTTTCTCAAGTTTTTTTTACTTTCAAGGCGCTATTATTATTTTGTTACCTGAGGAAATTTGACGGTAGTGCAATAATGAACATCAATGGTGTTTCAGTTTTATTATAGTAAATAGCGTATCGTTTTCGCTATCCCATAGCTCCTTAGCGCGCTAGTGCACTTTTTAATTATCTCGGGTCAATTATTTTGTATGGTTGAGTGATACCAAGTTAGGTTATTTTTGGCACTATTTAGTCAAAAATAGCGGTGTATTTTTCATTGTTGTTAATAAGCACTAAGTAATTACCCTATTCAGCGTCGAACTTGGAAACTATTGGACGCTGATTAACCGTTGCGGAGCATTGAGGTGGTTCAAAGTAAACATCCAACTAATTGGGAACAGCTCAATAACAATGAGAAACTGGCTATAACTAAGAAGAAAATTGTACTGGTTAAGTTTGATTAGGGATATGAACTGAGGATCTCAATTTGAGAAAAACTTCTGCTGTAAACAACCTAATTAAATTACATTAATATAAAGCTCCCACGTGTACTCTCATAAATAGCTGATTTTCTAGCTGGATTAAACAGATAGATTAACGCTTTATAAATGAACCGAGAGGACTATATCCAGAGATGTGGTTTTACTTCTTATACTCATGTTCATAATAATAATTCGTCGCCTCAACAAACCCCTCAACACTACCACAATCAAATCGGCGTCCTTTGAATTTTACGGCTAAAACTTGGCGGTCTTGGGCAAGCGCTTTTAGGGCATCGGTAATCTGTACCTCACCATTACGACCTGGGGGAGTGTTACGTAAATAAGTAAAGATTTCTGGGGTTAAAATATAACGACCAATTACTGCCATATTTGTCGGTGCATCTTCAGGTTTTGGTTTTTCCACCATATCAGTAACTTGATAAATACCAGGGGCAATTTCTTCACCCGAAATGACACCATAACTTTCAGTGTCTTCAATCGGCACTTCTTCAATTGCAATAATACTGCACTGATAGCGTTGATATAAGGCTGCTAATTGACCTAAGGCGCGCATGTCATCGCTATCAGAAGGTTTAGCACATAAATCATCGGCTAGTACAACAGCAAATGGTTCTTTTCCAATCATCGGCTCACCGGTCAAAATGGCATGACCTAAACCGAGCATTTCACGTTGACGCATGAATACAAAATCACAATTATCCATGACGTTACGAATGTCATCTAAATACTTTTCCTTAGAGGTTCCTTTTATTTGATGCTCTAATTCAAAGTTATTATCAAAGTGATCGGCAATAGCACGTTTACCCCTGCCGACAATAAATCCAATTTGATCCATACCTGCTTCTAAAGCCTCTTCTACACCATATTGGATAAGCGGCTTATTGACAATTGGCAACATCTCCTTTGGCATCGCCTTGGTTGCAGGTAAAAAACGTGTGCCATATCCGGCAGCAGGGAAGAGGCATTTGCGGATTTTTCTTGTGGATGGCATGGTTGAATTCCTTCTCAAAGTTTTAGTAACTATAAATAGATGTATTGTATTGTAGATTACAAAACTTTTAAGTCAATAAAACTCTATTTACAAGCGATATTTTTGGTAAATAGTTAATTACTCAGCGTAGACATTATATTCTTATCTCATTGGTGGGTTTTATGCTCAATATAATGTAACCTTATATATCTATATTTAATAATCTTAGAAAGAAAGGATTCAAAAGAAATGGCAGCAGAAAACATTGTTTGGCATCCACATCCTGTGACAAAAGAACAGCGATCAACACAGAAGAAACAGCGTCCATGTATTATTTGGTTCACGGGCTTGAGTGGTTCAGGTAAGTCAACAATAGCCGGTGCAGTTGAACAAAAACTCTATGAACTAGGACATCATACCTATCTACTAGATGGCGATAATGTCCGACATGGTTTGAATAAAAACCTAGGTTTTTCAGATGAAGATCGAATTGAAAATATTCGTAGAATAGGGGAGATGGCGAAACTATTTGCTGATTCAGGACTTATCGTTCTTACGGCCTTTATTTCTCCTTTTCGTGCGGATCGACGTATGGTTCGTAAATTGGTCGAACAAAACGAGTTTATCGAAGTGTATATGGACACACCACTAGCGACATGTGAACAGCGAGATCCAAAAGGCTTATATAAAAAAGCGAGAGCAGGCAAGATCAAAAACTTTACCGGTATTGATTCAGACTATGAAACACCAGAATCGGCAGAAATAATGGTTAATGCTCAAGAGTTATCGATTGAGCAATGTGCTGACAAAGTGATTAACTATCTCCAAGCTAATCAGATTATTTTCGAACAATAAGGTTTCTTGATGCATTATATTGATGTCTTTAATGGCGATGCTGATGGTATTTGCGCCTTAGTTCAACTTCGTCTTGCTGAGCCAAGACAATCAGAACTAGTGACCGGAATTAAACGTGATATTAATTTATTGGCAAGTGTGACTACACAAGCAAATAGCCAGATCACGGTGTTGGATATTTCCTTTGCAAAAAATGCACAAGATGTGACTAGATTGCTCGAACACGGTGCTCAGATTGACTATATAGATCATCATCAAACAGGTGAACTGATTCAGCATCAAAACTTAACAAGTCATATCGACCTGGATGCCAATGTCTGTACCTCGTTGATAGTAGATAAACTACTTAAGGGTCAATATCGTGCGTGGGCAATTACAGCCGCATTTGGTGATAACCTATTAACAACCGCAATGGCATTAGCGATTGAATCAGGGTTTACTGAAGCAGAAATAGCAACTATGAAACAGCTAGGTACCTTACTTAACTACAATGGTTATGGTGCCAATACCGACGACTTGTTTTTTCATCCGGCAAAACTATTTGAAAAGCTGCGAGACTTTGCAACGCCTTTTGAGTTTTTAGAACAGGATAAAGAAACCTTTCATATACTTGCTCAAGGTTATGCTCATGATATGGAGTTGGCGAATAGTGCCGCATTAATCCATGAAAGCAAACATACAGCAGTGATTCAATTGCCTGATGAAGCGTGGGCAAGACGAGTAAGTGGCGTATTTGGTAATGATCTGGCGAATAAATATCCTGATAGAGCACATGCAGTCATTACTAAAAAAATGGATAGTAGCTTTTTAGTCAGTGTGAGAGCACCTTTAAATCGAAAATTTGGTGCCGATGAGTTAGTGAGTCAGTTTGCTACTGGCGGTGGGCGAAAAGCGGCTGCTGGGATTAATAGTTTGCCCAAGGAAAATTTGCAACGGTTTATTGATGGAATGGATAGACAATTTTCATTATCATGATAAAACTATTACACATGTTTTTTGTTATGAGTATTCATAGAATAGACAAAGCACCGTTATAATTTACTCACAAATTAGAACTTTTTAGGAAACACAATGGCACAAGGCAAGATAAGGCGTTATGACTCAAAAATAAATGCAATATCACGATTTATAGATACATCGATTATTCTTTTGACATTCTTTGCTATTGCCGATCTATTCAACATTGAATGGGAAGCGATCTATATTTGGACACTATTGTTTTCGGTAATGTTATTCAATTTCTTTGCTGAATCTCAAGATGTCTATCGTTCATGGAGAGGCACTAATTTAAGTGAAGAAATAAGAACCGTATTGTTTTCATGGCTAACAGCTATCTTTACTTTGCTTCTCATAAATTTGTTTATAGTGAAATCTATACTCTATGAGCAACCTTTTATGGCTGCATGGATTGTACTGACGCCGATAGAGCTGATTTCATGGCATGCCATAGTGAGAATGATATTAGGCTTTACTCGGGCGAAAGGGTTTAATACGCGAAAAGTAGCTATTATCGGCGCGACCTCTATCGGTTCACGATTAGAAAAGGCATTTGCAGATATGGAATGGAGTGGATTCCGTTTTGTAGGTTATTACGATGATAGGATAAAACGGTATGAAAATAATGAGCAGGAGGTAACTGAGGACATAACGCAGAACATTGTTGGAGATATAGACACCTTATTAGCAGACTGTCGTAAAGGGGCTATCGATACTGTTTATATTACACTTGCATTAGCAGCCGAGCATCGAATTAAAGATATTACAGAAAAACTAGCAGATACAACTGCCTCAGTTTACTTAGTGCCAGATTTATATATCTTCAACTTACTGAATTCTCGCTGGGTTGATTATCAAGGCATCACCGCGATTAGTATCTTTGAGACGCCATTCTCTGGTCTAGATTCAACGGTGAAACGAGTAGAGGATGTTGTGCTTAGCGCCCTTATTTTATGTTTTATCGCGATCCCGATGATCTTTATCGCAATAGGCATTAAATTAACATCGAAAGGACCGGTATTTTTTAAACAAACAAGATACGGTATGGCAGGTGAAAAAATTAAGGTATGGAAGTTCCGCTCTATGACAGTGATGGATAACGGTGACAAAGTAAGCCAAGCAACTAAAGGGGATGCTCGAATTACGCCTTTTGGCGCATTCTTACGACAAACCTCATTGGATGAACTGCCACAATTTTTTAATGCATTCTCCGGAAGCATGTCAATAATAGGGCCGCGCCCCCATGCTGTCGCGCATAATGAAGAATACCGAAGAAAAATTCATGGCTATATGTTGAGACACAAAGTTAAACCGGGAATCAGTGGTTTAGCACAAATAAATGGTTTTAGAGGTGAGACAGACACGATTGAGAAAATGGAAGGTCGCATTCGCTATGATTTGAAATATATTCAGACATGGTCACTCGCCTTGGATTTAAAAATCATCTTTTTAACTATATTTAAAGGGTTTAAAGATAAAAATGCTTATTAATTAGTTACCCCTATTACAAGGGGGATATCTATTTGTAAGTCGATTGTTTATAATATGGCTCACATGATTCTCAAAAACGTGAGATTGGTCACAAAAAAATAACTGCTGTTCTAGTACCAAAGTACAATAGACTTTTAGTTAGTTGGACTTATATCATGTAACCTAAATCTTCTTAAGAGTTGTTTCTTAGTAGATTGTAATTAAAGTGACATAATTGTATTTTACAATTAGCACTCGTTTTATTGTTTAGCCTAACTTGGTGCGAACCAAGGGCGGAAAGCTTCAGATCTTTAAGACTAATCTCTAAAGATGGCTGAGCTGCATTACATAATTTAAAGGAAATGTTTATGAAAAAAGTAATGCTTTTTATTGTTAGTATGCTGTTTGCTGTTAATGTTAACGCTGCATCGATAGATGTAACGGAGGTTGGTAGTTCATTTGCAAGTTTAGCAAATAGTTCTATAGCGAATAATGGTGAGAGTGTACATCTTTCATCAGGTACTTTTACAGGTGTATTTTCACATGAATTTGATGTGACAAATGTTAGATCTGATTCAACTGCTTTCAGACTTTGGGCTAACGGTAGTGCATCTTCATCTACAAATATGGAGAGTTTCAGCGTAAAAGTTGGTGGAGTTGAAATTGCAACTTTCATACCTGCTTTTTCTGCGTATGGTGTTGGAGTTTATAATACCATCTTACTTGCTGCAGGTGAGACAGTTAAATTAGTTGTTTCTGGAAACTTTACTGGTATTGGTGCTTCATATCAAACAACGTTAGCAACTCCAATTCCTGCTGCATTGTTCTTATTTGCACCAGCATTGTTAGGTTTCATAGGTTTACGTCGTAGAGCAACTGCTTTAGCTGCGTAATCAATGAAACATTAATTAACACGTGTGTTAATTATAAAAAGGGAGCTTCGGCTCCCTTTTTTTGTATCAAATAAGGTATCATCAAGTCTTATTATTATCAGGGATTAAATTTATGTTTTCTGTAACGTTGCGTAATAGTTTTATGGCATTAGGGGTTTTACTACTAAGCAATTCGGTAGTGGCAGCAGAACGCTATCTATTGAATGCGGGTGATGTACTTGATATTTCTGTTTGGAATGAAGAAGCATTACAAAAACAATTAGTAGTATTGCCTGACGGTATGATTTCCTTTCCTTTAGCAGGTGAATTAGCGGCTAAAGGTAAAACCGTCGTGGAGTTGCAATCAGCACTGAAAGAAAATCTAGCTGAATATTTAGCCGATCCTGTGGTCACGGTCTCTGTTGCTAATGTCAGTGGCAACACCGTCCATATAATGGGTAAGGTATTAAAACCGGGTAATTTTGTAATGAGTAAATCGACGGATGTGATGCAGGCGTTGAGTATGGCTGGAGGCCTATCACCTTATGCCGAAGAAAATAATATCATTGTCCTACGTCGTAATGGTGAGACTCAGCAAGTGCTATCAGTTCATTATGCAGCAATTAAAAAAGGTCAAGAATTAGACACCAATATCCTGCTGCAAAGTGGCGATGTGATTGTAATCCCATAAGTTAGTTAAGTAATCATGCATAAATATTTTTGGGTACTACTGTGTACCAATGCTTTTTCTGTTTCAGTGGCAAACTCAGCTGAGTGGTCACTAAATTCTACCTTAAACCCTTCTGCAAAATATGATGACAATGTATTTATGTCAGAAAATAAACAAGGTAGTGTTCAATATTCTATTAGTCCAACATTAATCTTTAAACGTGCGATGGAAAATAGCGAACTTAGCCTTTCTGCTGGTTATAATATAAATAGATATCAATCCTTTGCCTATTTGGATAGACAAGATCCCTTTATTAAATTTAATAGTAGTTTAAAAACAGAAAGAAGCCAGTACGGTCTCGCTGCAAGTTACAGTCAAAGTTCATCTCGAAGCACGGCTGAAGAAGATACCGGTGATTTTACAACTGAGTCTAGTGTTACATCGGAAACTATCTCGCCAAGTTATAGTTATCAATTAACCGAGCGAGATTCAATTTCTTTGAGTGGTAGTTATTCAACTAGAAGCTATTCGACTACAGGTTTTAGTGACAATAAAACCAAGTCAATTAATTCCGCTTGGCAACATCAGTTTACAGAGCGATTGAGTGGGGGGCTGAGTTTATCAGCATCTAATTATCAGTCTGATGGTTTAAGCTTGATCTCTGATGATGATAATTACAATCTATCAACGACCGTAAGCTATCAATTGTCCGAGTTATGGAAACTTAACGGACAAATCGGTATTCGAAAACTAAAAAGTCAGCAAAAAGATAATCTTGGTGCCACTCAAAACACAAGTAGTTCTGGATCTTCATTTGATTTTAGTGCGAACAGAAAAACTGAATTAGGCAGTTTATCGATGGGATTGTCGCGCTCTTTGTCGCCATCAAGTACTGGTGATGTGAATGAACAAGACAGGTTCAATCTAGCTTGGTCAAAAATGCTAAGCGAACAGCTATCACTGAGTTTGTCTACAAGTTATCAACAGTCTACTTCTGCATTAGATGATGGCAATGATAAACGTGAGAACCTTAATGTATCACCGGCAATAAAATGGCAGTTTGAGCGTAATTTAGCGGTGAATGTATCGTATAATTATCGCCAACAAAAAGAGTCAGCAGCGGATACTAATGCAAAGAGTAACGCGGTAATGATGACATTGCTTTATGACTGGGATGGTCTGCGCGTCTCACGTTAATTAACTGGAATAAAATGGAAGAAGAAGTTAAAGGCCTGGCTGATTATCTCGATATAATTAGACGCCGTAAATATTGGATTATCTTTCCGGCATTAGTACTGATGATAGCGAGTGTGTCTGTCGCTTACCTATTACCTTCGAGCTATAAATCTGAAGGCTTGATTTTAATCGAGTCACAAGAGATCCCCAGTGACTTGGTGAGATCTACGGTCACCAGTTATGCTGACCAACGGATTGAAGTGATCAAGCAACGCATTATGACCACAAAAAAGGTCATGGGAATTGTTAATAAATATAAGTTGTATCCAGACTTACGTCAAAAAGCCCCTCCATCTGAAATCGTCGCTATGTTCCGTGACAATATCAATGTGTCAATGGTTAATGCTAATGTCACCGATCCTCGTAGTGGTCGTACGAGACGGGCAAGCATTGCTTTTAAAGTGTCATTTATGGATAAATCACCTCAAGTCGCCCAGCAAGTTGCCAATGAGTTAGTCACCGAGTTTTTAAATGAAAATGTCCGAACTAGAACGGATAGAGCGACAGAAACAAAAGACTTTTTAGAAGAAGAAGGTAATAAGTTTCAACGAAAAGTACAATTGTTAGAAAAGAAAATTGCTGAATTTAAAGATGAATACAGTGATAGTTTGCCAGAATTATTACAATATAACTTATCAATGGTTGAGCGTTTACAAGAAGAGTTGGCTGATAATCAAAACCAAATCATGGTATTGCAAGATCAGATTTTGACAATGACGTTAGAGCTAGCTAATTTACCCGCTTATCTGGAAGATTCACGCCAGCTTACGCCCGGCTTCAAACCAACAACAAGTGAGCAACAGTTGCAACTTGTTAAAGCTGAATATAGTAAATTGACGGCGAAATATTCTAGCAATCATCCTGATGTCGTGCAGTTAAAACGACAGATTGAAAGCCTACAAAAAGAACTGGGTATCGATGAGTCTGAAGTCGATGGCCTATCACTTGAGTTAGAGCAAGCTAAAGACACACTTAAACAATTAAGCCAGCGTTACTCAGCTAGTCACCCTGACGTGAAAGCGGTGGAAGGTCAGATAGTATTGTTAGAGAAAAAATTAACAACGGCTAAGCTTACACAGACAAAATCAGGCTCAGCTGTTAGCCAATCAGTTGAGAACAAAAAGCGACAAGTTAACCCCATCTATCTACAAATAAAATCAAAAATAGATTCATCAGAACGAGAAATAGTTCGTCTACACAATAGGCAAGCTGATGTCACTTTAAAATTAACTGACTTTGAAAATCGTGTTTTTCAAACACACCAAGTCCAGCGTGGCTATGAAGATTTGACGCGTGATCACGCTAATAATCTGGCTAAATACAAAGAACTTAGATCTAAACAACTGGAAGCTGAACTCGGTCAAAATTTAGAAGCTGAGAATAAAGGTGAAAGTTTCACTCTAATTGAACCACCTCAAGTAGCAAACAAAGCAGAAAAGCCTAATCGGCCCAAGATTTTGGCAATGGGGTTTATGGCTTCTTTAGGTGCTGGTCTTGGTCTCGCCCTATTAATTGAAATGATGAAAGGCGGGGTACGTGGTTATAATGAAATTACACGAGTTGTCGGTCATGCTCCTCTTGTTGTCGTGCCCATTATTACTACTTTATACGATGATAAAGTTAAAAAAACGTCACGAATGCGCCTTGTCTTGTGGTCTTTTATTTTGTTTTTATTAATGATCGTTTGCTTTCATTTCTGGGTGATGGATCTTGAAGTGCTATGGTTCAAGATCATGCGAAAAATAACCTTGTTATAGCCGTTAATCATATGTGGATGAGCAACTAGATGGATAGAATACAAAAAGCACTTGAGAAAGCCAAAGCAAAGCATAATGTCACGCCAAATAACACGCCTGTTCAAAAAGAAATCAGAAAACCGCTAGTCGAAGACCCGTTAAAAGCACCGATTGACAATATTTCTTATACGCAGACTAAAATTGTTGAAGTATCGCGAGAGGCGCTGGAAGAAAAACGAGTGATTGCGGGAATCTATAATAATCCTCAATCAGCTGTTTTTCGCATGATGCGTACACAAGTGTTACAAAAAATGCGGAGCAATGACTGGCAAACAATCGCGATCACCTCACCGACAGCGGGAGAAGGAAAATCTCTTATTGCCTCTAATTTAGCACTTGCGATGGCAATGGAGTTGAACCAAACCGTATTATTGGTTGATATGGACCTACGCAATCCGAGTATAAGTGACTACTTCAGCCTTGATGTGGACTATGGTTTAAAAGACTATCTAGAACAAGATATCACTTTGAACGATGTACTCATCAACCCTGGTATTAAACGCATGGTTATTTTACCAGGGCGGAACAGGGCGGAAGATTCTGCTGAATTACTCTCTAGCCCTAAAATGGTCAGATTGGTGTCCGACATCAAAAAACAATATGATTCACGCATGATTATTTTTGATGTGCCGCCTATTTTGCAAACGGATGATGTGCTCTTATCATCAAATTATTTTGATTGCACCCTGTTAGTGATCGAAGATGGTAAAAACTCTGAGGGTGATATTACTAAATCAATGCAGCTATTAGACGGGCATAATCTCATTGGAACAGTATTGAATAAATCAGATAAACCACCTACACACCAAAACTACTAATATGTATACAGAACATTTTGGTCTTGACCATAAACCCTTTAATTTGGTGCCTGACCCATCATTTTTATATCTAAGCCCTAACCATAAAAAAGCCCTCACCATGCTGGAATATGGCTTAGTAAGCCATGCTGGATTCACTGTTGTGACAGGTGAGATTGGTGCGGGTAAAACGACTTTAATTCGTACTTTACTAGGTAAAATGGGCGACGATGTGGTTATCGGGCTGATCAATAATACCCACGAATCATTTGGTGAACTGATGGTTTGGGTGCTAGATGCACTCGAAATTGAGTCAGAAGCTACGGACAACGCTGGCCGCTACCGAGATTATATTAATTTTGTAGTTGAACAGCATGTACTGAGTAAACGAGTTGTATTGATTGTCGATGAAGCACAAAATCTGAGTGTGCAATCATTAGAAGAACTGCGTTTATTATCCAATGTAAATATTGATTCAGATATTTTTTTGCAGCTTATTTTGACAGGTCAGCCTGAACTGATTGAAAAACTCAACCAACCAGAACTCGTCCAGTTTGCTCAACGAATTGGTGTTGAATATCATCTTAAAGCACTGAGTTTTCCTGAAACCCAGAAATACATTGAATATCGCCTCAAGATGGCGGGAGCCACACAAGAGATTTTTACTGATAAAGCCTGCGCCGCCATTTATTGTTACAGCGAAGGTGTGCCTCGTAGAATTAATAATTTATGTGACTATGCGATGGTTTTTGCCTTTGCCGATGATAGGCGCAGTGTTGGCGTTGATACCGTGCTTGATATGATGAAAGATAAACAAGCCTCGCGTATTATTAGGCCTGCAGAGGAAGAAAACCCAGATGTAAGCAATGTTAAGAACTGGCTATTGGAAAAATTTAATATTGCTTTAATTTAGTAAGGATATAAGTTTTATCTAGAATGAAAAATAATAAGGTCAATATTTGCTATTGGAATAATAATGGAGGATTAACGCTTGATGCTGAAATTATTTCATCTATTCTGCTTAAAAATGACTTTGATGTTTTTCACAATGGCTACCACAAGGACTTTCTCACTAAATTCCCAAGAGTAAGAAAATTATTTTGGCAGTTTCAAAAAGCATGTTTAGTTGCTTTATCTAAAGCTGGCATAAAACGCTATGCAGCTAGTATTCATCTTGAAACGCTGACGAAAAGTAATTTGTGCGTGGCACATAAAAACCTAATGATACCGAACCTAGAATGGCTCAGTGATGATTCCTTTGCATTGTTAGCTGAAGTTGATTTGGTTTTATGTAAAACTAAGAGTGCGGTTCAGTTCTTCGAGCAACAAAACTTGCCAGCGATATATACCAGCTTCACGACGATTAGCCCATATGATGAGCAATATCAACAAAAGCCAAATACCTTTGTACATATAGCGGGTAAAAGTGGTTCGAAAGGAACGTTTCCTCTGTTGAAACTCTGGTCTAAACACCCTGAATGGCCAAAACTAACTGTGCTGGCTAGTCGAACTCACTATATTGAAAGCATAATACGACCATCACTTAAAGAATTTGAATCGGATAATCTATATATTATAGAAGATTTTATCGCAGCGTCAGAACTGAAAAGGTTGCAGAATGAATCGGAAATTCACTTGTGTCTATCAGAAGCAGAAGGCTTCGGTCACTCGCTTTGTGAGCCTATGAGCTGTGGTGCCATCGTGGTTACTGTTGATGGTTATCCCATGAATGAGCTAGTTCAGCCTGACCGTGGTTTTTTAGTGAAGTCGCACAATCACAACCCTATGGCATATGGCATGCGGTTTTATTTTGACGATGATGATTTTGAGATTAAAATCAACACAATAGTGAACGCAAGCACTGAGGAAAAACAAGCAATTAAATTCAATACTCGCCAATGGTTTGATGATAATGATGCTTTTTTTAAAACAACACTAGTTGATGCTGTTAACTATTCGCTTAATGAAAAAAGCCAAAGCTAGAGTTTTTTAGCTTTCTAAGTAAAGCAACAATAGTTTTAATGACGGGTATTCGGTCATGAAATCTAAGTGGATGTATATCTGTTCTAGATGAGCGTTGTAAACCAATTGGGTTTCGAAGCACCAATGTCTTTATTGATGGGTTTTGTGATCGAAATGTATTGAGTGCACCATCATAATGCATTGGACCGCCGGCTGGATCGCCAGGGCTTCTCGTTAGAATAGTTTCTAAAAATGTGATTAATTCAGGAAGGATTGTCCCTTGAACCGCATATAAGTGGGCACACAGTATATCTTGTTGATAGTCGACAAAGAGGGCATCCGAGTCACTTTCGATGTTAAGTTCATTGCCTAAATAACAGATATCCCAATCTTGCTTGGCCAAGTCATCCAAAATAACAGGTAATTCGATAAGTCGATTATCGATAAAATCCACATCATCCTCAAGAATTAAAACGATAGCTACATTATGAGCCAATGCTTGTTTTAGTACTGCTAAATGGCTTATAAAACACCCGTAAGCGCCATTGCTTGGAAACCCATTAGCAACAGTCGATTTGTCGGTGATATACAGCTCAACCCCCGGAGATGACAAGCTAAGTGATATTTTTTCAAGTTGGTGTTCAATTTCAATTTTTCGGTCGACTCTGTCACGCAAATTGATAATAGAAACACGTGAAAAGTAATCATTAAAAGAAATTGACTCTCTTGTATCTGTATCTTTTAGTATCATTCTAGAATTAACCATGGTGTTGCTATGTCAGCTGACAGTGTTACTTTATAGCCATTATCTTGGGAATAGTTAGTGATGATTTTTTTCTTTGCAGAATTAGTCGCTATTTTATACAAGGTTAAACCGGCTTTGGCTTTAATATATAACTTGCCAATAACGGGTTCACAAATAAACGGACTGTTTTTCTTGTTGACAGGAATACAACGCGCTATTTTCGAAATCAAAATTTTATTAGATTCATTAATCGCCTTGTTATCTAAACTCTGCACGGCGACGACCGCACTTGCCGTGTCTATAGAAAACTGTACATTAGTCAGTTGTATTGCTTCATCGCCGATCTTTCCCGAAGCAACCTGTGATTTTTCGGTATCAATCAAGTGAATACCTTTTTGCCAATCTCTTTTTAATTCATCCGTGTCTGATTCCACAAGAGAGGAGGAGTTATCGATAAAATCAATATTGGGATCATTGACAACATGATGTTGAACGGATTTGTCGGCGTAACTTGCATCCATCGCTTTTTCATACTCTGCCAACCACGGTAAAGATGAAGAATAAGGTAGATCAATACTAATTTTACTTTGTTCTAATAAAGTTCGAATAGAAGCCGATGTAACTGGTGTGACGGCTTTACCAAAAAAATTACCCTTTGACAGCCTGAGATGATAATGATTCTTAGCGGGCGTGACATGATCTTGTCGATACAATAATGCCGCAGCAGGCATCATCACCATCAGGGCGGGATCATTATAAGCCGAATAATTACTGCCTCGACTGGCATTATTAAGTGGTGATTGACTATAACCGTATAACATTAATGAGTCCCAGCCTTGCAATGCCGCAATACTGGCTAACCAGATAGGGGTTGTATAGCGATCTGATACGGGAAATTTCTCCACATTCCATTCTGTAACCGATAAAGGCTTGCCTGAAACTTGACCCGCACCAATCCAAGATAGAAACCCTGCTCGATAATGAGGGTTAAAAGATAGCTCTCCTGCTCTACCATAACTATGGACATCAATAATGTCACCATCAGTCAAAGAAGGTAAGCTAGCCAAACTCATGCCACCCCATGTATTGCCAGTAACGAGTGGGCTTTTAACTTCCAAATTAACCAGGTGAGACAGCATTGTTTTATTAAAACGGTGTTCAGCATCATTCAAATAAATTTTAGAATCGCCGAACTCCCATGAACGCCAAGCTTGTTTGTGATTTAATTTCAATCTATCAGCTGCACTTTTTACATCTGCACTATAAATCTTATGATGTTGAGGTACTTTTTTATCAGGTAAAAGTGAGTTGCCAAAATGATGGGTCAGATCATTTTCATTAATGAGTAATGTCGACACAATAGCAGGATCATTTTTATAGGCAAGTTGAGTAAAAGGATTGATGTGATTTAAATATGCCGTATTAAAGTCCATCATTTTCTTTTGAATGGATTTATTATAATAATTAAAACCTTTTAAATCGTGATGTTTTTTACCTTTCGCTATTTCATCAAAGTTACTAATACCGTCAGCAGCGGTATAAGCTCGACCGACTTGCAAATCCATCCAGATATAAATACCTTCATCTTTTAAACACTTTATCCACCAATCTAATTTTTTGAGTGAGGTCGCGTTCAGCGTGAGGGTGTCACGTTTGGGATTTGAAAATATATTAGGGTTCGCCCAAGCAGAATCATGGTGGTGGATCCTGACGAGGTTAAAACCTAATCGGGATAAGCGCTTGGCTTGTTGTTTGATATTGACATCACTGGTATTAAAAAGCGCATATGCTTGAACGTTAGCACCCCAAAATTTAGCTGGCGTACCATCTGGAAATTCTAGTGAATCTCCCTTTGTTATTAATATTCCATGTTTACCTGCAGGAATATGATTGGCATTTAAAAAGGAAACGTCCACAGGTGATGTGTTCCAAGGAATAATATTTCCTTGCCAATTAAGTGTCGATTTCTCAGGCTCTAATTCTGGATACTGAACAGATAGCTTATCAACTCCATTTACTGTGACCATCATATCGAAATCATAAAGTCCTGATTTAATTGGACCAAAAAACATAGCGCGAATTTCATTTTTATTGCCACGCTCGAAATGAACATTGGCAAGACGAGGAGAAAATCGAACTTCAATCAGTTCTTTCGGGGTAATCTGCCAACGCCAACCGTTATTATTGGCTAGTAATTCAGGTTCTTTAGCTAAACCGTGAAAGCTTGGCGAATCGAGATTAAGCTTGAAGCTGATGCCAAAACCAATAGCCTTAGGATGATGTTTTGTAGCTGAGAATTGATAATGCCAAGTATGATGATTTCTCTCTGGTGAGCTATGACCCAAGATAGAAAGATCAAGGTTTTTACTCTCTCCTTGAAATTTATGAGCATCAGAGTTTGCTGTTGAGGTAATCTGCACGTTTGACCATTTCCAATTATCATTCCAAGCAACAAATGCTGGAGTAATAATGGGTACTGAATGGTGTTCTAACGAAAATAATGCATTATTGGCATTAAGCTTTATACTGTCACCTGCTGAAGTCAGACCAGTTAAGCAAAACAATAAAACAAAAAGACACATATTTTGGAGTGAAATCATGAGAAACTTAAGGCCTAGTGGGTGGTTTGGAATAATTATACCGTTTTAAATATGATGTGTACTTCATTTGATAAAGGTGAAAACCTAAAATAATGGGAAATGGATTTGCCTATGCAGTAATGGCACTATGGCCTTTGCTCGCCATTTACTGGTATAAAACAAAAAGCATTCAAACAGCCACCCTGTGGACGATTTGGGGTGGTTTTATGTTCTTGCCGGTAAAAACAGAAGTTGATCTTCCGA
>ENA-OSET01002987-OSET01002987.1-sediment-metagenome-genome-assembly--contig:-NODE-2987-length-15858-cov-2.677207_pt1 | contig 15858 bp, 14 predicted proteins | sample MGYA00237882_ERZ534229 | MGnify/ENA primary metagenome ERZ534229 (study PRJEB26408, sample SAMN06266212) | sediment metagenome | isolation source: Hudson Canyon methane seep mesocosm | place... | reverse complement strand
GGATACCGTAGCCTTCTACTCCACCCGGATAGCCAAGCAGCAATAGATCGAGGACCATTCGGAAACTCTGGAGATTGTAACATTAACGTAAACTGTCCAGAAGGCGCTCTTTGGGCCACAGAAAAACGTTCTGTAGCACTCATTGTTGAAGGAGGCTTTGCGGCTTGTACTGGTGCGCTAATCAACAACACTTTAAATGACGGCACTCCATATTTTCTGACTGCAAATCACTGCTTAGGAAATCCTGGAAATTGGGTTTACTACTTCAACCATGAGAGTGCCACATGCAACGGAAATACTGGACCTACTGGTCAATCCGTAAGTGGAGGAACAACAATAGTCAGCAACGGAGGTTCTGACTACGCAATACTCGAATTAAGTGAAATTCCGCCAGCATCATTTAACGTGCAATATGCGGGATGGGATGCATCTGGAGACACTCCTATGTCAGCAGTGGGTATTCACCATCCTTCTGGAGATGTGAAAAAAATCTGTTTCGAAGATGATAGTCCATACTTTTCAAACGCCGCTGGGGCTGCGGTTTGGATGATAGACCAGTGGGAATTAGGAGTTACAGAAGGAGGGTCTTCGGGTTCACCACTTTTCGATCATAATCACCGCATTATAGGACAACTCTACGGAGGTGCTGCGGCATGTTCTGGAAACGTAAACAATGGTCAACTCGACTATTACGGTAGATTCAATGAAAGTTGGGTACTTGGAGCCGCTGAATATTTAGATCCTTCAGGATCTGGCATGACATCTTGGGATGGTTTTCCAGACGGAGCGGTTTCTTATGCAAATGACGCAGGCGTTACTATAGAAGGTGCTCCAGAGGAACTTCTTTGTGGTGAGACAAGTATACAATTAGACATCATTCTAACTAACACAGGCACAGAGAACTTAACTTCCGCTATGATTACTTACAATGTAAATAGCACAAGTGCGCAACAAGTAAACTGGAGTGGAAATCTAGCTCAATATGAGTCTGAGCAAATATCAATTCCTGCTTTCAACGCTATCGGAGGAGAAAACACTATTACGGTAGAAGTTTCTAACCCAAATGGCGTTGCTGATGAGAATAATTTAAATAACGAAACTGAGGTGAGCTTCACAACTTTCTCTGGCGAAACTTTTGATTTCCAACTAGCTATTACACTTGACGATTACGGATCTGAAACTTCTTGGGAAATAAAGCGACTAGGAACTGTTATTTACGATGGAGGACCCTATAATGATGGAACAGATGGCGAACTAGTTACTGTTGATCTCTGCTTAGAGGAAGGTTGTTATCTATTTGTCATTAGTGACTCTTACGGTGATGGAATTTGCTGTGAATACGGCAATGGAAGTTGGGCGATTTACGATGGAGAAGGTGACGTTATCTCATCAAGCACTGGAGAATTTGGGGATTCTGAAACAGATCAATTTTGCACTGATGAGGCTTCGATAGATGTGCTAGAAAACGGGCTTGACGGGCTTATGTACCCAAACCCAGCTAATGAAGTTCTTAATATCGATTTCCCAAGATTAGAGGGGCGCATCTTTATCTCTGATATTACTGGCCGAACAATGATGGACGTTCTTTTCGAAAGAGAAACGAATACAAAAATTGATGTAAGCAGCTGGTCCGAAGGGATTTATATAGTAACGTGGATGGGTAAGGACGATGAGATAATGACTCGTAGGATTACAATAGCTCACTAAAATAGCTTTGTGCGAATGTTCGAGATTGCAACGACTTTCGCCCTTGCAGGATTGATATCAAGAGCAGTTTGGGGTTGGCAAATGGGAGCTTGGCGCCCACACCCTTATTCTTCATCTCAAAAGGAGAGTGAATACACAATAATTGTCTGCCTACATAATGAGGAAGAACGTGTCGACGGTTTGATTAAAGCCCTTTTAGACCAAACCCCTCCCCCTCCACAAATCCTCTTAATCGACGACGGAAGTACCGATGGGACATTAAATCTGCTCAAAAACTGGGAAGAAAAAAATGATTTTATTAATGTCATTGCATTGTCTAAAGGTGGCAAGGGGAAAAAAATACCTTTAGAAATAGCTGTTAATAATGCGAACTTCCCTCTTTTACTTTGTACAGATGCGGATTGCATACCGGCGAGTAGGGTTTGGGCATCGACCATGGTTAATGAGCTCGAAACGAAATACGATCTAAAAATTGGAGTCAGCTTGCCATTGAAAAGTACAGGATTACTAGGGCGACTTCAAATTTTCGAATCAGAGAGAATTGCTCAAAACTATATAGGTATGGCTGAGTCGGGGTTCCCTTACATGGGAGTAGGTAGAAACATAGCTTTTACTAAATCATGTTGGGAAACTACTGGGGGGGTTAAAGGTCATCTTGATATAGCTTCAGGCGATGACGATCTTTTCGTTCAAGATGCCTCAGCAGCAGGAATGAGAGTAGGGACAGAAGTGAGTATAAAGGGACAATGTCACTCTGTTTGGCCTAATACATGGCTAGGATGGATGAGGCAAATGAAAAGACATTTAACCACTGGTCCTAGATACAAATCAATATTAATAAGCATATTAAGTATTCCAATATTAGCGGACATCCTGCTGTATAGTGGCTCCATATGGTTATTCTATTTGTCGTTTCAAAAAGCTGACGTTATACACAGTGGTATTTGGATAGGTGCGGGCATGTTACTCATTAACGCAACGCTTCGATGTCTTATCTTTCGGACATTCCTGCTCCGCATAGGACGACCAGGTCATGAGACATTCTGGCTAGCTTTAGAACCGCTCATGGCCTTTATTCGACAAGTGTTAGCATTGCAGGTGATGATCGCCAAACCTAAAAAATGGAAGTAAACCCAAACCTCTCAGAAAAAGCGAAGTATGACTACGCGCTTGTGCTCAGAGCTACAAAAGAAAGGGACCAGCAGGCTTATGCCGAGTTAATGGAGAGGTATCGCGATGCAATATTTCATCTGTGTCGCCGAATGGTATACAACGACGATGATGCAGATGATTTAACTATTGAAACATTTGGAAAAGCCTTTCAACGACTAAAACAGTACACACCTGCCTTTGCGTTCTCTACTTGGCTTTTTAAAATCGCATCTAATCACTGTATCGATTTTATCCGAAAGAAGCGTATAAAAGCTCTATCTCTAGACAAGGGGTTCACTACTGCTGATGGCGACCAAATGCAAATCACCGTTGAAGATGAGGCTCCAGACCCAATTGAAACTCTTGAGAAGAAACAACGCGTTGAGAGGATGAGAATGGTTGTCTCTCAACTTAAACCTCGTTACCGTAGACTAGTTGAACTTAGATATTTTGAAGAGTTTAGCTATGACGAAATTGCAAAATAACTTGACTTGCCTTTAGGGACTGTAAAGGCTCAGCTATATCGCGCTCGTGACATCCTTGCCACTGTAATGGAAGGTTCAAAAGAACATCTTTAATCCGAGGGAAATCTCAAAATAGATTTCTGTAATGATTTCTGCTTTAATAAAATACTTCCCCGAACTAAGCTCGACTCAAATAACTCAGTTCGAAAAATTCATTCTTAGTATTACAGAATGGAACACGAAAATAAATCTTGTTTCTAGAAAAGACATGGATGATTTTACAGAACGCCATGTACTCCACAGTCTCGCCATTTATAAGGCTATGAAATTCTCTCCAGGATCTCGTATACTAGATATAGGAACAGGTGGTGGGCTACCGGGAATCCCCCTTGCTATTCTAATGCCAGAAGTTAATTTCGTCCTTTGTGATAGCATTGGCAAGAAAATAAAAGTCGTGGATTCTCTGGTAAAAGAACTAGAGCTGACAAATATTGAGCCCATTCACGCACGAGCAGGAGATATCTCTGGGAAATTCGATTTTATAGTCTGTAGAGCTGTTAGCCGTCTTGAAAAATTTATTCCATGGGTAGAGGATAAAATCGATAAAAGAGCAATCAACGCATGGCCTAATGGGATTCTATGTCTAAAGGGAGGAGATCTTAGAGAAGAACTCAACGAAGTAAATCACCCAACAGAGATAATACCTATCTCCCAATGGTTCTCAGAAACATTCTTTGAAACAAAGGCCGTAGTTTACGTTACTTTATAAAAGAAGAAAAGGTCACCTGAAAGGGACCTTTTCTATACCTGCAAGAAAATTGAAACCAACATAGTCATTGACCATGTTACCTATTAGACGAGACACTTTCACGGTGGTTGCCTACTTTTATAAAAAAAACTCAACAAATCTCCTCAAACCTATATCCTACGCCCCTTACAGAGTGAAAATAAAGCGGTGATTTGGGGTTAGGCTCAAAATATTTCCTAAAAGAAAGAAGATAATTATCAATAGTACGCGTGTTAGGATAAACAGAATACCCCCAAATAGTTTCTAAAATCTCCTCTCTGCTGACCACTTCTCCATTTTTAGAAGTTAAAAGTCTAAGTAACATTATCTCTCTTTTAGAGATTTTCTTTATCTGACCATCATGAGTTACTATTGAATACTGATCAAACCTTATCTCACCTTTCCCAATTTTTAAAACATCTAAATCGAGAGCAACTCCTACAGCACCGTAATCTGATGATCGTTTAGATTGTTCGATTAATCTTGCCAACCTTAGAAGCAGTTCATCAACACTAAACGGTTTACCCAGATAATCATCAGCTCCTAAAAGAAGTCCTTCAAGTCTTTCTGGACCAGAATTCTTCGCTGTTAGAAAAAGAATGGGCATTTTGTGCCCCTCTACTCTTATGATAGAACATACTTGAAACCCATCCATTACAGGAAGCATAACATCTAAAATTACCGCATCAATTCGCTGACTTCTAACTACTTCTAGCGCATCGACACCATCATCAACGGCTACAACATGGTAGCCTTCAGCTTTTAGATTCATTACTAACATCTTTTGAAGAGATGAATCATCTTCAACAACAAGTACTCTGTTAGCTTTTTCAGACATTTGCTAATTAGATTTGCGTAATATTTTAGAGATACAAATTTACAAGGATAACATCAATGAATAACGAACAAGATTTCAATAAAGACTTCGGCAAAGGAACTATAGCCGAAGTTCTTGGTATTGAAATAACTTCTGTTGAAGAAGGAATCGTGAAAGGCAAGATGCCTGTTGATTCTAGAACTCACCAACCATATGGCATGCTACATGGTGGAGCAAGCGTCGTTCTCGCTGAAACCCTCGGTTCTATAGGTTCTCATTTTTTAGTGGAAAATCAAGGGAAAGCTGCTGTCGGGTTAGAGGTAAATGCAAATCACCTTAAGAGTATTCGATCAGGTTGGGTTTTTGGTGAAGCTAGGATAGTTAAAAAAGGAGGAAGAGTACATGTTTGGTCTATAGAATTGAAGGATAAAGAGGGTGAATTAATCTGCACTTCAAGGCTCACCGTAATGATTGTCACTTTATGATTGTTGCTCGTGTATGGTGGAGCCCCCCCGGAAGTGATGAAGTGTATACTCTTGAGCCTTCCCAAGGTGGAACTTCTTGCTTCAGGTTTACTCCTTTTAGCAGCTCTGACAAATACCCTTCGATAGAAATAAAAGGGCATGTCATTACTTCTGAAGCTCCAATACCTGGAACGATTACGGTCACTAAACCTTTTGATAATTTCTCTACAGACAAAGCTTCTCATTTGAATTGCGTAACAAAAGCGATTTCTCAAATCTCCGATGGTACATTAGAAAAAGTTGTGGTCGCAAGAATCAAATCAATCATTTCAGACGCTACGCCTGAGGTTACATTTAAGTTGAAATGCGAGAAACACCCGGATGCATTTGTTTATTTGATTGATCATCCAAGTTGTGGGGTTTGGTGTGGAGCTTCACCAGAATTACTTGTCGCATCAAGTGACAACAGAGTGGAAACAGTTTCGTTAGCAGGAACTCGAATAATTGTAAATGGCACTTCTACCAATGATTGGACGAACAAAGAAAGACATGAGCAATCTCAAGTTACAGACTATATTAAATCTGTTTTAGAGGACTACGGAGCTTCTGAGATGAGTATAGAACCTCGTGCAGATCGAAGATACGGAAATCTTCTACACCTTGAGACCCGATTTAGATGCTCCATAAAAGGAGATATACAAAAACTAGCCAGCACCCTTCACCCCACCCCAGCTGTAGGTGGAAGGCCATTAAAAATCGCCTGTGATTTTATCGAATCAAATGAACAGTTTTCTAGGGCTTATTACTCAGGCTACTTGGGGGTTGAAACAGCATCGGGAAGTGCTTACTATGTCAACTTACGAGCTGCCCAATGGATGGTGGGAGGGATTCAAATTTATGCTGGAGGTGGAATCGTTGAAGGGTCAATTCCCCAAGACGAGTGGATGGAAACTGAGGCAAAGATTAAAGCAATAGAAGCTACCTTCGCTTAATGCCTGTAAGACAAGAAAGATCTTCAACTGATCACCTATGCGCTTCGGCCTTAGTCGCCACCTTGTCAATAAAAGGACTCTCAGATGTAGTAATCAGTCCTGGATCTAGGAATGCTCCACTCACGATTGCTTTTACAGAAGATTCTTCTATAAAAACTCACATCGTAATAGATGAGAGAGCAGCTGCTCATGTGGCTCTCGGGCTTGCTCTGGAAACGGGTAATCCAGCTGCAGTTATTTGCACTTCAGGTACTGCAGCCATAAATCACGGTCCAGCCATAGCCGAAGCTTTCCATCAAAAGACACCATTAATAAGCATCACAGCAGACAGGCCTTTGAGTAGTTTAAATAAAGGTCACGGTCAGTCAATAGACCAAACAGAACTGTTTACAAAATTTACTTTAGAAGATTATAGCTTTAACGGAAGTGCTCCGGCTGTCAAAGAAATTCTATCAGTTTCCGAAAAAGTAAGTAATATTTACGACAGGGCTTTAACCGGCGGACCCGTTCATATAAATGTTCATTTAGAAGAGCCCTTATACGGTAAAGCAGATGCTCTTGATATAGAGATTCCTGCGATTCAATCTAGAAAGCAAGCTCGTAGTTTTAATTTTCAAGAATTACCTGAAATATTTCACGCTCACACTAACCGCGCTTTAGTAATTGCTGGCCCCAGAATCTTAGCTGATTGGACTGACCAAAATTTTGACTCTGTTGCTGGAATTTCTGAGAGTTTTTCCGGAATTAAGGGCCACTCGTTAATTGTTTCCGGAGACGCATTCATAGCTGGAGAAATGTGGAAGACTGACTCTCAACTTACCCCAAACTCAATCATCACGATAGGCAACCCCACTTTGAGTAAGTCTCTAAGAAACTGGGTTACAGGGCTAAACATCCCACATATACATGTCGGTGATTCTAAGGGCACTGGCCATGATTCTTTCAATACTCTTGAGAAATCAATTGATGCAGAACCTCTGGGCTGGCTAGCCGAGTTTTCAAAAAATATCCAACAAGATAAAAGCTACCTAGAAGCTTGGAATATAGAAAAATCTCGCCTGCAAAATATCCAGGACGATTTCTCAAGCACAACAAGTTGGAGCGACTTAGCAGCTTACAAAACAATCTTTAAGTCATTTCAAAATACACATAAATCCACATTGCATTTCGCAAACAGTACTTCTGCTAGGTATGCGCTACTCTTTGATTTTAAGAACAACATTCGTTTACATGCAAATAGAGGAGTAGCAGGTATTGACGGCTGCACTTCCACTGCCATCGGTCATGCACTCTCCACAAGTGAAAGAGTAACTCTTGTAACTGGGGATGTTGCTTTTTTATACGACATTAATGGGCTGGCAACTGTTCAGCAAGTGCCGGACAACTTACGGATAATCGTTATAAATAACGGCGGTGGCGGAATTTTTAGATGGCTTGAAGGACCTGCTCAAGTGGGATATCTCGAATCTCATTTTGAGACAAAGCCTAAAACAAGCATAAAAGCTGCAGCTAGCTTCTGTGGCGTTGATTACTTTTGTGGTATTGATTCTAAAAGTACTCAACAAGGCTTAATCGATTTAGAGAAAAACAATGGAACAGCCATCCTCGAAATCGCAACTAATCCCGAGTTAAGTTCTGATATTTACAAAGAATTATTAATGGAGTTAAAAGGTTAAACAAAGAGATTTAATAATTATATGAGCAGTTACAATTGGACTTCTATCAAAGAATATGAGGATATTCGCTTTGAATTCTTTGAGGGCATCGCAAAGATTACGATTTGCCGACCTAAGGTACTAAACGCATTCCGCCCTGAGACGAATATTGAGATGATCGATGCTATGGATATCGCTCGTGAAAGGGCTGATGTGGGGGTGGTCGTCTTAACTGGTGAGGGTGATGTTGCTTTTTGCAGCGGCGGAGACCAAAACGTGAAAGGTGTCGGCGGCTACATCTCCAAAGACGGAGTCCCTAGACTTAACGTCCTCGATTTGCAAAAACGTATCAGATCCCTACCTAAACCTGTAATAGCTATGGTAAATGGCTACGCAATTGGTGGAGGACATGTTCTTCACGTTGTCTGTGATTTAACAATAGCGGCGGACCATGCGAAATTTGGTCAAACCGGACCAAAAGTGGGTAGCTTCGACGCTGGGTTTGGTTCTAGCTACTTAGCTGATATGGTAGGCCAAAAGAAGGCAAGGGAAATATGGTTCCTTTGTGAACAATACACCGCAGCCGAGGCTGAGAAAATGGGCATGGTAAATAAGGTCGTGCCTCTCGCGAATTTAGAAGAAACTACGGTAGAGTGGTGTCGTACTATTATGAAGCACTCTCCTCTTGCTATTCGCATGATTAAGCGCGGGCTTAACGCAGAGCTTGACGGTCAACGCGGTTTGATGGACTTTGCCGGTGACGCGACCCTGATGTACTATCTAATGGAAGAGGCACAAGAAGGTAAAAATGCATTTTTAGAAAAGCGCGAACCTAATTTCCAGCAATTCCCTAAATTCCCTTAAAGGAAAAACAAAATGGCATCACTTAAAGCTTGGGTAAAAGCTGGAAGGCCTAGGACTCTTCCTCTTGCGATTACGTGTGTGCTTATAGGAGCAGCTATCTCGCTTTCTCCTTCTGACTTCTCACTCGACAAACTTCCTGACGCTAAGTTTTACACTGTGTTAGGCCTAACTCTTCTTACGGTAATTTATTTACAGGTTCTTGCGAATTTCGCTAACGATTATGGAGATTTCAAAAAAGGCACGGATGGGCCAGAGAGATCCGACCGTGCCATGGCTTCTGGGGAAATATCTGAAAAGGAAATGAAAAGGGCGCTTGTCGCCACTTCAATAAAAGCTTTTATTGTAGGGAGTGCTACTGTGTGTTTTGCCCTAGATTTTGACCTGACTAAGTCAGCCATCACACTATTCTTTATCACGCTCGGATGTAGCTCCATATATGCTGCAATACGATATACTATGGGAACTGGGGCTTATGGTTATAAAGGCCTGGGAGATGTTGTCGTATTAATATTTTTCGGGTACATAGGCGTTTTAGGTGTTGCCTATCTCCTATCAGGAGGGTTGAATTTATACTGGCTTTTACCAGCCACCTTTTCAGGTCTTATGTCTGTTGCAGTTCTAAACCTTAACAATTTACGCGATCACGAAAACGATGCTAAATCTGGCAAGAATACAATCGTAGTGAAATTGGGGTTTAAAAATGCCAAACTTTATCACGCTGCATTAATCTTGGTGAGTTGGGCCGCAATGCTTCCTTTTTTATTCGGAATGAACGATCTACCTGTATGGAAGGGTGGCATGTGGTATGTCTTAATCGCTCTTATTCAACTCAAGCACTTGGTTTTTGTAATGAAAACTACGAAACCAGAACGATTAGATCCAGAACTTAAAAAAATCGCTCTAACAGCTTTTGTAGTCGCTCTTTTTATGTTCTTAACCGTTACAGCATAACGATGGCAACCATTGAATTCATATCACACCCATTAGAATTCAAAAGACCTGCGCGCACTTCTCGCGATACATTAAAAAGTAAACCAAGTTTTTTTTTATCAATAGAAGATGATGAAGGTCGAAGAGGGACAGGAGAGTGCAGTTTAATTCCAGGCCTTAGCCTAGAGGCTGAAAAGGTTGCAAGAGAAGCTTTAGAGCAACTGACGAAACTAGATTCTTTAAATCCAGAATCCATCCCCCATTCTCTACCTGCCGTAAAATTTGCAGTAGAAACAGCTTTAATAGATCTTAAACGTGAAGGCACACCTACATGGATAGAAGGCATCCCTGTTAATGGATTGGTTTGGATGGAAGATGCGGAAGGTATGTTAGAGCAAGTGGACGTCTTAATTGCGAAAGGATATAAAACCATAAAAATCAAAGTAGGCACCCTACCCTTCTATGAAGAATTAGAGCTACTCAAAGAAATCAGGCGCCGATGCCCCTCTAGCGACTTCACTTTAAGAATTGATGCAAATGGAGCCTTCAGCAATCAAACACCCGATGGGCTAACACCGCTTGAAAAACTGCAAATTCTATACAACGCTGGGCTAGACCTGCACAGTATAGAGCAACCCATTTCACCAGGTTTAATTGAAGAAATGGCGGAGCTTTGTGCCTCCTCTCCTGTACCTATAGCTCTTGATGAAGAATTGATACAAATCCGCTCTGAATCAGAGAAAAGAGCTCTGCTTGAGAAAATACGACCTGCATATTTAGTATTAAAACCTAGTCTTTTAGGAGGTTTCAAATCCTCGGAATCTTGGATCACCCTCGCTGAAAGCCTTTCAATTGGTTGGTGGACTACCTCCGCTTTAGAATCTAACGTAGGGCTGGCAGAGATCGCTGAGTGGACTTACGAATTGTTAAAATCTAGGCCAAATTTAAAAAGCATGGCTCAAGGGTTGGGCACCGGAAGCCTATACAAAAATAACATAGAATCTACTTTGATTATTTCTGATGGGAAACTCTTCTCCAGTCCCATACACACAGAATTAAAATGGACACAAGAAATCTCAACAGCGATTGAAAATTGGTTTGCACATCCCAAGGCTCCCCTTTCATACAAAACCTCGGGATCAAGTGGTCCTCCACGTGAGATAACTCACTCCCGGGATGCAGTAATATCTAGTGCAAAAGAGACTTTAGAGTACTTCAACCTAAAACCAGGAGACAGAGTGGTGCTTGCACTACCTGTAAATTTTATCGCTGGACATATGATGTTAGTGAGAGCTATAGTAGGGGGGTTAGCCTTGGAAATTGTCGAGCCTACAACAAAACCCGATTTTAAAACACCCGCTGATTTCATTGCCTTGACCCCAAACCAATGCTACTCGCTACTACCTGATTTCCCACCAGTTAAAAAGGTGCTTTTAGGAGGAGGCTTTGTTTCAAAAGATCTAATTGAAAGATTACCAGAGAGGATTGACTTTTATGAGGGATTCGGAATGACCGAGACGATAACTCATATTGCCATTAGAAAACTTCAACGTGAAAGTTCTAAAAGTCCATTTGAGGCTATGCCGGGAGTGTGCTTGAGTATTTCGAAAGACAGAGAACTTATTATTGATGCACCTTCTAGAGGAGTGACCGGTTTAGTTACAGATGATATCGTTGAACTTATAGACTCAAAGAGATTTGTTTGGCTTGGGCGCAAAAGTTCAATAATTAATTCCGGTGGAATTAAAGTTATGCCTGAAGTTGTAGAGCAGGAGATTCGAGAGGTTGTTAAACCACTTGGCTGCGAGTATATGATAAAAGGTATGCCAGATGAATCTCTTGGAGAGAAAGTCACCCTGCTTTTAGATACTCTGGAACTTACTGAGAAAATCGAAAATGAACTTTTATTGGAGATTTCGCGACTGGGAAATTTATCAGCATATCACGCACCTAAAAAAATCGTGTACGGAAAGGTTATAAGATCTAATCGAGGTAAACTTAAAAGAAACGAAACATGAAACCAGTAATTGTTTTTGCTACGGCCAATGAAAATAAAACTGCTGAGGTTCGAGAATTATTGAAAGATCTGTACGAAGTGAAGTCATTAATAGATATTGGATGCACCGAAGACATACCTGAAACCACAAATACTTTGGAAGGTAACGCTAAGCAAAAGGCAGACTATGTAAAAGAAAAATTCGGCTATGATTGTTTTGCTGATGACACAGGTTTAGAAGTTGAAGCACTAAATGGCGCTCCCGGAGTTTTCACAGCTCGATATGGCGGACCTGAGAAAGACGCGCAGCAGAATATGAACTACTTGATGGATAAACTTGAAAAAGTTGGAGCTATAGAAACGTCGGAAAGAGGTGCTCGATTTAGGACTGCCATCCACCTAATTATAAATGGTAAGGAAGTTGGATTAGAGGGGATTTGTAATGGGCATATAGCTCCGATACAGTCAGGTACAGCTGGATTTGGATATGATCCTGTCTTTATCCCAAAGGGAGAAGATAGAACCTTTTCTGAAATGAGTGCAGAAGAAAAGAACTCTATGAGTCATAGGGGTAGCGCAATACGCTCAATGTTAGAATATTTAGGAGTGTAGAAGTGCTGTTTAATCAGGTTTAGCCCATATTTGCAAAATGAATTATCTTGAATTCGAAGAGCCTATTAAAACCCTGCGTGAGCAGTTAATTCAGGCGAAAGATATTGAGTCAAAAAACGAGCTTGATATGACCACTACTATTGTGGAACTTGAAGATAAAATTGTTGAGGTAACTAAGGAAATTTACGGTAAACTTACTGCATGGCAGCGTGTTCTTGTAAGTCGCCATCCCGACAGACCGTATGCTCTTGATTACATGCTCTCCATTACCGACGGCGAGTTTATGGAACTTCATGGGGATAGAAACGTTAAGGACGACAAGGCTATGGTTGGGGGACTTGGGGAAATTAACGGTAGACCTGTTATGATTATAGGCCAACAAAAAGGCATAAACACAAAAATGCGTCAATACCGCAACTTCGGCATGGCGAACCCTGAAGGATACAGAAAAGCTCTCAGACTAATGAAATTAGCTGAGAAATTCAACATCCCAGTGGTGACTTTAATAGACACTCCTGGAGCTTATCCTGGATTAGAAGCTGAGGAGAGAGGCCAGGGTGAAGCTATAGCAAGAAATCTAATGGAAATGACTCAGTTGAGAGTTCCTATTATTTGTATCATCATTGGCGAAGGTGCTTCCGGAGGAGCTTTAGGTATAGGGATTGGTGACAGGGTGATGATGCTTGAAAACACATGGTATAGTGTTATTTCACCTGAATCTTGTTCTTCTATTCTTTGGAAATCTTGGGATCACAAAAAAGAAGCTGCAGAAGCTTTAAAACTCACTGGAGAGGATATGCTTGGCAACAAACTAATAGACGGTATTATTCCTGAACCACTTGGTGGTGCTCATAATAACCGAGAAGAAATGTATGCTACTTTGAAAAATGAAATCACTGATTATTTAAAGAAGTTAATGCCAATGGATGCCGATAAACGCATCGATTCTCGAATACGCAAGTTTTCTAACATGGGAGTGGTGACTAGTTAACATTTACATTTAAAAAACAAGCACCTTTTACCCTAATTTCGCCCTATATATTTTTAGATTCATGAATCAATTTTTTCGAATGCTACGTACTAAAGCTTCTTATGTAGCTATTGCTACAATGATTTTCCTCGCCGGCTGTGCTGGACTAGGATCAATGGAGAAGGCCATTGAAACACTCAATTTAAATGTAAATCCAGGAACCTTAATCCTTCGTGGCGACATCGTCGAAGTGGAGATTACAGGCAACTTCCCTGCGAAATACTTCGCAAAGAAAGTGAGACTGGAAGCTACACCTGTCCTTGTTTGGGATGGAGGAGAAGCTGCATTTGCTACTGAAAGCTTCCAAGGTGAAGAAGCCGCAGGAAACTACACTGTAGTTCCTTTTGAAGCTGGAAAATCTTTCACTTACAATGCGAGCATTTCTTATGATGCTGCTATGGAAGATGCCTGTCACTTAGAACTTCGCTTTCGCGGACTCAAGGGAGATAAGGTTGTTGACTTTGAGCCATACATTATTTGCAAAGGTGTGATCACAACACCACATTTAGTTCAGCCAGATGACAAGTTCGCAATTACTCCTGACCGCTTCCAGCGCACTATGTCTTACACATTAGGCAATGATCTGAACTACGATTACAACAGTTCTAAAGTAACTCGCACTGAGTTGCGTGCAGAAGGTTGGGGAGCTATGAAAGACCTCTTCGCTTTAGCAGCTTCTGCTGACAGCGTGAATCTTTCAGGCGCCACTATCGAGGCATACGCTTCTCCAGAAGGAGAGATTACTCTTAATGAAGACCTAGCTGCTGATCGTGCAGAGTCTGCACATAAAGCTTTAATGAGTGAGTTAAAGAGAAAGAAGATTGAAACTGCTGAAGGTTTTTACACGCTCATGGCTAAAGGAGAAGACTGGGATGGTTTCAAGCGCCTAATGACTGCTTCTAATATTGAAGACAAAGATCTAATTCTTCGCGTACTGGAGATGTACTCTGACAAGAGTAAGCGAGAAGAAGAAATTCGTAACATAGCAAAAACTTATTCTGAGATTGAAGACCAAATCCTTCCTTCTCTCCGTCGTTCTTCTATTGCTATGAACTACACTGTTGAAGGCTACACAGATGAAGAGTTAACTGCACTCGCTATGACTTCGCCTTCTACTCTAACAGTTGAGGAGTTATTATTTTCAGCTACTTTGTTTACTGATATTTCTGATAAATTAGCTGTGTACACATCTTGCTCTGGAGCTTACAGCAATGATCACCGTGGTTACAACAACGCTGGTGTTTGTCTAATGGAAATGGGACGACGTAATCAAGCTGATGAAGCTTTCAATGCTGCTCGCTCACTTTCACCTAACAACGCTGCAGTTCTCAACAACGTTGGAGCTATCGCTCGCCAAAAGGGTAAGACAGAAGAAGCTGCTGCTTTATTTGCAAAAGCTGGTTCTGGAGCTGAGGTAAGCTATAACAAAGGTTTAGTTGCTATTACACAAGGAAACTACGGATCAGCTATTTCTAACATGAGCGGTTCTGCTTCTGCAAACCTAGCTCTAGCTAAGCTATTAAATGGAGATGCTAACGGTGCTAAGACTACACTTATGAATGCAGGGGATGACTCCGCTATATCGAGCTACCTACTCGCTATTTGCTGTGCTCGTTTAGACGATGCTGCAGGAGTTAAAGCAAACGTTAATGCTGCTCTAACTAAAGATGGCACACTCCGAGGGAAAGCTCAAACAGATCTTGAGTTCGCTAACTTCCGTACTGAGTTAGGACTGTAAAGCATTCGAGCACACGCTCGTAAAAAATATAGACAAGAAAATTGAAATTAGGATCTAGCTTCGGCTAGGTCCTTTTTTTGATCAAAGAAATTCGTTTTCGACACCAATCACAGGCGCATCCCCTGGCTCGCATGCCAAAGAACGATACCTGCACATACACTTACGTTCATGCTATTCTTCACGCCGAGTTGTGGAATTTCAAGAAGTATGTTGGCTGAGTCACAGGTAGAGGACTTAACTCCACGGACTTCGTTTCCGAAAACCAAAGCCCATTTATCTCCTTTTTCAGGTTTCCATTCTTCGAGAGATATGCTTCTAGAGTCCTGCTCGATGACCGCAATTTTATATCCTTCTGAACGTAAAACAGAAATTGCTTCTGATGCAGATGCGTGTCCCCGCCATGGAATGTGATCGCTCGCTCCTAAGGCAGTTTTGAGTATATCGCGATGAGGTGGATGGCAAGTAATACCACATAGCTCAACTCCAGAAATACAAAAGGCATCACCTGTTCTAAAGAATGACCCCACATTATTTCCACTTCTTATATCCTCAAGAACGAAAACAACCGAAAGATGGTCCTCGTTTGTGTAATCTTCAGGTTTCACTTTAAGATGTACTTAATAAACCAAGTTTTAATCGTTGAAGTGAAG
>ENA-OSET01002986-OSET01002986.1-sediment-metagenome-genome-assembly--contig:-NODE-2986-length-15859-cov-3.577303_pt1 | contig 15859 bp, 14 predicted proteins | sample MGYA00237882_ERZ534229 | MGnify/ENA primary metagenome ERZ534229 (study PRJEB26408, sample SAMN06266212) | sediment metagenome | isolation source: Hudson Canyon methane seep mesocosm | place... | reverse complement strand
AAGGCTGGTGTTGAATCATTGGATGTTCCCCTATTAGCTGTACCTGCTTTATCTGTCCAAGATATAGATGCTAATAGAGGGCTTATACCATCAGATTTCACTGAAATCGAGAAACTTTCTCCATTAGATAGAGACTCTTCAGAAATATAAGTACCAAACCCGTTTTCCGTGATTGCTTCTGCAGCAGCTTTAGTGTTTAACAGACCCCATCCTACATTAGGATCTGGTCCTGGAATATCTACATCATCCGCAGTATGCATAACCAAACCTTTAAGAGTAGACGCTTTCATAAATACTCCATTAGTTTCGTTATAATATTGCTGTAACAATAATAAAGATCCAGCAACATTTGGTGCTGACATCGAAGTTCCTGATATGGAATTGTATGCACTATCTGAACTCTCGTAAGAGGAATACAATTGTGTACCATTACCCATTATATCTGGCTTTATTCTTAAATCATCTGTAGGACCTTCTGAACTTCCCGCATTTCTAACCACAGAGACCAACGTTCCATCGGCGTTAACAACTGCGTCCTGAGCATTTGCAATAATTAAACTATTTTTAGAGGTTTTGTCTCCATTTAATTTATCAAACTGACTATTACCTTCCAATGGATCCGAATTAGAAGCCCCATCATTTCCATCATTTCCAGCTGAAACAATTTTCAGATAATATGGAGAATTATACATTAAATCATCCCATTGTCTTGCGTCGTTGGTGTAAGCACCAAACCACCAATCAGGAATATCTGCTGCTCTGTAACCATACGAGTGATTTGAAATTAACATTCCATTTGAAGCGGCTTCTGTCGCTTCAGCTAAATCATCATTCCAGTCATGTCCAACAGCTTTGGCTTGTGGAGCCATTCCCTTAGCCTCACTATCAAAACCCGAGGCAATGATTGTTCCCGTCACATGGGCTGCATGAAAATTTAAATCCGTTGAATTGTCACCAATAGAAAATCTATCCTCCCCGCCTGCTCCATCAAACTCTTGATGAGATGGTCTTGCTAGACCTCCATCCCAAACATAAGCTGTCATTCCTTGGCCTTCTATATTTAAACCTAAACCCCCATTGTTATGCAAGAAATTTGTTCTAGTCGAAATTGCTGCATCCAGGTTATCCGTTTTGTTATAAATAGGTTTTCCTTCTTCAGAAACACTAATCAACTCATGGTAAGACCCATTTTCCATAAATTTAAGACGCCAACCATTCTTCTTAGCAAGAAACATAGCATTGTTTTTGTCTTCTTTAAAATCCTTAGCATGCTTAAGTTTCAAAGCTTTTAATTTAGAAATATCGTAGTTTTTAACGATTACTTCTCTTTCTTCCTTAGTCTGAGACCTCATTGAAAAAGAAATACACATCAAACTAAAAAAAATAATTTTAGAGTAATTTAATTTCATATTTATGTTTTTATTAAAATTGCAAACAAATATAAGTATTCTTGATAATAACTTTATCTTAATTTTTTACTAAAATCGATAAATTTAAACACTGCAATTATCCTCATGATTCTCAGATAAAAAATTACCATTTTCATCAAAAAGTAAGTCAAATTCGGTTTTAGAAAATTGATATTCTTTTTTAACTATTCCTGTTTTTCTATAAAATAGACTTAAGCATAAACCCACTATAAAACCTGACAAATGTCCTTCCCAAGACATGCCTTCTTTAATTGGTAACACATACCAAATCATACCACCATACAAAAAGATAACAACCAAAGATTGGGCTACTAGCCTATAATGCTTCCTAATTAAACCACTAAAAAAAATAAAACTAAATAATAGGTAAACTATTCCACTGGCACCGATATGATATGAATCTCGGGCAATCGCCCAAGTGAAAAAACCAGTCATAAACCCGCCTATTATTAAAACTTTATATGCTAACTCCCTGTAGAAATAAAAAAGACTTACTAACAGCACAAATAAGGGGATAGAATTATTAAATAGATGACTTGTATCACCATGTATAAAAGGGGCCAAGAAAACACCTCTAAAACCTTCAAAAGTTCGAGGATAAATTCCATACTTATTAAAATTGAGTCCAAAATATATTTCTAGCCAATAAATAAACCATATTGCAAGGAGATATAAAGTAGGTGTCCAAAATATAGATTTAGTTATTTTTAAGCTTTTCTCATCATTCATAATATGAAATTAACAAAAATCTAACCAAATTATCTTATTTGCTATTTCTGTCAGAAATGTTCATTATTTTTACCCTATGAATGAACCTTTGGCAGAAAGAATTAGACCTAAAAAATTGGAAGACTATATTAGTCAGCAACATTTAATAGGTAAAAAAGGCATCCTTACCAATTTAATAAAAAAAGGTATAATTCCTTCTTTAATTTTTTGGGGACCTCCTGGAGTTGGAAAAACTACTTTAGCTCATATTATTGCCGCTGAATCTAATAGGCCTTGCTACACTTTAAGTGCCATAAGTTCTGGTGTTAAAGATGTAAGAGAAGTAATTGAGAAAGCGAAACAAAGTGGTGGCCTTTTTACAGCCAAAAATCCAATACTTTTTATTGATGAAATTCACAGGTTTAGTAAATCTCAACAAGATTCATTATTAGCTGCTGTTGAAAAAGGCTGGGTAACACTAATTGGTGCCACCACAGAAAACCCAAGTTTTGAAGTGATTCCTGCCCTACTTTCCCGCTGTCAGGTTTATATTTTAAATTCTTTTGATAAAAATGATTTAATTTCTCTTTTAAACAGAGCTATAGAAAAGGACGAGTTTTTATCAACTAAAAAAATTACTTTAAAAGAAACAGATGCATTATTACAAGTGTCTAGTGGAGATGCAAGGAAACTTTTAAATATTTTTGAACTACTAGTTTCCTCAGAGGATGAAATAGAAATTACGAATAAATTAGTTTTAAAGAAAATTCAAAAAAATATAATTAGATATGACAAAACAGGCGAACAACATTATGATATTGTTTCCGCATTTATAAAATCTATAAGAGGCAGCGACCCAAACGGAGCTGTTTACTGGTTAGCTAGAATGATTGAAGGAGGCGAAGATGTTAAGTTTATTGCACGTAGATTAGTAATTGCAGCCTCTGAAGATATTGGCAATGCAAACCCAACCGCTTTAATTTTAGCAAACACAACATTTCAAGCAGTTGCTGCCATTGGAAACCCCGAATCTAGAATTTTATTAAGTCAATGTGCCGTTTATTTGGCAAACTCTCCAAAAAGTAATGCCTCTTATCTCGCAATAAAAAATGCACAAGATATTGTAAAACAAACGGGAGATTTGTCTATTCCGTTAGAATTAAGAAACGCACCTACCCAATTAATGAAAGATTTAGATTACGGCAAAAATTATAAATATTCACATGATTATCCTAATAGTTTTGTAAATCAAGAATATTTACCAAATGAAATCTCTGGAACCAAAATTTATGAACCTGGTCATAATCAAAGAGAAAATCAGTTTAGAGAAATCTTAAGGAAAAGATGGAAAGAAAAATATAAGTATTAGAATTTAATTTGATATTCTTTTACTTGAAGTTTACCATCTTCATAAAACTCAGCTACCCAAACATCATTTTTTTTGGTGATGCTTCCGGATTTATCTTTAAAAATAAATCTATCTTTTGAATTTGTTTTTAAAATAACATAAATAACCTCTGGTTTTTTATTGACCAATTGAAAACCGTTTTCCACAGATTGCGCATATAAAACATCAATAGTAGTATTATTTGATGTATTCGTACTTGCTTGTGTTGCAATAACTGCAGACGAAACCGCAGTTGCAGTTATTTTGGTATCTATTACTGCTGCTTTTGCATTATAACTGTATTCAAAATCTTCCATAGATTCATATGCCCTTCTTATTGCCTCTTGAAATGCTTTTTTATAAACTTTCTCTTTACTTTTACCTATGTTTGAAGTATACAATACCTTGCCATAACAATCCTCTAGTTGTATTCTGTTTTTGGTATTAAACATATTAGACTCATCTATTACCTTTGCAAAAAGGGATAGGCATCTATTATTTACTAATTCTTCAGGTATAGTTTCATCTTCTAAAAAAACTTTAAAGCCCTTCTTTTCTAACAAAAACTTTGTTAAGGAACTTGTTTGATATTGATCTATCTTTTTTAAAAAATCAAACTTGTTTGCTACAATTATATATTGATACTTTTCCAAATTAACCTCCTGACTAAAAATTGAAGTGCTTATTAAAAGCAATAGAAAAAAACTTATCTTTTTTATCATTTTAATTAAATATTAAATTAAATCCTAATTGTAAAGATACATGATTTGCTGATGATAGGTTTCTGTAAGATAAAATATTATCTAACATTGCATAGACGTTAAAATCACCCATTCTAGCGGATAAACCAGCTCCTATATTGGCAGAAGAAAACTTATCTAAAGTATACGTGAATTTGGTTTGTATATTTTTAGTTAAAACTTTTTCGTAAAAACCGGTTAAAGCAATTTGTGATTGTGAAAGTCTAAAAGTACTATATAACTGAACCCCTAATGCATCAGTATAAAAATCCTTTGGTCTATTATCATAACAAATTCTACTTTTTCTTTCTCCAAAACTATATTTTAGAGCAGCATTCATTTTTGTTGGTCTCCAAGAAATATAAGAATCTTGATTTTCAGTAGTTGGTAAATCTCTTTTAAATTGATTCTTAATCTCATCCCAAAAATTTGCAGAATTATCAGAATTAAAAAGAAAATCTACACCTTCAAAAGTAAAGTTACCCTCTACCTTCGTATTCTTGACATTTTTAGTATGATTGATAAAACCAACATCCAGAATACTTGCAGAAAACTCCAATTGAGGCGAAAATTTATATGTTATTCCAAAGTCAATACCTATCCCCATATTAGAACCAAAAAACGTATTTCCAATGTATGCGCCCTCATCATCGATATACTCATTTGTTTCAGCATCTACTAAACCAGAAGTTCTTGCTGTCAAATTTATAGTATCAAAATAATGGGTAAGTAAATTATTAGAACCTTCAACAGTATTAAAAGTTCCTGTGTTATTTGTAGACTCCATATTTAAAGCAGATGAATAAATTTTTAATCTTGCACCAAAAGAAAACTTATCATTAACTTCATTAGAAATACCTGCATGCAAAACTCCTAAAGCATCTGCTTTATAATTGAATTGCGATGCGCTAAAATTTTTATTTAAATATGGTTCATTACCTTCTGTCATTAATGTAAAAAAATCTACTGGTATGTTTCCAAAAGCATCAATTTCTTGGTAAAATCCGAAACTGAAATACATTTTATCGTTAATTCTAAATCCACCACTTAAAACCTCCACTTGTAAATTTAGAACACCAATATCTTCAACTTTTAATTGATTTAAAACTAAAGCTATTTTATCATTGATGCTCCTATTATCTTTGGCAAAAACATCTGTTAAATTGAAACCAGTTGATCTGATATCTGTTGATATTCCGGATAAAAGAGGAATACCTATATGGAATTTATAATTTGTTTTTATAGCAGGGTTTAACAATGATGCTTGTGGTAATTCTGCAAAATTATATAATATCTGTTTGTTTTGAGCTACTGTTTTTATCATCAATAAAGTCAGTAAAAAAAATAAATACTTTCTCATTTTAGAGTTCAGATTCTATAAAAAATGTTATTGAACTTTTAAACTCAAACTCAGTGTTATCAAATGGATTCATTTGTGTACCTGTATTTTCTAATGATGCTCTTATTCTTATTTTTACAGCGTTGTATATATCAGGGTTATCAGCTAATATAATCTCATCTTCATAAGGTTCAGGACTTAAATCTTCGCTTTCTACGTAAATTGGAGTAAAGGAAAAAACTTGTAAATCTTGATCATTTAAAAAATCTACCTGAATACTAACATCTCTATCAAATTCATTTTTAAATTCTGCATTAAAAAGCATTTTTACTACATTATCAACAATAGTATTATCTTGAAATAAATCAATTTCTGAAGTTTCTTCTATACTGTTTTGCTGCACACCTGTTTCATCAAAAAATTGAAAAGGTTGTACTGTAAAATAGGTTAATGCCGAGGTAAATACAGGTTTTAGAACAAAGTCATTAACTTGCTCAAAATCTAAACTTTCTGCACAGGAAGTAATAATAAATAAGTTAAGTATTACTGCTACTTTTTTTAGGGAATCCATATTGTAATAAATTCTAAATTAATTAACGTTAGAAAGCCTAAAGATATTGTTTAATTTTCATTAAAAACTTGACTGAAGTGAAATTATATTCTTTAAGATCTACTTCATCAAAATTACAATGAATGGCTTGCATCCCAATATTTAATGCTCCTAAAATATCAGCTTCAATGCTATCCCCAATCATAATTGAATTTTCTGTATTTGCATCAGCCAATTTTAAAGCATGATGAAATACTTTAGGATTTGGTTTTTTTACACCCACAGATTCTGAAGTGATAATAACATCAAAATAGTGTAGAATTTTTGATGATTCCATTTTCTTAGACTGAATTTCTTCAAAACCATTGGTAATCATATGCAGTTTGTATTTAGCTTTTAAATACTCTAATATTTCAAAAGTACCCTCAAATAAATGATTAAAATCTGATAAATGCTCAATATACTCAATAGCTAAAGTGTTGATTAAATCATCAGATATTTTATAATGAATAACATCAAAAGCTTTTTTTAATCTTTGGTATCTTAACTCCCTTTTTGTTATTTTCTCTTCTCTATATAGTTTCCAAAACTGTAAGTTTAGTGGTTTGTATACTTTCAAAAAAGCATCTAAGTTAACAGCTATATTTTGTGTTTTAAAAATTTTCTGAAAAGTTAAATCAGAGTTTTTTTCGAAATCCCATAAAGTATGATCCAAATCAAAAAAAACGTGTTTTATATCTCTTTTACTAATATTGCTCATAATTTATTTAAATCAGTTTATATGATAATTTATCAAACTCAATTTGTGTATTTTTGAAAAAAAAAGCATTGACCGCTAAAATAAACAAAAACTCTTTATCGTATTTCTATAAGAATATATTTATTATGTTTAGAGGAACAGTAATTGCTCAAATTATTGCTGTTTTAGTGGGTGTTTATCTTGCAAAGTTATACGGAGAAAAGGCCTACGGCTATCTTGGTGTTTTCTTGAGCATTATTGCTATAACCTCTGCTGTTGCTACTCTTCAACTAGATAAGTGCATTGTTATATCTAAAAAAGAAGAAGAGAGTAAAAATTGGTTTAATTTTAATTTGGTTTTAATACCGGTTACTATTTCTTTGTGTTTCTTAGTATTTTTCTTCTTTTCTGGTTTATTTCATTTAAAACAAGTTACAACAACAATTTTTTGTCTTTCCTTTTTCGGATCGATGATAGTAACCTACAATTTAATTAATGACAGTTATTTCACTTATAGAAAGCAATTTTTAATTATATCAAATACCAAAATAATTACAACCATTTGTAATGTTATTTTCCAATTTGGAATGTATTATTATTACAATAATATTGGGCTAATTATTGGTTATTTATTGTCGCAAATAATACTATTAATTTATTGCTTTTATAAAAACAAAAAGAGTATTACAAGAGTTAATTTTAATGATATCAAAAAAGGAATTAAAGAAAACAAAACAATTATTAAGTATTTACTTCCATCAAACACGATAAATACGATAGCAAATCATTTAATGCCAATATTACTTTTAGCATTTTTTGATGCGGAAAAAGCGGGTGTTTATTTCTTTAGCATTAAACTTTTAGGAGTTCCTTTATTTTTGATATCCTCCTCTATATCTCAAGTTTATTTTCAAAAATCTTCTGAATTGATCAATAGAAATAATACTGAATTATTAAAAATTACTAAAAAAATAATATTATCTAATATTTTAATAATGATATTGTTTCTATTAGCCATAAATACTTTAGGGACTTATTTTCTAAATCTGTATTTCGAAAATAAATGGGAAAATTTAAATACTTATATCTTTACATTATCATTTTTAATTTTAGCAAGAAGCTGTTTTAATCCAATTAGTAGTTTAATTGTGGTTCTTAATAAAAATTTAATTGGTTTATTTTTTAATTCGTACTTGTTTATAGTGAATTTGATTGCCCTTTATTTGGGGGTCATCAATAACGAAATAATGTATACAATAATTATATTAGCTATATTTGGTGCTATTGGTTATGTAATTTTAATGTTTTATTTTCTAAATCTTTTAAAGATAAATAGGAGTGTTTAAAAAAATAGATTTTTTCTTTTTTGGATGGATCATTAATTGGGTGTATCCAGAATATTATCGTCCAAAATATAACTACCAACGTTATTATATCTTATTTTTTCATTATTTAATACCGCAGAAATTATTTAGATTAAACCCAAAAGTAAAATGGCCTGTTCATTTTACCTCTAAAGTTTTGGCTCCAGAAAACATTAAAAAAGGAATTTTATGTGATCCGGGAGATAATCACAACAACTACATTCAAGCGAACAACGGTATTATTTTTGGGTCAAATATTGAGCTTGGTCCAGGAGTTTCAATTATTTCTTCTAATCATAAAAGTGATAATTTAAGAGCTCATGAAAAGGGAAAACCAATTACGATTGGTAACAATGTATGGATTGGTGCCAATAGCACAGTTTTGCCAGAAGTAGTGATTGGAAACAACGTAATTATTGGAGCAAACTCTTTAGTTAATAAAAACATTCCTGATAATTCTATCGCCGTTGGCAATCCTTGTAAAGTAATTAAAACAAAGGGAGCATATACAGAGGATTTTTCTAAGATTACTTTTAATAAAAAGTTACCAAAAGAATTTGAAAAACTCTTAAACTCTAACGCTTAAACCACTTCAACAAAAAAGGTAAGTTATTGCATTTTATTTGCTGATAATGTTTTGTTTCCGCGCCAAAACTTAAAAAATACTTTGCAATAGAACTCATTGATGAACCTCCAAAGTGAAAAAACTTATAATTTTGCTGATACTTAAAAATCGCTCTGTCTATCAGAAATGTATTTTCTCCATTTTTTCTATTCTTAAAATCAGTAGATGATACCAAAATAGTAACTGTATTTTTATGTTTTAAGAAAAACCCAGAAGCCACAATATTGCCTTCTGTATTATAAATTGATAAAACCTCCCCTACTCTATTTTCAATACATTTAAGCAATAGCTCTCTTAAAACAATGTAATCCTTATCTACTATAAAAGGAGTTCTTTTACCAACATTATTTTTAAAAAGTTGGATTAATTTATCAGGATCGTCATTCCATTTTTCAATCAGATCTGCTTTTACCGCTTTTCTTAGATCTTTTTTTCTATCGCTTCTATAGTTTTCAAAAATGGATTCATAATCGTTTTTAATTTCTAAAATTTGCATTTGTTTTTCTAATAGAAAAGGAAACGATTTTAGAAAGGAATTATTAGTATTTAATCTAGATTCCACAAATTTAAATCTATCAAACAGTGTGGTAAAAAAAGCTTGAAATTTTATGTTGCTATCTTTAGAGAATACACCCAATTCTAAGGTCCAAAAAGGAGGATACGCATATTTAACACCAAACTTTCTGCGCCAAGGAACTGGCATCACAGCCTCATAATCATCCAACACCAAAACATCCCAATTGTCTGCAACAATATCTAAATACCAAGAAAACGCATAGACCCTACTTTGTGCAGAATTTGTAACACAAGCATCGTATTTTACAACATCTAAATCCTTTCTTTTAACGTAGGTTATCATCTAAGCAGTTGCAATTTTTAGCATAGATTCATACAAACGTTTCCAACCTTTCCAACGTAAATAATCACTTAAAGTTTCGTTATGAAAAAGTGTAATAAAAGTGCCATTTACCGCTTTTACTTCGTTTTTTAAATCTCTAATTTTACCTAAAGATTGTTTTGGAGTTAAACCCATATAATCATTCAAAGTGGTATCCATCAAAGCAAAAGGAAATACCTTTAAAGGAGTTTGAATTTCAAAATCTAAATCGTAAAAATAAAACGGTGTACAAGTTCCTGCCCTAAAACCAATGTTGCTTGCATAACCCATTGAGTAGTCTTCCTCTACTTCTAAATCTATTAGGTTTTGATAGGTTTCTGGCAAGTTAAAGCGCAAATAATGTTGTCTAGATTTATGAATAGGGGTATTAATAATATGCTCTAATCTTATTTTTTCTTTTTTTAATAATTCTGACTTATTCATTGTAAAGTAAGAAGGATGTAAACCTACTTTTGCATAATCTAGCATTTCTTTAATCAATAATCTATATTTTGTTTTGGCATAAGAAACATTGGTATCAAAAGTGCTGTAATTGCCTACTAAAAAGAAGAAAATAGTTGCTGTATTGCTTTCTTTTTGCAGCCTCAGAATTTTTCCAAAAGTATCAAAAGGATCCCTTTTAATTTTAAAAGTTACCGCAAATCTATTCCAGAGATTTAATATTCTAAAATAGGCTAAGTCATTTAAAAAACCTCCTACATTCCTTACCAAACTTTTATGTTTATACGCAAAAGCATTATCAACATCTACTGTAGAAATAAAATTATACTCCCTTGATTTGTAATCATAATCTGGAAATTTATCCTTTAATGCTTTTAAAAATTTGTACGCCCAAATATCTACAACTGGTTTTTCTAAAAATCCCTTTTTATATGCCAAACTTTGTTCTGCGGTGTAACGCCCATGAATATCTTTTACATGCGGTAAATATTCCTCATATCTTGAGATCAGGTAAAAACTGGCCGCAAAAACATCAAAAGGAATGGCTGATTTTAAATTAGTTGCAAAAAAACAAGGTATATCATCCCATTTATTTATCATAATATCCAAATCATTTACACCCTGTTCAAATAACAAATCGTTACTTTTTATAAAAAATTCGGTGCCTAAAGGAATTCTTGTATAAGATAATTTAAGCCCATTATGTGCCACAAATTCATCAACTTTAGTTGTAAAATTTACAGGAATTAACAAAGTTCTTGTAAGTATATGCTTAAATATATAACGAACTCTTGGTGTTATTTTATGTGTGTAAACTAATATCATTATTGGTTAGTTTGCAGTGTCTATTTACTAATTCCATAATATTGGGGCCTGTTTTTTACAACAAGCTTTCGTCTGCAAAGCTAAAATAATCTTTTTCGGTAACTATTAAGTGATCTAGTAATTTTATGTCTAAAGTTTCTCCTGCGTTTTTTATTTTTTGAGTAATTTGTTTGTCTGCATTGCTTGGTTGTAATTTTCCTGAAGGATGATTATGACAAACAATAACGCCTATGGCAGCCAACTCTAAAGCGCTTTTAAACAACAAACGCACATCTACAATTGTAGCGGTTAAGCCACCTTTACTCACTTGACTTTTTGCCAATACTTTATTAGAATTATTTAAAAACAACACCCAAAATTCCTCATGTGGCAAATCGCCAATAATAGGTTGCATTATATTAAAAACAGCCTTACTACTGGTAATTTTTGGTTTTTGTAAAGCAATTTCTAATTGTCTTCTTTTTCCTAATTCAAGTGCAGTTAATATAGCAATGGCTTTGGCCTCTCCAATACCCTTAAACGTTGTTAACTTTGCTAAAGATAGTTTTGCCAATGCATTAATATTACCATCAACAGATTGCAAAATTCTTTTAGATAAAGCTACAGCACTTTCTGTTCTGTTGCCAGAGCCTATAAGAATGGCAACTAACTCGGCATTAGAAAGAGAATTTTTACCTTTCGCAATTAATTTTTCTCTTGGCCTATCGTCTAAAGCCCAAGATTTAATGGTCATTTTTTCCATAAAACAGTTTTTTCTAAAAATACTAAATTCAATTAAAAGATTGAAAAAACTGTTTTTTTTATTTTTCTGCTCAACTCTTCCTATCTTTGTGTACTATTTCTATATTTTTAAATATGAAAATTATAATTGCTGGTGCTGGTGATGTTGGTTATCACTTGGCCAAGCTCCTTTCTTATGAATCTCAAGATACGTATGTCATCGACTTTGATGGTGACAAATTAGAGTACCTTAACAATCATTTAGATGTTATCACAAAAAAAGGAGACGCAACTTCTATCAAACTTTTAAAAGAAATTGGCATAGATACCGCAGATTTATTAATAGCGGTTACAGACAGTCAAAATACAAATTTTACAATTTCTGTAATTGGTAAATCTTTAGGTGCAAAAAAAACCATTGCTAGAATAGATAATCCAGAGTTTTTAGATGATTGTGAGGTAGACTTCTCTAAATTTGGTTTAGATTTTATGATTTCTCCTCAAGAATTGGCAGCCAATGAAATAAAAATGCTGTTAAATCAATCTTCTTTTAACGATACTGTAGCGTTTGAACGTGGCTTGTTTAATGTTATGGGTACAACACTAACCTACAAATCTCCTTTGGTAGATTTAACTGTAAAAGAAGCCAAACAAAAATTTTCTAGTGTAGATTTTATTACCATTGCTATTAAGAGAGAAAATGTTGCGCAAACTATTATTCCTAGAGGAGATACTACCTATCAAATAGATGACCAAGTCTATTTTTCAGTGCCCAATTATAGCATGAAAGACTTGTACCCTATTATTGGTAAAAAGCAATTCAATATTAAAAATGTAATGATTCTTGGCGGAAGTAGTATTGGCGAAAAAACGGCAAGAAACCTCTGTAAAGATAATTTTAAGGTAAAATTAATTGAGAAAAAAAGAAGCAAAGCAGAAGCGCTTGCTGAAGCCTTAGGAAACACGCTTGTAATTAATGGTGATGGGCGAGATTTAGAATTATTAGAAGAGGAAAATATTAGAGAAACGGATGCTTTTATTGCGGTTACTGGTAATTCTGAAACCAACATCATGTCTTGTTTAGTAGCCAAATCTAAAGGGGTTAAAAAGACTATTGCTTTGGTAGAAAACATGGATTATATTGATATTTCTCAAACCATAGGAATTCAGTCGCTTATCAATAAAAAACTTATTGCAGCCAGTAATATTTTTAAACATATTAGAAAAGGCGGAATTCTAGAATTGGCCAATTTACACAATATAGACGCAGAGGTTTTTGAATTTGAAGTGCAACCTAATGCAAAGGTTACCAAATCTCCAATTCGTGATTTACGTTTTCCTAGAGATGCTGTTTTTGGTGGAATTATTAGAGACGGTAAAGCACTTATGTCTTTGGGTAATATGCAAATTCAAAGCGGAGACAAAGTTATTGTTTTCTGTTTGCCAGAGGCCATAAGCACTGTAGAGCGTTTATTCAACTAAAATGGGAACTCTAAACTTAAAAATAATCTATCGCTTTTTGGGTATTACAGCCATGCTGAATGGTTGTTTTATGTTTATTGCATTTCCGTTTAGTTTTTTTGCTGATGAAAAAGAAGCTTGGGGCATTCTAAATGCAGGTATTATTACCCTTTTTATAGGTTTTTTATTATTCTATTTTAACAAGCCAAAAAGCACCAATATTCATAAAAAAGAAGGATACTTAATTGTAACCTTAGGCTGGTTAATTTTATCAATAACAGGCATGTTGCCTTATTTACTATCTGGGGCAATTCCCACTATTTCTGATGCTTTTTTTGAAACCATTTCTGGCTATTCTACTACAGGTTCTTCTATATTACAAGATATTGAAGCCATGCCCAAAGGAATCCTTTTTTGGAGGTCTGCCACACATTGGATTGGCGGAATGGGTATTATTGTATTAACCATTGCCATTTTACCACTGTTGGGTATTGGAGGCATGCAACTCTTTATGGCCGAAGCTCCAGGGCCTTCTGCAGATAAGTTGCACCCAAGAATTACGGATACTGCAAAACGTTTGTATCTTATTTATGTGGTATTAACTTTTGCGGAATTCTTTCTACTTAAAGTTGCGGGAATGACTTGGTTTGATGCCATTAATCATGCCATGGCAACCGTAAGCACAGGTGGGTTTTCTACCAAAAACGCCAGTGTTGCACATTACAATAACCTGCCTTTTGTGCAATATATTATCATCTTTTTTATGTTGGTGGCGGGTACCAATTTTGTGTTGACCTATTTTGCCTTGAAAGGCAAAATTCAAAAAGTTTTTCAGAGTGAAGAATTCCGGTATTATTTATTTGGCATTATTGGGGTTACCTCAATAATTGTTATACTTATTTACTTTTTTCAAGATCCTAACTTACACACCACAATAGCACACCCAAAAGTATATGGTGAGGCTGAGAGTGCAATTCGGCATGCTTTATTTATGGTAACTTCAGTAACCACAACAACAGGTTTTGTTACTGCAGATTTTACCATGTGGAGTTTCTTTGCTACCGGTATTTTCTTTGCCTTATTTTTTACGGGGGGGTCTGCAGGTTCTACCAGTGGTGGCGTAAAAGTGGTACGACATATCATCATGTTAAAAAACAGTTTTTTAGAATTTAAAAAAGCTTTGCACCCTAATGCTATTATTCCTGTAAGGTATGATGGTAAATCTGTAAACCAAACCATTGTTTTTAACATATTATCGTTCTTTATCATTTACATGCTCATTTTTATAATGGCCTCTGTTGTACTTACCTTTTTAGGGCTCGACTTTTTATCTGCTTTAGGCGCAGCTGCCTCTTCTTTAGGTAATATTGGGCCAGCAATTGGCTCTGTAAGCCCTGTAGCTAATTTTGCCCATTTATCTACTGCTGCAAAATGGTTTTGCTCTTTTTTAATGTTGATTGGTAGGTTAGAATTATTTACCGTTTTAATATTATTTACACCTTTCTTTTGGCGTAAGAATTAGTAAAGTACCCGCATATTTAAAAGCCCATTCTTACCAGCAAGTAAATGCCTTTTTTAGCCCAACCATAAGTATGGTGTAGTTCATAAGGAGGTTTTTATAAAAAGATACTTACCTTTTAAGCACTTGCTCAGTAACTAACATAAATTTATTGTACAATAATTACCAAATAGTTGTACAATATTTTTACAAATAGTGTAGAATAAAATTTAAAAACTTATAGTGTATTTTTTCTATTGCCCAGAAGTAGCTATATTTAAGGCAATGACAAAATACAAAAATTAAACTGAATATATGGCTTTACGTTATAGAATTACAAAAAGAACTAACAATATTGGCAATAAAGAAAACTCCTATATTTTACAGGCCATTACTACAGGTACTATAGATTTAGATACCTTAAGTGAGCATATTAGCAATGAATGCACTTTGCACTCTGTAGATGTAAAGGCAGTATTAATGGCATTAGGTAAAAAGTTAGAGTTTTATTTAAAAGATGGTAAAATTGTAGATATGGGCGATGTTGGCAAATTTAAAATGGGGTTTAAAGGCACTGCAGCAGCAAAGCCAGCCTTATTACGTGTAAAAAACATACAAAAATTTCACATTAATTACCAACCGTCTTTAAAACTAAAAAGACAACTAAAAGGACAAATTGATGTGTATAAAGAGGATAAAAAATAAACATACATCTTGCTACAACTCATAACGGATTAGCCATTGACGCTGCAAGCCCTGTAGAAAATTTTGCACAGAGCCTTGAAGCTAAATAGTTTTGCTTTTTTTTAATGTTGATTCAAGTTTTAGACTTGTACACGGTACTTTTTATTATGCATTTTTTTTTAAGGAAGAAATATTAAAGTTTTTTAAATGTATTGAATCTGTTGATTCATGACTTTCTTAGGGCGAATGAACGACAGAAAGCAATAATCAAATATATAACAAATTTACTAAACACGTTATTATTAAACTTCAATAAAAGTAGCAAATAAAAAGGAACTTTATGCAACAGTCCATCATCGCCCCAGGTACTCGAATAGAATTAAGAAATGAAGAATGGTTGGTTCGCCGCGTTGATGCCACTTTATCGGGTGGTCAGCAACTGACTTGTAT
>ENA-OSET01002984-OSET01002984.1-sediment-metagenome-genome-assembly--contig:-NODE-2984-length-15863-cov-5.723743_pt1 | contig 15863 bp, 12 predicted proteins | sample MGYA00237882_ERZ534229 | MGnify/ENA primary metagenome ERZ534229 (study PRJEB26408, sample SAMN06266212) | sediment metagenome | isolation source: Hudson Canyon methane seep mesocosm | place... | reverse complement strand
CTCAACCCAAGTTTATTCATTTACGGTTACATAGTGATTATTCAATGTGTGACGGTTTGAATAAAGTAAAACCTATTATCGCTAAAGCCGCTGATTTAGGAATGCCAGCACTGGCACTGACTGATCAAACAAACCTTTGTGGCTTGGTTAAATATTATCATGCTGCTCATGGTGCGGGTATTAAACCCATTATTGGTTGTGACTTTTGGGTGAAAAGCGAAGAATTAGAAGATGAACTTTCTAGGCTTGTTGTAATAGCAACAGACAATGTTGGTTATAAAAACCTCACTGAACTTATCTCCAAAGCTTACTTACGTGGACATATTCAAGGTAAGGCCGTTATCGATAAAAATTGGCTAATTGAATTTGCCCCAGGACTAATTCTTTTATCAGCAGGTAGAGAAGGAGATATTGGTAAGGCGTTAATCAAAGGAAATACCGAGCTTGTTGATGCAATGGTTATGTTTTATAAACAATATTTCCATGATTGCTTTTATCTAGAACTGATCAGAACTAATCGAGAAAATGAAGAAAATTACATTCATTTAGCTGTAGAACTTGCTGACAAATCGTCACTTCCAGTAGTTGCCACCAATGAAGTAATGTTTATTTCTCCTGAGCGATTTGACGCTCATGAAATTCGTGTTGCCATTCATGATGGTTTTACCCTTGATGACAAACGTCGACCAAAAAAATACTCTAAGGAGCAATATTTTCGTAGTGAAGCAGAAATGTGCGAGCTATTCTCCGACATTCCTGAAGCGCTAGAAAATACGGTAGAAATCGCTAAACGTTGTAATGTCACGGTTACGTTAGGTGAATATGTTTTACCTGATTTTCCTACACAAGGTTTATCAATAGAAGACTTTTTAGTGAAAGTTTCAGAAGAAGGTTTGCAAGAACGTTTAGAATTTATCTTTGACAAAGATGCACCTGACTTTGCCGAAAAACGTAAACCTTATGATGAGCGTTTAGCTATAGAACTTGAAGTTATCAATAATATGGGCTTCCCAGGTTATTTCTTGATCGTTATGGAATTTATTCAGTGGAGTAAAGATAATAACATACCTGTTGGTCCAGGCCGTGGTTCTGGTGCTGGGTCACTTGTTGCGTATGCACAAAAAATTACTGACCTAGATCCTCTTGAATATGATTTACTCTTTGAACGATTTTTGAACCCTGAACGTGTTTCTATGCCTGATTTTGATGTCGACTTTTGCATGGATAGACGTGATGAGGTGATTGATCACACTGCCGAACTATATGGGCGCGATGCGGTATCACAAATTATTACCTTTGGTACCATGGCGGCCAAAGCGGTTATCCGAGATGTTGGACGTGTCTTGGGGCACCCTTATGGTTTTGTTGACCGGATTTCAAAGTTAATACCGCCAACGCCAGGTATGACTTTAGCAAAGGCCTTTGAAGAAGAACCTAAACTTCCTGAAGCTTATGCACAAGACAGTGAAGTAAAAGACTTAATTGATATGTGTCGTATCTTAGAAGGTACTACACGTAATGCGGGTAAACATGCTGGTGGTGTTGTTATTTCGCCCACCACCATCACTGACTTTGCACCACTTTATTGTGATGAAGACGGGAAAAATCCAGTAACACAATTCGATAAGAATGATGTTGAAGATGCAGGTTTAGTAAAATTTGACTTCCTAGGGCTTCGAACATTAACCATTTTACAATGGGCCATTGAGATGGCAGATGTGAAATTGTTAAAAGAGGGGAAAGCCCCCATCGACATTACGCGTATTCCTTTAGAAGATCCGGCTAGTTTTAAAGTATTGTTAAAGTCAGAGACTACGGCTGTTTTTCAACTCGAATCTAGTGGTATGAAATCACTTATTGCAAAACTTAAACCGGATTGTTTTGAAGATATTATTGCACTGGTTGCACTCTTTAGACCTGGTCCATTACAGTCAGGCATGGTTGATAACTTTATTGAGCGTAAGCATGGACGAGAAGAAGTTAGTTACCCCGATGCAACATGGCAACACATTGATTTAAAACCTATTCTTGAACCGACTTACGGTATTATTTTATACCAAGAACAGGTTATGCAAATAGCGCAGGTATTAGCAGGTTATTCTCTCGGTGGAGCAGATATGCTTCGTCGTGCTATGGGTAAGAAAAAGCCTGAAGAGATGGCCAAGCAGCGTGCTGGTTTCGAGCAAGGTGCTATTGATCGTGGTGTAGATGGCGAACTCGCCATGAAGATTTTCGATTTGGTTGAAAAATTTGCTGGGTATGGTTTTAATAAATCGCATTCAGCGGCTTATGCGCTTGTTTCTTATCAAACTTTATGGATGAAAACACATTTTCCTGCGCCATTTATGGCAGCGGTAATGTCTGCTGATATCGATAACACAGATAAGATTGTTACCCTCGTTGATGAGTGTGGAAATATGGGTATAGATCTACTTCCTCCTGATGTAAATGCCGGTCAGTATAAGTTTACCGTTAATGAACAAAACCAAATTGTTTATGGTATAGGTGCAGTTAAAGGTGTGGGGGAAGGTCCTATTGAAGCGATAATTGCCGCCCGTGAAGAAGGTGGAGACTTTACCGATCTTTTTGATTTTTGTGCTCGTCTTGATCTGAAAAAAATCAATAAGCGTGTATTAGAAAAATTGGTTAAAGCGGGGGCAATGGATTCACTTGGTCCTAAAAAAGTGCTTGATGGTAAAGAAGTGCCGCATCGTGCTGTTTTATTTGAAACATTACCTGAAGCAATAAAAGCTGCAGACCAACATGCAAAGGCACAAGCTGTTGGCCAAAACGATTTGTTCGGTTTAATTAATGAAGAATCAGAAGACACCCGGCAAGCCTTTAAAGATGTACCAATGTGGGCAGAAGAGGTTTGGCTGAATGGTGAAAAAGAAACACTTGGCTTATATCTAACAGGTCACCCTATTAATCGATTTTTACCTGAAATTAAACATTATGCTACTGGGCGTTTAGTGAGTTTGCAACCTACAAGTAAAGACAAAACCACTGTCGCCGTTGGTCTTGTTCTAGGTGTCAGAGTCATGGTTAATAAGCGTGGCAGAAAATGGGCACTGGTTACACTAGATGATAAAAGTGCGCGTATGGACATTAGACTATTCCCAGACGACTATGATAACTTTGCTGAAATGCTCGTAAGTGATGCTATTTTAGTCTGTAGCGGACAGGTCAGCTTTGATGAATACTCTGGAGGTATTACAATGACCGCCCGAGATATAATGACAGTTGCCGATGCTCGGGAAAATTATGTTACTTCAGTTGACGTCAATGTGAATAAAACCAAGGCAGGTGAAGGTTTTATTGGCAAGTTTACTGACGTATTAACACCTTATAAAGATGGTACTTGTCCAATTCGGTTGTTTTATCAAAGAGATGAAGCAAAAGCTATGCTAGAATTAGGCGTACAATGGCGTGTAACGCCTGCAGACCCTTTATTACATGAATTGAAAACCTTATTAGGTGACGGAGATGTCACCCTAAGGTTTAAATGATATAGGTCGCATAAATTGGTAACTTATTGTTAATCATTATAAATAATTTATAACAATGTCGATGATGACTTTGTTAGCAACTTAATAATCGTATAAAAATTATTAAGTCACTCTAATTTGAACAATCATGCTGTTAACGATAAAACGGCATAGAACATAGGTAAGAATAATCATATGTCATTAAATTTTTTAGATTTCGAGCAGCCAATTGCTGAACTTGATGCAAAAATTGAAGAATTACAATTAGTCAATAACGGTCAAGAATTAGATCTTGATCTCGAAGAGCAAATTACCCAATTACGTGGGAAAAATGTTGAGTTAACGAAAAAGATTTTTTCTAATCTTGATCCTTGGCAAACAGCTCGTGTAGCGCGTCATCCGCAACGCCCTTATACACTTGATTATTTACCGCGTATTTTTACAGAATTTGATGAGCTTGCTGGTGACAGACATTACGCAGATGACAGAGCTATTGTTGGCGGTACTGCACGTTTAGACGGTAAACCTGTAATGGTTATAGGTCACCAAAAAGGTCGTTCGACGGCAGAAAAAGTGAAACGTAATTTTGGTATGCCACGCCCTGAAGGGTACCGTAAAGCATTACGTTTAATGCAAATGGCAGAGCGTTTTAATATGCCTATTATTACTTTTATTGACACGCCAGGTGCATACCCAGGTATCGGCGCAGAAGAGCGTGGTCAAAGTGAAGCGATTGCGATGAACTTGAAAGTAATGGCTCGTTTAACCGTTCCAATTGTTTGTACTGTTATTGGTGAAGGTGGCTCCGGTGGTGCATTAGCTATTGGTGTGGGTGACCGTGTTAATATGCTCAAATATTCTACTTACTCAGTAATATCACCTGAAGGTTGTGCTTCAATTTTGTGGAAAACAGCAGAAAAAGCATCTACTGCCGCGGCTGCAATGGGTATTACTGCTACACGTATTAAAGAATTAGAACTCATTGATAATATCGTTGAAGAGCCATTAGGTGGAGCGCACCGGGATATGGATATTATGGCAGCTAACTTAAAGCAAGAATTAAAATCAAATCTTGCTGAGTTAGAAGGTTTATCAAAAGATGAATTAATAGAAAAACGTTACGACAGATTAATGTCTTTCGGTTACTGTTAAGCCGTTTTAAGTCGACATCAGTAAAGTGATCTTGAGCACTTTACTGATAAAGTTGTAGCCTTATCGTATGTATATTTTTTATTTAAGTTAAGGCTATACCTTTCGTTGATGTCAGTATAAATTTACAAAGTAAACTATGATTGAAAATACGCTAAGACATTTTTTTTCAAACTATCCCACACAGTCACTTCTTATTGCCTATAGTGGTGGTATTGACTCACAAGTACTTCTTCATAGCCTTGCAACTTTAAAAAAACAAAATACTATTAATACCAATGTTCGTGTCTGTCATATAGATCATGGCCTAAGTGTGAATGCTACCAACTGGCAAAAATTTGCTAAAGAGCAATGCTATAAATTTGATCTTGCACTTGAAATTATTTCTGTAAATGTTCAAGCGACTCCACAACAAAGTATAGAAGCACAAGCGAGAGATGCGCGTTATAGTGCTTTAAAGTCAGCCGCTGATACAGGAGACTTAATTGTTACTGGACATCACAGTGATGACCAAACTGAAACTTTCCTGTTAGCATTAAAAAGAGGTTCCGGCTTGAAAGGTTTATCGGCAATGCGAAGTGAGATGGCATTCGGTGACCAGTTATTAGTCCGACCCTTATTGAATATTTCACGAGCAGAGATTGAAGCTTATGCGGATCTGCATAAGTTAGAATGGATTCAAGATGAGTCTAATAACGATGAGCGTTTTGATCGGAATTTCCTACGGCATCAAATTTCACCTAAGCTTATTGAGCGTTGGCCTAGCATCAATAAGACCATTGCACGTAGTGCCGAACATTGTTTTGAAGCACAACAGTTACTTGATGAATTAGCGGTCGAAGACTTAGATAATTGCCAAGAGTCGTCTTATAAGCTTTCTATTTCTCATTTGAACAAACTGAGTGAACCTAGGCTTAAAAATCTTTTACGGTATTTTTTATCCACCCATCATATTTTAATGCCAAGCAGTGAACAATTAATGCAAATATGTCTGCAACTTAATGCAGATAGCGATAAATCTCCTGTTGTTCAGTTAGCCCAATGTTGTATCAGGCGTTATAAAGGCGAACTGTATCTGACGAAAATTTTTCAGGATGTCTCCGCGTGGCAACAAACGATAAATTCTGAAGTTATAACTGACAACATGTCTTTAAATATTAACCTTCCTGATGAATTAGGAACGCTATCAGTTTCTACAGAAGTATCAGTAAATCAAAGCACAAGCAACTGGCAAGCGTCCATAAAGAAACCTGAAGTTAATCAAGTGGTCAGAATTTTCTTTTCTCACGATAACCCTAAATGTTTACCAGAGTACCGACAGCACTCGCGATCCTTGAAAAAAGTATTACAAGAACTATCAATACCTCCATGGGAAAGACAAAGATTACCTTTCATATTTTATGACAATGAATTAGTTGCTGTAGCAGGGCAGTTTATTTGCAAAGGCTATTCATTGGATAAAGAGACTTTAGCTGATAACGAACAGGCAGGTTTTACTATATCAATGGATGGTAAACCGTCTTTATAAAACAAGCATATAACGAATAAACTAGACAGTGTTGGTGAATAAGTGGTAAAAATCTTCACCGACACGTTATCTTATAATAAGAACAATAACTAAAATAAGAAAAATTATGACAACACAAAATACTTCTTTAGAAAATCAGTCAATTCTTGGCAAGCTTCAATCTATTAATATTGTAAATCAAATCATTATTGCTATTGTTTTTGGGATTGTATTAGCACTTATTTCACCTGAAATTGCTAAGTCATTCTCTATGCTAGGAAGTTTATTTGTCAGCGCCTTAAAAGCCGTTGCACCAATTTTAGTCTTAGTTTTAGTTGCTTCTTCTATAGCAAATCAAAAGCCTAATAGTGATGCTAACTTGAAGCCTATTGTCGGTCTTTATTTAATCGGTACCATAAGTGCAGCATTGGTTGCTGTAACGCTAAGTTTTGCGTTTCCGGTGCAATTGACTTTAGATTTAGCAGGCGCCAATGCCAATCCACCACAAGGTTTAGGTGAAGTACTATCAACGTTAGCGTTTAAAGTTGTTGATAATCCTTTCAATGCAGTTGTAACAGGTAACTTCATTGGTATTTTAGCTTGGGGTTTAGGTTTAGGCTTTGCTTTGAAGAAAGGCAGTGAGTCTACAAAAGTAATGGTGCATGATTTTGCAGAAGCAATTTCAAGTGTTGTGAAGTTAGTTATTCGCTTTGCTCCTCTAGGTATTATGGGTTTAGTTGCTAACACTGTTGCTACTACTGGTTTTGATACTCTAGGTGAATTCAGCCATTTAGTACTCGTGCTTTTAGGCTCTATGCTTGTGATTGCATTGGTAGTTAATCCGTTGATTGTTTATTTTATTATGCGCAAAAACCCTTACCCATTAGTATTAAGATGTTTAAAAGAGTCAGGTATTACAGCATTCTTTACAAGAAGTTCTGCGGCAAACATCCCTGTTAATATGGAATTATGTAAAAAGCTTGATTTACATGAAGATACTTATTCAGTTTCTATTCCTTTAGGTGCCACTATAAATATGGCTGGAGCGGCGATTACTATTACCGTTTTAACACTTGCTGCAGCCAACACTTTAAATATTGAAGTTGACATTGCTACTGCAATTTTACTCAGTGTTATTGCCTCGGTATCAGCATGTGGTGCTTCAGGTGTTGCAGGTGGTTCATTACTTCTTATTCCTCTGGCTTGTGGTTTGTTTGGGATTGATAGCGAGATTGCGATGCAGGTTGTTGCGATAGGTTTTATCATTGGCGTTATTCAAGATTCAGCCGAAACTGCTTTAAATAGCTCTACCGATGTTATTTTTACTGCAGCTGCCTCACACCATATTACTAAGAATTTAGATAAGTAATTTAACAATAGCTTTGTTACTTCAACGTTGAAGTAACAAAGCTTTATATGTCTTGATGTAAATCCTGCAATTTAATCTATCGAAATAGTAAATTATTTATTGCACTTAATCAGCACTTTTTTAATGGGTTAATAAAGAGCATAATACCCCCAATTATAGTCCCCAAATATTAGTGAAATAATAATATGCCTACCGAAAATGCTTTAAAAACACGTAGCAATACCAGTTGTGAATTGTGTACTTCAACAAATAACTTAGCGATATTCCCCGTTCCACCAACGAGTGACTTAAGTGCTCAACAATGTGTGTATCTTTGTGCAGTTTGCACTGAACAAGTTAATGGTAATACCGAAATAGACGTTAATCATTGGCGATGTTTGAATGACAGCATGTGGAACCAAGAACCTGCTGTACAAGTTATGTCTTATCGTATGCTCCATAAACTTTCAGCTGAAAGTTGGGCGCAAGATGCTTTAGAAATGATTTACATGGAAGATGATGTAAAAACTTGGGCAGAACAAGGTATCGCAGCGGCGGAACGTGAAGGACCTACAAGAGATAGTAACGGTACTGAATTACAAGATGGTGATGATGTGACGCTTATTAAAGATCTAAAGGTTAAAGGTGCTAATTTTACCGCTAAGCAAGGCACTATGGTACGTGGTATTACACTCACTGATAATCCTGAACATATCGAAGGTAAAGTTAATGGTACGCGCATTGTGCTAGTTTCTGCGTATTTGAAAAAAGCTTAACAATATTACAATTCTAAAAAGCCCTTCTATGAAGGGCTTTTTAGTTTTTGAATGTGAACTATAACCAACGTCTGACGTTTGACTGGTAATCCAAATATTGTTGGCTAAATATTTTTGTTAACATCTTTTCTTCTGGGATGATCTGAAAACGTGTCATATAAGCAATAAATATCAGAATAACAGGTAAGGCTGTTATGTGCTGTAAGTAATAAGCTACAGATATTAGTGATATAAGCATGGCTAAATACATAGGGTTTCTGGACCAAGAATAGACCCCCGAACTTACTACCGAAGTACTTGCTTCTGGTTTGGTTGGGTTGACTGTAGTTTTGTGTCTCTTAAAGCTAACTATTGCGGAAATACCAACAACAATTGCTAGAGAGAAAAGTATAATAGCTATTTGTTTATGGGCCGGCCAGTTCAGTCTAAGTTCAGGCCATAATTTACTGAATACTATCATTAGCAACACAGCAATGATTACTTGGACAACAGGTATTACTTTTAACTCCATGATTTCCCTTAATGTAAAAGACTTTTTTGTATTACATCATCTTATCAGGCCAGTTAATACAATAAATCATTTCAATAATATAAAAATATTTCCTCACTGTTATTGACTTAATTAAATAATATCGCCATTATTTATTTTGCATTCAATTGATGCAAATTTTATTTAACTATTTTATTTAACTATTTTATTTCAATTAAAGCGTCGTAATTTCATGTTAGCCATAACTTATAAACATATAGAAAAGTGTCTCTGCCAAAACCGAATGACTCTCTTAGTCAATCGTTGGTATGCCTTTACTATGGCAAGTATAAATGTGGTATTATTAAATAAATAATTAATAATTAATAATTTTTAGCCACAGTTCACCACTGTGGTTACGATGTTTTTCTCCTCAGTGTTTTTCTCTAGCGTAAATTTTCTATATAAAACACGAATAAAGGAGTTCTTAAATGTCAGTTCCCGTAGCATATCTTGCCGTTATTCTTATTTGGTCAACCACACCGTTGGGCATAGTTTGGAGCAGTGAAACCATTCATCCAACATTTGCAGTATTGCTTCGAATGATTATTGCGGTTGTACCAGGTTGGCTGATATTGAAAGCTTTTCGTATTGAACTCCCTTGGCATAAAAAAGCACTTAAACTTTATAGTTTTTCTGCAATAGGAATTTTTGGCGGAATGTTATTCGCGTATTTAGCAGCTGGTTATATTTCTTCGGGTCTCATGTCATTGATCTTTGGTTTATCACCCATTTTATCTGGCGTACTAAGTCAACGAATTCTAGCTGAGTCTGCATTGTCCTTTTCTAAGAAAGTCGCATTATCAGTCGCAATTTGTGGACTAGCTATTGTGTGCTTTGATAAAATATCTTTAGCAGATGATGCGTACATTGGTATTATTGCTGTATTGATGGCAGTTTCATTTTTTAGTGTGAGTGGTGTGCTTGTAAAAAGTGTCGAAGTTGCAATAAACCCTATGGCAACAACTGTTGGGTCTTTACTGTTTAGTCTTCCTTTATTTACGGTTGTTTGGCTGATATTTGATGGTAGTATTCCATATGAATCATGGAGTAATAAATCAATATTAAGTATTGTATATTTAGGTGTTGTTGGGTCATTAGTGGGTTTTATTGCTTATTTTTATGTACTACAACGATTAAAAGCCAGTACGGTTGCTTTAATTACGATGATTACGCCTGTTATTGCTATTTCACTCGGTTTGATATTAAACAATGAATCGGTTAATACTAATTTAATCATCGGGGCATCAGCTATTATTGCAGGTTTAGCTATTTATCAATGGGGAGATTCGTTGATTAAACACAATCGTAAACAATATGCTCAGTAATGAAAAAGTAACTATTGGCTTTAGACAAGCACAACAAAGTGATCTTGGTTATCTGATGCAATTACGAAAAGCCACTATGGGAGAGCATCTGATTGCAGCAGGATTGAACTTGTCTGATCAACAACACTTAGAACGAATCAGTGAGTTTTTTACTGACTCGTCTATTATCACGATGAATAAAAAGCCTATTGGATTAATAAAGTTGGGGGTATTAACGGATAAATTGCACATTAGACAATTGCAAATATCTCCACAATTTCAAGGGAAGGGGGTTGGTGGTAAAGTATTAACATTGGTTAAAGAAAAGGCAAAAAAATTACACTTACCGTTAACATTGAATGTACTGCTCGCTAACCCAGTAATATCCTTATATTTACGGAATGGTTTCACGGTTACTGGACAGAACCAATTAGAATATCAAATGCGTTGTGACCCCTAGAGAAAAACGTTAGTTTCATAAAAAAGCCAGCAATATTTTGCTGGCTTTTTATGTTCAGGATGAGCGTTATGTCATGGTGCCATGCCTTTGCGACATTAGCACATCCATGTACGTCGATGGCAAAGAGTGATAATGTTCTGGATGAACTTGAGATTTTAGTAAATTTTTCCTTTTGCACGTACTTTAGCTATATCGACGCGTGTTGGCGTGATACTGCCATCTACTAAACCTTGAGTCGCGACCGATAATGATTCGATTACTTTGTACATTGAATCTAAATCGAGGCTTTTTATATCATCAGATGTTTGATGATAATGCTGATCTTTATCAAGCTGTGTACTACTAAAACTATGAGCAGGTACGCCTAATCTTGCAAGTGTTGCATTGTCAGAACGATAGAATAAACCTTGTTCAGGGTAAGGGTCTTCATAAATTTCAGTATTTTTAGCTTTCAAATTAGCGTTAAGTAACTCGCCTAAGTTAGAGCGTTCCATTCCTGTCATCCATATAGTACCTGCACCGAATTTAGATGGTTTACCTATCATTTCAATGTTGATCATAGCAACAACATCATCAGGGTTTATTTGTTGTGAGAAATATTTAGAGCCAAAGCCACCAATTTCTTCAGCAGTGAAAGTGCTAAACATTAACGTGCGTTTGTTGCCTCCTTTACTTGCGAAGTGTTGAGCTAGATTAATAACGGCAGACGTACCTGAAGCATCGTCATCGGCCCCGTTAAATACTTCTTTACCATCAGGCGTAACACCTAAGTGATCATAATGTGATGAATATAAAACCGTCTCACTTACTGTTTTTGCATTTTTATCTGTACCCGGTAAAACAGCGACAATATTTGTTAATTTTTTCTCTGTAATACTGGTCGTAGCATTAACATTAAATGAGTCTATTGCCATGTCATCAGCTAATACCATAACAATAGCACCTTGATGATCTAGGCTAAGTTTAGTTAAACCTCGTTGAAAATATCCTCGGTAGCCGGCAAACGTTTTAGCGTGAGCCGAATGAATGATAACTAAATGTTGTCCGCCATCATTGTTGATTTTTCCAAGTGCTTTTCGCATATCATCAGTTTCACTAATAACATGGGTTTGTATATCTTCAGTATTTTTCCATGAAAGTGAAGATATTGTACTTGCCATGCCTAAACTTTCTTCAGGAATAGATCTACCATTTAACATTACAGTTAAAGTCTCTGGCATGATACTCGTTACTTTAAATGTTTGCTTGAAGTCCTTATTTCCCTCAAGAGGGCTTAGTCCAATTTCAGTGAAGCGTTGGCTAATATATTCACCCGCTTTGTCTATTTCAGGTGAAAAGCTTGCTCGACCTTTCAAATCGTCACTGGCAAGATAGGTAATATCTTTTACGACCTGTAACGAAGACATCTCAACAATTTTAGCTTTCGGTGCTATTGGTTCACTGCATGCGGAAAGAAGTGTTACTCCAGCGAAAAGAGCTAACGTTAATCTCGTTTTTTTAAGGTGTTTTATCATTATTATTTTCCTTATTTATTGTAATTTTGTTGTTTCAATTAACAATGTTTCGTCACCAGAGGTTAACCATAATTGATTGTCTTGAATACTGCATTGGAAATCCATTGAGCGACTTGCAAGTTTTGCTAATGCATCACAGGTTTCTTGGCTAACCATTTCTACTGAAAGTTTATTGAACAAACGCAATTTGTTTTGCGATTGTTTCCACCATGTTTCAGCACTACTTCCATAAGTATAAAGAATTACTTTCTGAGCGCGGTTACATGCTTTTTTAAGACGTTTATCATCAAGCTGACCAAGCTCTATCCATAATTCAATCACTTCAGAGTAGTTTATTTGCCAAATAGCCGCTTCTTCTTCGTCACTAACACCTTTGCCAAACTGTAAATGTTCGTTAGCGTTTAAGATGAAAGCTAATAAACGAACCATCATGCGAATATCCGTTTCTGAAGGATGTTGGGCAATGGTTAAGTTGAGGGTATCGTAGTAGTTTCTGTCCATGTCTGACAGATGTATAGTGGCTTTATTAATTGTTGCTTTTAGTGCCATGATTTTCCGTAGGGTAAGTTATTTTATCCCCCTTATAGTACCTTTTCTATTTTGGGGAAGACAGGTGATAATTGACTATTCTTCAGACCACTCTAATTCATCAATTACTTTTCGTGCTTCAGCTATTGTGCAATCTGTGCGAGCCATTAACTGGTTGATTGTTATATCAGGTTTTAATTTGGCAATTCTTATCAGTTCATCATGGCTGAGTGTTTGTCTTTGATTCATTAAATAACTTACAAGCCATTGCCAACTAGGTTCTTCTGAACTTTGTATAAATGCCACTACTTGCTCTAACTGTTCAAAGCTAGCTTTTAATTGCCAATTACGAGAACGACCTATTCTGTAAAGTTCACAACCACATTCTCTGATCCCTGCTTTCAAAGCATAAGCTTTCAATACCTTACGAAGTAAAGAGGGAAGGTTAATTGTCGGTACATGGCTTGGTGATGTTTTCATGAGTCAATAGAACTTTAAAATTGAAGCCTAAAATAGAAAAACCAGCAATATGCTGGTTTTAATTGATATTAGATGGGTGATTACCATTTTTTCTTAGGTGCAAATAACATATCCAAATCGTCTTCTTGATCTTTTGCTTTTTTCGCAGCATCTTTTGCATTAGTGCTTTTCAGTGCATTCGTTATTTCTTCAAGTTGAACTTCAACTTCTGCTTTCTTATTACTAATATACTCTGACTGTAATGGATGAGCAGACAAAGTTTGTAGAGCTTTTTCAAAATATTGGCGAGCAGAGCCTAACATTTCTTTATCGTATGCAATTTTTCCACGTTTCAGAATACTTTCTACGCCAATTTTGAGTTGCATAGCATCCAGCTTTTGATCTTCATGCGTGAAAATCTGCGCATCAAGTGCACCTTTAGTTTGTTCTGACTTTAATGTAATTCTTAGTTTTTTTATGCATTGAAGAATACTAACAAGTTGCTGTTCATTGTCAGGAAGAGTGAAACTTTCATCTTGCCCTGATTTAGAAGATGATAATTCTTCTGAAGCTTTTAATCTAGCTTCTATTTCATCTACTTTTCTCTTATATGGCTTAGAGTCAGGAATAATTGAACTCATCAATTTTGCTGCATTTAAGCTGCGACGATTGAGTATATTCACAAGATTGGGATTAGGAGGTAAGTTGGCGAGTTGGATCATAAGCTCATCACTTTCATCCATGATTGCTTTTTGTTTAGCAGCCTTGTTACGTTTATCTTTTTCTTGTTTTGCTTTGTGTTGTTGAATTGAACTAACAGCTACTACAATAATGACTAATGCAATAATTAAAGCAATGATAATGCCCATAATATTTACTACTCGTAGGTGAAAATTAAAATATCGTTAACGCAGTCTACAAAAAATGTTCACGTTAGCATAGCCTTATATAACCTTTTATTTAATAACAATTATTTTAGCACATAATTCATTGTTATTAATTTTGAATGAAAACCGTCATTTGTTGCTTTTATAAAGGTAATACAGAAAATATTTGTTACTTTGTTGTAATATTCCTACATTTTTAAAATAAATATCAATAATAAGGCCGAAAATGAAAATTAATATGGAATAAGTCTTCATTTAAGTATATATTTTTTGCATAAGCAATCAGTATTAACCATTTTGAAGTAGAACTATGAAACTGCAACAACTGCGTTATATTGTTGAAGTACTCAACAATAATTTAAATGTCTCTGCAACAGCGGAAAGTTTGTTCACCTCTCAGCCAGGTATCAGCAAGCAAGTTCGCATGCTTGAAGATGAACTAGGCATCCAAATATTTGGACGTAGTGGCAAGCACTTGACTCATGTTACTGCTCCCGGTAATGAAGTGATTAACATTGCTACAGAAATTCTGTCTAAAGTTGAAGCTATAAAAGCGGTCGCTAGAGAACATACTCAGCCTGACGAAGGGAAGTTACGCATATCAACAACGCACACACAAGCGCGTTATGCATTGCCTGAAGTTATTAAAGGTTTCATGAAAAAGTACTCCAAAGTTTCCTTGCAAATGTCACAAGGAACACCCGCTCAAATAAGTGATGCTGCTGGTAAAGGTGATGCTGATTTCGCAATAGCGACTGAATCCTTACACTTGTATAATGACTTGGTCATGCTGCCTTGTTATCACTGGAACCGAAGTATTATAGTTAAACCTGATCATCCTTTAGCAAAAAAACAAAACATAACAATTGAAGATCTTGCTAAGTATTCTTTAGTAACATATGTTTTTGGTTTTACAGGTCGTTCAGAGCTTGATACTGCTTTTAATACGGTTGGCGTTGAACCTAAAATAGCTTTTACTGCTACTGATGCCGATGTTATTAAAACTTATGTGCGTTTAGGCGTTGGCGTTGGTGTTATTGCTACGATGGCTATTGACCCAAGAATTGATAGTGATCTAGTTACTATAGATGCGAGCCATTTATTCAAATCAAGTACGACTAAAATAGGCTTTAGACGAGGTACTTTTTTACGTGGGTACATGTTTGATTTTATCGAACGATTTGCTCCTCACTTAAATCGTGATTTAGTTACTAAAGCGGTTTTATTGAAAAATAATGCTGAAATCGACGAAATGTTCTCAGGAATTAAATTACCTGTCAGGTAGTTATCTTGTGATTTAACTGATTAAATATAAAAAAGCGACTGAATCTCAGTCGCTTTTTGTTTGTAAAAATTGCAATTTTATCAATTCTAGCCGTAATGCTAAAATGGCGCTAACGCAATAGCGCTTTTTCTATCACTTCTTTTTCTATCACTTATATAAGTAGGTTCTTAACATTCCGTAATGTTAACGGCTAAACCGCCACGTGACGTTTCTTTATATTTAGTTTTCATATCATTACCGGTTTCCCACATAGTTTTGATAACTTTATCTAGTGGGACTTTATGATTACCTGTACCACGTAATGCTAAACGTGAAGCATTAATCGCTTTTACAGATCCCATAGCATTACGTTCAATACAAGGTACTTGCACTAATCCACCAACAGGATCACAAGTTAAGCCTAAGTTGTGTTCCATGCCAATCTCTGCAGCATTTTCTACTTTGTTTGGTGAACCACCCATTATTTCGGTTAAGGCACCCGCAGCCATAGAACAAGCTACACCGACCTCTCCTTGACATCCAACTTCTGCTCCAGAAATAGAAGCATTTGTTTTGTATAAAATACCAATAGCTGCAGCGGTTAATAAATAACGAATACAGGTATCTTCATCAACCGGTTTTACGAA
>ENA-OSET01002982-OSET01002982.1-sediment-metagenome-genome-assembly--contig:-NODE-2982-length-15873-cov-3.675867_pt1 | contig 15873 bp, 14 predicted proteins | sample MGYA00237882_ERZ534229 | MGnify/ENA primary metagenome ERZ534229 (study PRJEB26408, sample SAMN06266212) | sediment metagenome | isolation source: Hudson Canyon methane seep mesocosm | place... | reverse complement strand
CAAAAGGGAGTGTTTAATAAAGATCCTCGAAAGCATGCTGATGCGAAATTATTGAGCGAAGTTCAGGCTGAAGACTTTAGTTTGGATGAGATGGCTTCGGGTGAGGCTGGAGGCTTGGGTAGAGGAGGGATGGTCACAAAGGTTCGGGCTGCTCGTTTAGCTGCTCGCTCGGGAGCTTACACGGTTGTTGTGGGTGGTCGAATTGAATCTGTATTGTTGCGTTTGCGTGATTGTGAGGTTTTAGGGACGCTTATGCTTCCTTCTAAAAGTCGACAGGTGGCAAGAAAACAGTGGTTGGCAGGGCACTTACAAATTAAAGGGCGGTTGGTGCTTGATGATGGTGCAGTTAGAAAGCTTAAGGATGAAGGTAAAAGTTTATTGTCTGTGGGTGTAAGTGCTGTGTCGGGTGAGTTTAAGCGAGGTGAAATCGTTTCTTGTGTGGATGTGTCGGGTAAGGAGTTGGCACGTGGTCTGATAAACTATGAGGTGGAGGATGCGCGGCGAATTTTGAAATGCTCGAGTGACCAGATTGCTGATATATTAGGTTTTAGTCATGAGCCTGAATTAATTCATCGAGATAATCTTGTGCTTTTATAGTTGAGTGGTGTGATAGGTTTTTGTTGTCATCGCTTGAGAAATGAAAGCATAAAAAAACCGGCGAAAGCCGGTTTTTTTTATGTTCGAGAAAAGACTTAGGCAATTATGCTTTAAGTGCTTTTACTCGAGCGTTTAGCGTGCTCTTGATTCGAGCAGCTCGGTTTTTAGGGAAGATTCCCTTGTTAACCATTCTGTCTATGATTGGTTGTGCAGTTATGAAAGCTGCTTGAGCTGCATCATAGTTTCCGCTTTCTACTTCAGCGTCTACTTTTTTGATGTAAGTTCTAACCATAGAACGTTGACTGTTATTGTGCAGGCGGCGTTTGTCGTTCTGACGCGCTCGCTTTTTTGAAGATGGGGAGTTTGCCACCGTATTGCTCCTAATTTGTTCGCGAATTGCTTAATTAACGTGCTCGGGTCTAAATTGAACCTAAACCTGAGCCGATATAAAAATGACGCGAGACTATGCCGTTTTAATAGCCTCATGTCAATAGAATTGTATGATATTCGTTTGTAGCGGGCTTAAAAGTTAAGCCACCATTTTTATTAATAATGACTCACAAACCTTCTGATCCATATATTTTGGGACAGGATAGTTGTTATGTGCTTCTTCAAGTGCTGATTTTGCGATTTTAGGAATATCATCTGTTTTAAGGGTGTCTAGCTGCTCAGGGATTTCAAATTCTTTAAGCATACTACGTATCTTTGCAATAAATTTATCTGCTAGCTGGGCGTTAGTTTCATTGCCTTTTCTAAGTCCACTTACTTCGGCAAGTTGCGCTAAACGGTTGATGATGGACCCTTTAGAGTAATCAAGGATGTGAGGAAGAACTATGGAGTTCGCTAGGCCATGTGGCGTTGAATAATAAGCTCCAAAGTTATGTGCAATGGCGTGAACATAGCCTACGCTAGCTTTCGTAAATGCCAAACCAGCATAATAAGATGCCATCGCCATGTTTTGTCTGGCTTCAAGATTTTTACCGTCTTTTACGGCTGTTTCTAGGTTTTCCATGATTAAGCGCGTTGCTGCAAGGCCATATGCATCTGTATCAGGTGTCGCATTAACAGAAATAAATGATTCAATTGCATGGGTTAAAGCATCCATACCCGTTGCTGCCGTGACCGACGCAGGTAAACCTAGCATCATGCCTCCATCAAGTGCTGCCATAACAGGAACAAGCTTGGGGTCAATAATAGGTGTTTTTTGGTGTGTTATAGGGTCAGAGACAACCGATACAATTGTGACTTCCGAGCCGGTTCCTGCAGTGGTTGGAATCGCGAAGAGTGGCATTGGCGCTTTTCGTAATTTAAATAGGCCAGCCATTTTCTCTAATGGTTTGTTGTTAGTTGCTTTAGCGGCAATGGCTTTACTTGCATCAATTGGAGAGCCTCCACCAACAGCTAAAATTGCATCACAGTGATTGTTAGCGAGAATATCTACGCCTTTATGAACTTGATCATAAGTTGGGTCGGGTAGAATGCCGTCATAGATGACGTATGCAACGTTGAGTTCGCTTAATCGCTCTTTAATTTTGTCCAATAGACCAATTTTAACTAAAACCTCATCTGTTACGATCAAAAGTTTCTTATACCCAAGTTGGCTAATCGCTTGGCATAGTTCAAGGGAAGAGTCTTCGCCAGTAAAAAGTGTTGGTTTAGGCATAGGTACAACAGCTGCGGCGATTTTCATTACTTTAGCCATGCTCTTGTAATACGGGACTTTTAAAGAAAATAACATAAGGTCTCTCTGTTCAATTGGTTTGCTGTGATTGGTTATAAATTGTAATAGAGCAATCACTCTAATTAGAGTATAAGCTCTAATTGTTTATTTGAAAACAAAAAAAGACAGTTAGTTTTATTTTATTTTGAGTGTGAGGTGCTAAAAGTTTGCTTTGTAAAAGTAGTGTTATAAGTGGTATTTCTTTACTTATCATGATATTAGAACTTTAATTATACCTATAAATTTATATAAGACTTGGTTATACAAGTATATATAGGTGAGTTTGAATTAATCATCAATAAGGGCAGGCTTTTGGCTAATCCATTTAATACGTTCTATCAATTTTTGTTACCTGTGAAACAAGTAAGCTCTGAGGCTGAGAGCTCTCAAGTGGTTTTACAAGTAAAGATAATTGCTTTTGCTTGTATTATGAGTTTTGTAGCAAGTTTGTATAGTTTAATAAAATGGTACAAATTAGGCTACGATTCGCTCGCTTCTTGGGCGTGGATCATTGTTATCGGAGCGCCTGTGGTTGCTATGTTAAATAAGCATCGAGCATTGCCTGTAATGGTTGTGGCAAACTTGAGTATTAGCTTAATGGCCATATATTGTTGTTCTTTGATTTACCATTTGGAAGGTATTCACTCCGCGCATATATTCTGGGTGGTGGGAGTGATGGTCTTTGCTTACCTTATTGCTGATAATCGATTTGGTTTGATGTGGTTTTTTGTGATGACCGCTTTCACTCTACTTTTGATTGCAGGGGATCAATCTGGGTATCAATTTCCACACTTTGAGTTAGATGAAAAACAAGCCAAAGTGAATATTATTTCTGGTTATTTATTGCCTATTATTGTTATTGGTGTAACGCTTTGGTTTACCGGAAGGGTCAAACATGATGCCTTTTATGCATCGGAAGTCGCAGCATTAGATGCTCAGGCACATTCGGCTCGTTCTGATGAGGTATCTTCACATCTAAGCGTTATTTTACAGGATGCTTCTGATAGAGCCGACACGTTATTAAGTTCTTCTGATGAGCTGTCGAGTACGATGCAAAGTATGATTCAGCAAAGTAGTCAAATTAATAACAGTATCGAGCAGCAGGTCAGTGTTACAGGAGATATGAATGGTACATTAAATTCAATGGCTGAGTCGGTTAACCACTCTACTCAAATTATGACTCAATCTAAACAAGATGTAGATCGTACGGAGCTTGATGTGACTGAGAGTGCTCAAGCGATGGGTAAAGCAATTGAATACATGACGCATATTCGTGAGAGTAATGACTCAATACTAACAGCGATGAAAATTATTAGTGATATTGCTAATCAAACAAATTTGTTAGCGCTAAACGCGGCGATTGAAGCTGCAAGGGCGGGTGAGCAAGGGCGTGGCTTTGCGGTGGTGGCAGATGAGGTTCGTACTTTATCAACGCGAAGTAATGAGTCGACTGAAACCATTCGAAAGATTCTGGAAACCGCTACGCATTATATTGAAGAAGGCTCTGCAGTTTTGAATGTTTCTGGCGAGCGTTTGAATAGTGCCGTAGATGCGGTGCAAAAAATCGCCTCACAAATTTCGGAGGCCACGAATAATGCCGTTCAGCAGCGCAATGATATTGAAGAGGTGGTTGAAAAAAGCAATCAAGTTGAACAGCTTATCCAAGGGAATGAACAATCAGCGCATGAATTGATAGAGAGTACCCAATCTCTAGCTTCGGTATCTGACGGTTTGAATCTATTGGCGCATCAGGTAACTGAGGCGGTAAATAGTGGTGAAAAGGCTGTTTAAGTTGTTATGACACTCTAATGCGCACAACTTTCATGAACTCAAAGTCCATACCTGCAACTTTTTGGGTGTCGGGATAATAAGTAAGGTTCACACGTGCGCCTTTAAGTTTCTGGTAAAGTTTCTTCCGTTTAAATTGAAAAGGTACATCGCAACCTTCAATCATTATAGTATTAAGAATCCAATCCTCTTTTTCTCGTTGAACATGAGAGAGTACTTTTCTGTCTTCCGAATGTGTTAGTCCTTCATGTTTTTTAGTGAGTAGTTCTATATCTGTTTTTGCCATGCTATGCGGTACTCTTAAATTTTAGTGCCGATGAATAATAGTGCTCTAGATTAACCGTCACTTAATAAGGTTCATTCATTAAACTGTGTATGCGTGCTAAAAATGGCTTAACGGCTTGTTTATCAGTATCAGTAGTACTCTCGATAAGTTGCTTGACCATCGTTTGGTTTTGTTTGATAGCTTGAGTGATAAGTGCTTTTTGTTCAGGAGACAATTGAGAAGAACCTTGAAGAGCCTCTAGTTCAGAAGTATCCATAGCTTTTGGATTGTTTTCTAATTCAATGACAGCTGCAGCAGTGGTGATGCGAATTGTGATATCAGCCCATTGTTCTAGGCTGCTAAATTGATATTGTTCTACAAGTTCAGATGCAGAGCCATAAAGCCCGGAAGACTTTAACGGCTGTATAAGGCTAGAAACTGTCATATTTAATGGGTTTTGGTGTTCATCTGTCTGCTGTGTCTTAATTGAATTTTCGGTTGAACTTAGTAGTTGCTCATTTTTTCTCCCCCATGCTGCAAAAGCAGACTGTGACTGAATCCATTGATCAATTATTGGGCCTGTGAGCTTTACTGTTGCAAGAGCGTTGTTTGATAAAAACAATAATACAAAGATTATAAGTAAGCTTGAATTGGCTTTAGGTATGAGAGTCATTAATAAATGCCTTTTTATCATAGAGGTCGATAAGTAGAATTTTATCTTACAGAGCATGATTTGTCTCATGCTTTGACTGTTAGAAATGAGTATCTGGACTATAGTAATAGATGAGTATCTGGACGGCACTTGCTTGATGGGTCTAACCAAGGTTTCAGAGCTGTGACTAAATTCTTTGGATCTAAGTGATAGGGTGCGATAGCAGACCCCCATTGATAATATCAATGAGTCTTAAGTCAGTATTATTAAGCTATATATCGGTTTAAAGTTTTAAAAGGCGTAGTGGTTGATGAAAAATACAGTGCTAATTGTTGAAGATAGTCGCTCATTTGCATTGAGCGTAGAAGCTGCAATCAATAAAGATAGTAGTTTTAAGGTATTACTTGCTTTCAACTACAAACAGGCTGTTGAATTGCTGAATGATAATCTCAATGAGATTTTTATTGCAGTGACTGATTTGAATCTACCGGATGCTGAAGATGCGGCGGCGGTTAGATTGATGTCGAAAGAAAATATTCCCTGTATTGCTTTTACTGGAAACTTTAGTTCGAAGCTGAGAGATGTCGTTTTGAATTTAGGGGTGGCCGATTATGTACTCAAAAAAGGTCGACAAGATATTGATTATGTTGTTCGCACGATTAATCGTTTGTCGACTAATCGTAAGCTGCAGCTCCTTGTGGTTGATGATGCGCGTTCATCCAGAGAAATATTAAAAGCGTTGTTGCAGCAGCAGTGTTATGAAGTGACTGCAGTTCGGTCGGGACCAGACGCTTTAGATTTATTAGCAAAAGGAAATAAATTCCGAATTATCTTAGTTGATTTGATTATGGATGAAATGGATGGTTTCCAGTTATTAAGTGAATTACGACAAAACTATGATATGACTCAGATGTCGATTATAGGCGTTTCCGGTAAAGCTTCTTCTGAGCAAATTGCAAAATTTATGAAGTATGGCGGAAATGATTTCCTTTTAAAGCCTTTTCAGCAAGAGCAGGTTGCTTGTCGTGTGAATGCAAATGCGCAGCTACTTGATCAATTTGATCACTTAAATGAATTAAATGAACAAAAAAATGAGCTCTTGGGTATGGCTGCTCATGATATTCGTGGTCCACTAGGCGTAGTGATATCGGCTAACTCAATGTTGACACGTGAAACTCTCTCTGACCATGGAAAAATGCTTGTTAGTTTGGCATCTGAGGCCGCAGATGAAATGGAATCGTTATTAAATAGTTTATTAGATATTAGTTCGATTGAAAGTGCGAATATATCAATTAACTTTGAAAGAATTAATTTGACCTTATTACTAGGAAATGTTGTGCAAGACATGCGTTTGATTGCGCAAGATAAAATGCAGCAACTAGATTTAGAGGTATCGGTTCAGGAAATTTGGATTAATGCTGATAGTCTACGAATTAAAGAAGTTGTGCAGAACTTAATTTCGAATGCAATTAAGTACTCACCTCGAAATGAGAAAATATTGGTGTGTTTGTCGAGTAACCAAGCGAAAGCACGTATTGAAGTGATTGATGAGGCTGGAGGGGTTCCCACAGAAGAACAGCATTTACTCTTTCAAGCATTTTCAAAGATATCGACGCAGCCTACTGGAGGGGAGCAAAGTACTGGGCTAGGTTTATCTATTTGTAAAAAGATTATTGGCTTACATTTTGGTGAAATTAATTATCGCTCAAACCGGCAGGTTGGTAGTGTTTTTGAGGTAGTGCTTCCACTTTTTGAGGGTGATTGATTAAGGGGCTAATTAACTGAAGTCTACGTGGTAATGAATTGTTACAACTTGCAAAACTTCTACAACATACTTTTTAGCGGGCAGTCACTATTATTACATTATTGAAGTAAGGGGAAGCGATTCAGGCCCGCGACTCCCGAAACAACTTTTTTGAAATCTATGTTATTCTTGTTGTTATTGACCCAGCTAATTGCTGGGTTTTTTGTTTGTGGTAATCTTCTCTGGCGCTTCGTATCGTTATTTCCAGTATATGCTTTAACCACTATTTTAAATAGTCGACTTAAAAGCGTTAATGAATTGTTACAACTTGAAAAACTTCTACAACATACTTGTTGGTCAATTGCCTCTATTATTTAACCATTGAAGAACGGAAAGGCGATTCAGGCCCGACTTTCCGGAATAGAATTTTGTTGTAGTTTGCCCAACTTATGTTGGGCTTTTTATTGTCTCCAATAAATCATTAATGACTTTCGCAAACTCAGTACCTGAATCTTCTTGTAAAAAATGCCCACCTACTAATGTGACATGATTTAAACCTTTCGCGCCAGGTATTTTCTTTTGCATGTAAGTGTCTCCGCCTTTAGTGATTGGGTCACCATTGCTAAATGCTGTTAAAAAAGGTTTTTGCCACTTTTCTAAAATTTCCCAAGCAGATTTATTCGCTGCCGAGGCAGGATTATTCGGTGTCGTAGGCACCAGCGCTGGAAAGGCTCGCGTTCCAGCTTTGTATTTTTTTGAGGGGAAGGGGGCATCGTAAGCTCGTCGCTCATCTTTGCTAAAAGACTTAAAGCTTCCATATTCTACAATGCGGGCTATGGGAAACCAGGGACTATTTAAGGCAAAAGCTTTCCAAAGCTTGAAGGCGCTAGGAATCTTTTCCTCCCCCGTTGGAAGCATGCCGTTGCCAATGACGATGGCTTTAAAGCGGTGTTCGTGCTCAGCGGCTAAACGTAAGCCTAGTAACGAACCCCAATCTTGGCACACCAAGGTAATATTTTTTAGGTCAAGCTGTTCAATGAGAGAAAGTAACCAGTCGATATGCGTTTGATAGCTGTAGTCTGATATTTTTAATGGCTTGTCAGATTTTCCAAACCCAATTAAATCAGGCGCAATGACTCTATGGCCGGCAGCGGCACAAACAGGAATCATATAGCGGTATAAGTATGACCAGCTTGGCTCACCATGCAGCATTAAAACAGGGTCTGCTTTGGCGGGCCCTTCATCAACATAATGCATGCGTAAACCACCTACATCGAGATAATTTGCATCAAAGTGGTAATTAGGCAATCTGCTAAAGCGGCTTTCAGGGGTTCGGATATATGCGGTCATGAATAGCTCCTACGTGTTATGAATCTTATTTTGGAGAAAAATTGTTGGGGATAGTGTACTGCACAATTGAATGGCTGAAAGCGTTTAAAATGAAATTCTGTTTTTCGTAAATGTAAATCGGAATATATCGCGTGAATTCATCAGTTTTTAAAAACTTTCGTGAAAGGCTTGACCTGTGTCCTACACACAGGGTTAATCTTTATTCCAGATCAGAAACACACCCCTTATGTATATTTAGGATTATTGAGATAAATGACGATGCCGATTTATAAATTCATTAGACAAAGTTTTATAGTGATCATGCTATTAAGCTTTTCGGTATCTGTCTTAAGTAGTCAAATAGGGAGTATCCCATTTGCTTCTGATACGAATATAAATGTCATTGACCCTAGTGGTGAGGTTGGTATCAGTAATAGCTTAGGCAATGATCATTGCAATGAATTATCTAATACACAGCATTGCAACAATTGTTCTCATTGTACGGTGTTGTTTCTAACAACAATGATAGGTGATGTCACTAAGTTCAGCTACAGCCACCATTATTCGGCTTTTGTTCCTGTCATATCGATAGATATTCCGATAAAACCTCCACGAATGTAATACAGCAACGACCAAAGTACTCGAATTATTAAACGTTATCTGTATTACAAGCTTAGTTCGCTTTCGTTGTGCCGCATGCATAGCTCTTGAGCTAAGAAAAAACAAATTTGTGAGGAATTTATTATGAAATCTATTAAAACAATCGCTGCAACAATGATCCTATCTTTACCATTAGCTACTTTTTCACTAACAAGCTTTGCTGAAGGTGGATATGTCTGGGAACAGAAGGCGAATCAAAAGCATATTATGCTTAAAGAAAGTGCTGCCAAGAAGATGGGACACACGGCATCGCAACATAAATATTTTATGACCGAGGAGCAAGGTGTGGTGAATCACGCACAACAAGGCAAAATACATAGCCATGTAAAACCTCATATGAATCATATGGCAAACGATCATAAACGTGAAAGCGTTGGTTCAGGCAGTTAAGTTTAAAACTAGTTCTCTGTTATCTAGGCTTCCCCGCTCATATAAAGAAAGGGGAAGCTCTTTTCTCAAATTGATATTTACTTTTTGGCTTAGAATACTTAAGTCTAATCCACCGAGTCCCACATTTCTATTAAGTCACAAATAGAGTTACCATCCGGCGTACTGTCAGGCATTTCCTCCCATGCATCGGTCGCACGTTTCATATGATTGTGTAACTGTTGTAGTTCTAGTATCTTTTCAGCAGTTTCATCTAGATGTTTTATCACTATATCTCTCACCTTGCAGCAAGGTGATTTTCCTGTCTTAGACATGCCAATTATTTCTTGTATCTCAGAAATAGAGAAACCTAATTTTCTAGATTTCAATATGAATAAAAGGCGTTTCTCATCCTCTAATGAATAACTTTTGTAACCATTATCGATACTTTTACGGGGGGAGAGTAAGCCAATTCTAGTGTAGTACCTGACCGTATCAGCTGTTACATTCACCTTTCCTGCTATTTCATTGACTCGCATAACATTACCTTTGTAAATTTTAATCAATGGGCTTTAGTGAGATATACTTTATTTTTTGGGTTCATAGAGGGCTGTAACTAGCTGACTTCTTTCTTTCAAAATGTTTATTCTTACAAAAGCTTAGCGGCGTCGATGTTTAATGGAATGTCCTGGCTTTTCTAACAAAGGTTTTTCCGGCCACCGATGTCGGGGATATTTACCGCGCATTTCTTTGGCAACGTCAAAATAGGAAGTATTCCAAAAATTAGCTAAGTCACTTGTTGTTTGAATAGCTCTCTGTGCTGGTGAAAGTAGTTCAAATCGCAAAGGTACAGAATTACCACCAATTCTTGGGGATTCGATTTCCCCAAACATTTCTTGGAGTCTGACAGATACCGTTGGCCCTTGGTTTTTATCGTAAATGATAGATATTTTTTTGTCACTGGGTGTAACATACATCAAAGGTGCTTCTCGCTCTAAGATTTGTTGCTCCTCCCACGATAAAGTTTCTTTGATTAGCTCGAAGATATTGACCTTTTTTAGTTGCTCTAAGCTTTTTATATTTGATATATAAGGGAGCAACCATTGGTCAGCACTTCGAATCAAGGCGTCTGGTGTTAGCTTCGGAAACCGTTCAAGAACTTCTCCTAACCAGGTGGCCCTGGCTAACCATTCCTCACATTTTGCTGACCAATTTAGTATTTTAAGGCCTTCTGATTTTAAAAGACTATTTAGGCATTTGTGAAACGCTTCCGCTGGAATGTTCGTTAAAGGTTTAGATCTTAAGGTTATTGATTGATAGTTTGAAAGCCTACGCCCAATAATGTTTTGTTTTTTATCATCAAGCCGGTATTCATCTTTATCTATAATTAAATGCCCAACACTTTCATGTATGTCTTCGAGTGTTATAGCTGCTGCGCTAAAAATATGACCTTCTTTTTTTTGTGCATTGCAGTCGCTAATCACTAACCAGTCAGAGCCAAAAAGAGAGTCGCCATCAAATAATTGTACGCCTTTTCCATTTGCGAGTTGGTAGCGGCCGCAGATTGCTGAGCGTCTTTTAGCTAGACGGTCAGGGTAAGCGAGCAACAGAAGTTTTCCTACGTGGTCTTGTAGATCAGCAAGTGAGTATGTTGTTTGAACTGAGGTGTTTAAGTTATTTTTTAAAGATTTAGTCGTACTCAGAACTTGTTCTGCGATCGCGCCTTTTAATGGCCATGATTGAAGTGCTGTTTTTCTATGTGACTTGTAATCTTGTAGCGCAATTAAACGTTCAGTGATGTCTACACCGCTTCGATGATAAAAAATATCATTTTCAGATAGTAATGCCGCCAGCTCACACGCCATTCCTTTTTCCAAAGTACTTTGTGCCAGCAACAACATGGTGGCTAGCCTGGGGTGTAGTCCTAGTTTAGAGGCTTTCGTTCCTAGTGCTGTGATCTTGCCCTGTTCACTCACTAAGCCTAAGGATGTTAATAATTGTTTGGCCGAGTCAAAGTGGGCAGAGGGTGGAGGGGTAAGCCAGTTTATGGTCTGGTAGTCAATTAAACCCCAAGCGAGTAGGTCAAGTATTAAGCTTGCTAAGTCAGCGGATAGAATTTCTTCGCCTTGAAAGTCTTTAAGGGAGTGTTGCTTGGATTCACTCCATAAACGAATACATGTGCCCGCTTGTAATCTACCTGCACGGCCTTTGCGCTGATCTGCTGAAGCTTTAGATATGTAAGCAGTCTCTAATCGAGACATACAGCTCACAGGGTCATAAACCGATACTTTCTCTAAGCCGCTATCGATTACACACGTCACGCCTTCGATAGTTAAACTTGTTTCTGCAATGTTAGTGGTAAAAACAACGCGTCGTTTTCCTGACGGATCAGGTAACAAGGCTTGTTCTTGTTGGTTGATAGATAGACCGCCATAAAGTGGTAAAAAAACTAAGTTATCCTGGTCGTGAAATGTATTTTCAGCCTCCGAGATGCATCTTTTTATGTCGGCTTGGCCAGGGAGAAATATTAGCGTATCTCCCTTTGTATTGGTCAATAATGCTGACCTTAACGCTTTTATTACCTTCAAACTAAGATAACTATTATCAGTATGTAAATAGTCAACGCTAACGGGGTAGACTCGTCCTGGGCACTTGATTATAGGCGCAGAGTCTAAATACGAAGCGATTTTGTCAGTGTCTATCGTTGCTGACATGACGAGTAACTTTAAGTCTTCACGTATCGTTTGCTGAACTTCCAACGCCAACATCAAAGCTAAATCTGTATGAATAGACCTTTCGTGGAACTCGTCAAGAATGATAAGACCAACACCCGTTAACTCTGGGTCGCTTTGTAGTCTTCTTGTTAGGATCCCTTCTGTTACGATCTCTAGAATAGTGTTTTCAGATACCCGTCGATCATTTTTTACTTGATAGCCAATTCGCTCGCCAACTTTTTCACCGAGTTGCTTCGCTAAATAATAAGCGATGGTTTTAGCTGCTACGCGTCTAGGTTCAAGCATCACAATTTTATTACCGGCGAGCCAGTCAGCATTGATAAGACTTAAGGGTAAAACAGTGGATTTTCCTGCACCAGGCTCTGCTTGCAATACAAGGTTATTATTGTGTGATAGGCAGTCGGATACTTGTGGTAAAAATTTGGTTATGGGAAGCAAATTAAAACTCTACGGGAATTAAGTTTATGAAGTTAGGCACATACAAATCAGTGTTAGAAATGTGATTATCAGGTCAATTTACAATACCTGGAGCATCTAATCAAAAATCTTGGTATTTGTTTATCAGTTATGTTCAGAGACAGCCAAGGTAAGCGGTAGATTTTGGTTTATTGATCATGGCTTAAAATAAGAATAATATTCATGTTTTGAATGTGTAGAGGAAGAGTTGGGTGACTGATAGAAATTGGATGCTTTACGGTTGTACTGGTTATTCAGGAAAACTAATCGCTAGAGAATGCTATCGTCAGGGGTTAAAGCCAATTTTGGCCGGTCGTTCAGAGTCAAAGGTAAAGCTGGTTGCAGAAGCGTTGGGCTTTGAATATCGAGTATTTGATTTAGCTGATGCAAAGCAGGTTGAAAATGCACTCGCCGATTGCTTCATGATTTTTAATGCTGCCGGCCCATTTACCCAAACCTGTGAACCCGTACTGAAAGCCTGTCTAAAACAAGGTGTCCATAACCTTTCTTTAGTGGGGGAAATTCCCCTTTTAGAGACTCTTCAGCAATATGACCAAGCTGCAAAAGATGCGGGTATTACTTTAGCGGTTGGCTTGGGTTATGACGTTATTCCCACTGACTGCTTAGCAAATTTGCTTAAAGAGCGGATGCCCGATGCAACTCACTTAAGTGTCATGATGCAAGGAGCAAGTCATATGTCACCAGGGTCAACTAAAGAAATGATCGAACAGCTGGGCGAGCAGCCTTTTTGGTCAAGAAAAAATGGCGAATTGCTTGAGAGTAAAGCCAAAACTAAAAAAATTGATGTTGGTCAGGGTGAAGCTCACGCCATGACGATTGCTTGGGGAGATATTTCCAGTGCATATTTTTCCACGAAAATTCCTAACATTGAAGTGTATGCCACCTTGAGTCGAGTTGAAATATTGATGATGCAGGCTATTTCAAAACTCAAACCTATTATTCGAATTAAGCGAGCTCAAGGCTGGATCAATAAAATAATTGATTTGACCGTAAAAGGCCCAAGTGACTTTGTGTTAGAAGAAACGCCAGTGTATTTTTTAGCTGAAGTTAAAAACGCTGAGGGGAAATCAATCCAAGCTAAACTCAAAACGGCTTCAGGTTATAAGCTCACTTACCTTGGTGCGGTCTTTAGCATTAAATACGTTCTGGAAAATGCCGTGAAATCCGGTTACCAAACCCCCGCGCAGCTGTTAGGTTCTAATGCGATAGAACAAATTGAGGGCTCATCAAAAATTCAAGTTGTTTAAGTACTCAGCTTTATGCCTATAGAGAGGCAATAAAAATCTAAATGATACAGATATCCGAAAGGTTGTTCTTTGGAGCTTAAGGCGAGACATGTATCTTCCTCCAAGGTTGGGCTTGCTCTAGCTCAAAGGCAAGTTCTAACAGTGTGCGTTCTTGTCCATGTCCTGCCATGAGTTGAACAGAAATTGGTAGATTGTTTTTAGTGCTTCCCATTGGAAGAGATAAAGCCGGCCCGCCACTAGTATTCGCCCAAGGCGTAAAATTAGCGTATTGGATTAGTCGCTCTAAAAGCTTATCAAAATCAATTGTAGGGCTAATATACCCCAACTTTGGTGTCGTGTGCGCTAGGACAGGTGTTAATAGAACGTCATATTGATTAAATGCCTTGGCGTACTCTTGGTACGTTTTTCTGAGGCGGTATAGAAAAAGTGGCGTTTTATGGAAGTTCTTTTTATATAAGTTGGTTAGCCCCATGCTCAGATTATCTAACTGTGCAGGGTCAAAGCTTTGGTTCATGGTGACTTTTCCCGTATTTTTCACCAAAAAAGCGAGCATAGACCAATAAAGTCCAAAGTCTTCCATAAAAGAATGGTTAATATAATTAGGCGCTTCTTCTACTTCGTGGCCGAGCTCTTCAAGGAGTAATCCGGTGCTTTGAACAGTGTTCTTTGTGTTTCTGTCAGTAGTACTGCCATTCATCGGATTAATAATTATGCCAATTCGTAAGCGCTTTTTATTTGGGCCTTCAACAAGGCCTATCGGCGGAAGACGGGTATTTCGATAGTATTTTTCAGCTTCTGCATGAAAATAGGCGGTGTCACGAACGCTACGGCTGACAATGCCTTCACTTATTATTTTAATGGGAAGCAGTTTAGCTTGTTCTGACTCAATATGACGACCTCGACTTGGTTTTAAACCGATTAAACCACAGCAAGCGGCAGGAATACGAATCGAACCACCGCCATCATTTGCATGAGCAATTGGAACAACGCCTGCAGCAACGAGTGCAGCCGACCCCCCTGACGATGCCCCGGTTGAATAGTCAGTATTCCATGGGTTGCGTGTAGGTTCTGTGTGTACTGGTTCCGTTGTCGCATTAAACCCAAATTCAGGTAGGGTACTTTTTCCCAGAACGGAAAAGCCTAGGCTTAGGTATTGTTGGGTATATGAACCGTGTTGCTTTTCTGGTTTCGCTAAAATGGCATTCGTACCATGCTGTGTAGGAAGGTTTTGAACGGGAGTATTGTCTTTAATAAATGTCGGAACGCCAGCAAAGAAACCGTCATTTAAGGTTTTGGCTTCCTCAATTGCGCTTTCAAAGCAATCTAAAGCAATGGCATTAATTTTGGGTTCAATAAGTTGAGCGCGAGTAATGGATGCTTCGATCACCTCTTTAGGGCTTAATGCTTTTGATTTGAGTAGTTTGCTTAGTGCAATACCATCATGATCTGCTAGCGCATCATCATTGAATGTGTGAAACGTATTATTATTTTTCATTTTAATTACGCCTATTCATCAAGTTAACCAGTTTGAGGTTACTATTGATTACTATAAAACGGCAACATTTTATCAAATGAAAGATAGGGGATTGTAGAAGTCAGAAATGAATGAAAGGAGTTAAGGTTGGTTTTGGTAGTTGGTTTTGAGGAAGGAAAGGCTAGATCCTTTAGCCTGAACTTTATTGTTTTACCGTTTAGCGGTATCGAAGAATAATGCCGTGGCTATCGCCCTTTGAGGAAGCTGATTCAAGTTTGTAAAACTCTTCGTTACTAAGTTTGTCCGTCCAAACAATAACAGCATGACACGTGCCTGCATTGAGTGCTTTTTCGGTTAATTCGAAAGCAGAATAGTTATCGTTCGACCGTAAAATCATGATGTCTTCCGTTGCTGAGGTATCATGCTCTTGTCCCCATTGCTTTAGGAGTTGGATTGGTGGATCTACCCATGCTAACCAACGATGATCCTGATTTAGATGGGTTAACATCGGAAGCAAAAGTTGAATGCAGTCTGCTTTATCTCTAGTGAGGATAATTTCAGTTACATTTGCCTCATGCGTTTCTGTTTCAGGCTCAGATTTATGCTCAACTTTAAGTGACTCACCCGTCTTTAGATTAGCCTTAGTTTTCAGTTCTATTAAAGCTGGCTTTTGATTGTTGGGTTCGGCTATCTTTGGTTCTGTAAAATTATCGAGAGTATGTAAATGATTATTCTCATAAAGTGATTCGTAGGTTGTTTCATACATAGAAAGCTGTTTCATTGCATATTCTCCTTTCGAATGACGCCGACACCTAAGCC
>ENA-OSET01002981-OSET01002981.1-sediment-metagenome-genome-assembly--contig:-NODE-2981-length-15874-cov-4.714946_pt1 | contig 15874 bp, 14 predicted proteins | sample MGYA00237882_ERZ534229 | MGnify/ENA primary metagenome ERZ534229 (study PRJEB26408, sample SAMN06266212) | sediment metagenome | isolation source: Hudson Canyon methane seep mesocosm | place... | reverse complement strand
GACGCACAACGACATGGCATTACCATTAATGAATAAATATCGAGCTCCTGTAAGTAATCCTATAACTGCAAGATACATTAATGGTACCGGCATACGCATCATTCCCCTTTATTGAAGATAACAACGATGACGATCATAACAATTTTAGCGATTCTCCGCTTTGGGTTGAATAGTGATGATCGACATCATTTTGTAGCCTATTCAAATAATAGTTTCTGCCTGATACGGCATATATTTTATGATTTAACTTTAACTATCACTAAATTATAAGGCTGATGACAAATTACTGATATTTTTCATGGAGCAATATTGTTGTGATTAGTAAAATGTTTTACGCCATTTGACTGGTGAGATATCAAGTTTAAAGTTTATTTTGTTAAGTTCTTTACGAGCTTCACTTAACGGGAAGTCCTTACCATAGGTGTCAGTGGTCAGATCATTGCTAGAGTGACCAGCCACTTGTTTTATAATATTAGGGTCAAGATATTGTTGTTTCCACTGGTTAAGAAATGTGTGCCGAAAAGAGTGGAATACTTTGCTGCCAAGCTCAGAATGTTTAGGGATGCCACAATAATCAAGGTAACCAATATGTTTTTTATAACTAGCATTAAAAAAACTTGAAACCTTTCTAGCACAGTTTTTATTACCATCAGGCTTAAGTGGAGGGAATAGTTTTAATTCATTGCGCCCTTTGACAGTATCGACAAAATCATTAAAACCAAGTTTAATTAGAGCCCTGTGTACAGGTATTTTTCGGACTGCATTTACTGTTTTAAGCTTTTTATTGTTATTACTGTTTATGTCAATGACGAGTACACCTTCAGACTCGTATACATCGGTTACATGTAATTGAGATAACTCATTTGAGCGTGCACCAGTATATAAGGCAAGTAAGGGAACCCAATATCTAAAGCTATAACCTTTAAACCCATCACTTTGATATTCAGGAGTCGAGAAAAGTTTATTGAGGTCTGACTCTGTAAATACTGCGCGATGCTCACTATCTTTTTTATTACTAGGGTTTTTAATGTTACCCAGCATTGGAGACAAGTCTTTTTCGACATACTCTTGCAATGATAACCATTTTAAAAAAGCACGAATTGCAACGAATTTTTCCTTTACAGTTTTGAATGCCATTGGTTTTGGGTAAGTCATTGCTAATATTTGATTTATAGTTTTACCAGTGAAAGCTTTATCTTGTTGTAGTCGAGGTGGAAGTTGAGGAAGGGTAGCTTTGTAGTGCTGTAGAATCTTAGGTGTAATATCAGTAGTTGTTATGGCATCTGTTATTCGAAGAAATAGCTCAAAGTGCCTTGTATATCCTTCTACAGTCTTACTTTCTAGAGCACCTTTTTCTTTTAGGTGAGTAGCAAATAGATCTTTTAGTACAAAGGGAGGGTACTGATTGGATCCATCAGCAGTAACAGTACGGGGGGAGGTTACAGTAAGCTGTTTGGATTTTGAAAATTGATGTTTACTGGCCAGTTCAAGGCAGTAAATATCATCATTTGACAGTTGAGTTATAAACTCTTCATAGTCGTAGAGTTTGCCCCGAAGATCTTTAAATTGCTCTAGCTCCCTTAATATTTCATTACCACGCTGTACTTGATCATTATCAGCGTAAATATCTTGTTCAATCCGAGTAATTTTAAGCTCTGTCATCTTAACCCAATAAAATCTTGCACGTTTAAGGGCTTCGGAACGTACACGTGTTTTGAGTGATCGCCTAATCTCGCGGCGGTTTTTAGGGAATAAGTGGGCATCAGCAATAGGAATAACATAACGAAAATAGTATATGCCATTATTGTTTTTTACAAGATATGTGGGGGTTCGCATAGCAACTCTGTATTAGGTAAGTGTATTACCCGTGCTATACTTATATTTTAACCAAGCAGTAACCTATTGATTTTAAAGGCTCTTTTTGTCTTAATTGGTACCGAGGGTCGGAATCGAACCGACACTTCCGAAGAAACCGGATTTTGAATCCGGCGCGTCTACCAGTTCCGCCACCCCGGCCAAATAAGAAGGCGAATTATAACGATCTCGAGCTGTTATGGGAAGTCTTTAATTATTAATCTAATGTTTATTAGCCGCAGAATTATAAAGAGTTTGGTATGATCTCTTTATGAAACGTACTGATTTCCAATTTGAGTTACCTACTGAGCTGATTGCTCAGTTTCCTTCCGACCAGAGAACCGCGAGTCGTTTATTGTCTCTTAATGGTGCTTCTGGCGATATCAACGATTTACAATTCCTCGATTTACCTAGTTTATTACGCCCCGATGATTTGTTGGTGTTTAATAATACTAAGGTTATTCCTGCGCGGTTACTTGGTCTTAAAGACACAGGCGGGAAGGTTGAAGTGTTGGTGGAGAGGGTGTTAGATGACCACCATGTTTTAGCTCATGTTCGTAGCAGTAAGACGCCAGGTGAGGGACGACATTTAATTTTAGAAGAGCATTTAGATGTCGAAGTATTGGGCCGACAAGATGCCTTATTTGAACTTTATTTTCATGGTGAACTGTCCGCTACTCAAGCGCTAGAACAATATGGCCGGTTGCCATTACCTCCTTATATTGAACGTGATGTAGATAAGGATGATTTGGAGCGTTATCAAACCGTTTATGCTGAGCACACCGGCGCGGTTGCTGCACCCACGGCAGGTTTGCACTTTGATCAGGCAATGTTAGAACAGATTGATCAGATTGGGATTGAAACTGCACAGGTCACCCTACATGTCGGTGCCGGTACATTCCAGCCTGTACGTGTTGATGATATTAAAACGCATCAAATGCATTCTGAGCGAATAGAGGTAACAGAGGCCGTTTGCGAGCAGGTCAAAGCGACTCATGCTCGAGGCGGACGCGTTATTGCGGTAGGTACAACCAGTGTACGCGCCTTAGAGAGTGCATCACAATCAGGGCAGATAGAACCTTTTAGTGGTGAAACAAAGATTTTTATTTATCCGGGCTATCAGTTTAAAACTGTAGATGCGATGGTGACTAATTTTCACACCTCTGAATCTACATTATTAATGTTAGTGTCAGCCTTTTCTGGCCGAGATAATATTATGGCTGCGTATCAGCATGCGATTGAACAGAAATATCGCTTTTTTAGTTATGGCGATGCCATGTTCATTACCAAGAGATCTGTATGAAAACCTTAGATAATATTCGTTTTGTATTAGTGGGAACGACACACCCGGGAAATATTGGTGCAGCAGCCCGAGCGATGAAGACAATGGGCTTGTCGAATTTACATTTGGTTACGCCGAAAATCTATCCGAGTGCCGAAGCGACAGCTCGAGCTTCAGGTGCCGATGATGTATTGGCAAGGGCAGTGGTTCATGACACTTTAGATAGCGCCTTGGAAGGATGTCAACAAGTCTATGGTATGAGTGCTCGTTTACGACATTTACCGGTTCCTGTTGTTAATCCTCGTGAAGCGGTCAGTCAAATTCAGCAATTTCAAGATGATGCTCAGATTGCGATTATTTTTGGTCGAGAACACTCAGGTTTGACTAATGAAGAGTTAGACCGTTGCCAATACTTGGTTAACATTCCGGCAAATACAGAATATAGTTCATTAAACCTTGCAGCAGCAGTACAAGTATTAGCCTATGAACTTAAAATGAGTTTTGATCCTTCTATTGAAGTAGGTCGTGTAGGAGAAGAACGAGAAGAAATTAATGCCGAAGATTTAGAGCATCTCTATGGTCACTTTGAACAATCATTAACGACGATTGGATTTTTGGATCCTGAAAAACCTAAAAACTTAATGCGCCGATTACGACGGTTATTTAACCGTGCAGATTTAGATCGAAATGAACTGCAAATTTTACATGGTATTCTACGAGCAGCTGAAAAGGGAAAAGGAGAGAGTAATGACTGAGAAAGTCACCTTATGGCAACAGATTAAGGAAGATGTTAATTGCGTTTTTGATCGTGATCCTGCTGCTCGAAATGCGTTTGAAATTGTCACCACTTATCCGGGTGTTCAAGCTATTCAATGGCACCGTGTGAGTCATTGGTTTTGGCAGCGTAAACTTAAATGGCTAGCACGTTTCTTATCGATGGTAAGTCGCTGGTTAACAGGGGTTGAGATCCATCCTGCAGTTAAAATTGGTCGCCGTTTTTTTATTGATCACGGAATGGGAGTGGTGATTGGTGAAACAGCTGAGATTGGTGATGATTGTACGCTTTATCATGGTGTCACACTTGGTGGTACCTCATGGAAAGAGGGTAAGCGACACCCGACTTTAGAAAATAATGTTGTTGTCGGTGCGGGTGCTAAAGTCTTAGGCCCTATTTGCCTTCATGATGGTGCTCGCATAGGCTCAAATGCAGTCGTTGTGAAAGATGTCGTGGCAGGAGAGACCGTTATTGGTGTGCCAGGTCGAGTGGTAAAAACACAGCTAAGCGAAGAGCAAAAACAAAAGCAAAAGCTGGCGCAATCTGTTGGCTTTGATGCCTATGGAACATCAAGTGAAACACTCGATCCTGTTGCAACCGCTATTCACGGTTTGATAGAGCATATTCATGCACTGGATAAGCGACAAGAATTGATGGCAGCAACGATTAAGCAGCTTGGCGGAGAGATTTCTGAAGTTGAAATGCCGGAGTTGGAAACGTGCGAGTTACGTTCGGGTCCAGACGACAAGGTACTTGACTAAAATACTCGGGTATGTGAAAATAATCCCATAAATTAAAAGGGTATTCACATGAGATTAACAACTAAAGGCCGCTACGCTGTCACTGCAATGTTAGATCTAAGCTTAAATTATGGCTTGGGTGCAATTACATTAGCGGATATTTCTGACCGTCAGGGCATTTCCTTGTCATATTTAGAGCAATTATTTGCGCGATTAAGAAAACAAGGTTTAGTGAGTAGTACTCGTGGCCCTGGCGGTGGTTATCGTTTAAGTCGAACGGCTGATGAAATTACCGTGTTAGATGTTATTTCTGCCGTAGATGAGAAAGTAGACAGTACCGCCTGTGAAGGTAAAGGTAATTGTCATGGCGATGAAGCCTGTTTGAGTCATGAATTATGGCAGAGTTTGAGCGATCAGATTAAAACCTATTTATCTGGTATTACCTTAGGTCAAGTGGTTCACAATTATGAAGCGAATCAACATGGCGATAGTGTTATCAAGTTTGATAGCCTTCAGATTGGACAATAATGATTACTTTAACTGATTCAGCGGTAAGCCGCGTACAAGAAATGGTCGCTAAACGTGACGCAGCTATTGGTCTTCGCATTGGTGTTACAGAAAGTGGTTGTTCGGGGTATAGCTATGCCATGGACTTTGCTGAAGCCGTTTCTGAAAATGATACTGTGATTGAACAAGGTGGCGTTAAAGTCATTATTGATGAAGCAAGCATGCCTATTTTGGATGGTATTGAATTAGATTATGTTAAACAAGGTTTAAATCAAAGCTTTAAGTTTAATAATCCTAATGTAGTGTCATCATGTGGTTGTGGCGAGAGTTTCAGCACAACTAAATAAGGATTAAATAGTTAACCTTTCCATTAGATAACACAGGCAGTCTTGCTGAATCACTTTTTCATTTAAGGTCAGCATCGAAGGCATGGTTGCACGATTTATAATGAGTTGATTATTTTCGAGTGCAAAAAACTGTTTGCTGACATCCTGACCGTGTTCATCAAGTGCTATTAAGGGCAACTCATTTAGCTTTCTGACTGTGCCGATAGCCGTACCGGCTTTCACTTCATTAAAATTTAATTGTTCTAGATTTTTGTTGAGCAATAAATCGACTTCTGGCTTAGTAAAGCTAAACTGGGTGTCATTTTTCACTTTAACCTGTGCAACGGTATGGAATACATCGACATCTTGATGATGCACAGGATGCTGGGCTAATTCGACAGCGTGTAGGCAGCTATCTAAAAACTCTAAGGCATGTTCAACGCCATATTGTTGGTCAGGTCGGCCACATTCTAATGTGACAGCAGGGCAGAGTTTGGCAAAACAGGCTGATTGCACGCCTTGAGGGCGAATGAAATAAACAACAAAACGACCGAATAATGTGGCAAGCTGTAAGAACTGTGGGTCGAGACTATTAATGCAGGCGTAATGAGGGTTTAAGCCTGTATTATTATGAATATCAATACTGGCAAACAGATCTTTCGCTTTCATGGCCTCGACAATATCTGCAGCCATGTCCGTTTCAGCACAATCTTCCATAGGTGTTCCTGGCCAGATTCGGTTGAAATCGGGCTGATTATCTAAACGTCTCACCCCTTGACTCGCAGCAGCAGTATTGCCAAAAAATAGAGATAAGGAGCGCGGTAGTACTTGATGTTGGTATTTTTTTAATAAAGCTTGAACGGCTAACAAACCGGTAGGTTCATTGCCGTGCAGTAATACAGATACAAATAGGGTAGAGCTTGTTTTACCGCTTAAATGGATTAAGGTAGGTTGAGGGATAATGCTATGCAATGATTCTGTTGTTGCCTCAAGTAAACCATCAGGACAATAATCCAGTTGAATGAGTTGACTAGTCTTTACAGTGTCCATTGGCTTACCGGTTTTCCTTGTTGTTGATTAGCTAAATATTGACGAGTCATGTCAGTAAAATTATCCGAACATGTTTGAATAAAATTCTGCTGCCATTGACTGCCAGTCTGCTGTGTTGCCGCACGGTGTTCAATAATGGCCATTGTTTTTTTAATATCATCACTGTGAATGCCGAGAGACTGTAAACCCGCCATAGCACGAGGAATAAGCTCTGTTGTGATGAGTTTATGGATGCGATAATGTTGACCATCAGACCAAGTGATATGGCCATTTAAACCATGGCGAGCAGCTTGATAAAAATTATCCTTTGCCGTCGTAAATGGTAGTGGCAATCCTGAAGTCATAATTTCATCACAGAGATGTTTTGTTAAACCAAAATAAAATGCAGCATTCGCAATGGTATCGATGATAGTGGGTCCTGCAGCCGGTGTGCGGTGTTCGATTCTAATATGAGGCGTGCCATCAGGATCTTCGCCTAATAGTGGTCTATTCCAACGCCAGATAGTGCCATTATGTAGTTTTAGATGGGCAAAAGGTATCTTTTCATGATTCATATCAACGGGTAATAATATTGGGAAATGTTCTAGGTTTTCTTGAAAACATTCAAATATGGATTTGTTAGCATAGCTGGTACCAAAACTGACACGTTTTAGCGGCCCATCTGCCACCCCATTGAAGCCACCAGTCTCAATCGCTTGTTCAAATAGAGGGATTCGAGACTCTTGCCAGAGCTGCTTGCCAAATAAATAAGGTGAATTAGCACAAATAGCGACCATGGCCGCCGAGGCGATTATCGATGCATTATAAAAATGATGTGCCATATTTAATGGTACTTGGGTATGTAATTGTAACGATGTGGTTGCCGACTCTAACATGACATCATGATGGTCAAATTTAAGGTGCTCAACACCAATAATGTCAAGGTTTATCGGCTTATCACGTGCCGCTAATATCTGTTTGTTTAGAGCACGATAGCGATTCAAACTAGACATATTATTCACGTTCAATGCCGAGGGTTCTAATGTCGGTAAGCTACCTATCATCAGCAATGACGTGTCCAGTTGTTCGGCATGCTCTGCTGCCTGCTGCCATGTAGCATTCAACTGTGAATGGAGTGTTTTTAATACATCGCCAGTTAAGTTAATAGGGTGGGTGTTAAATTCGATATTGAATTTTGCTAATTCAGCGTTAGCAAGTGGATCTGCCAAGCTTTCTAGAAAGAACTCATTACAAGCACTCGGCTGCATATTTCTATCGATAAGCCATGATTCAAGCTCAAGTCCAGCCATAGGAGGGAGATTAGAGCATGCACCTTGTCGTATAAGCTGCTTAAGTAACATCGTCTCACTACTCAACTGCTGCTGAAATTGTTCAAAATCAGCAGGTTTAAAGTGAGATTTAGTTATTTCTTGCCCCATAACCTCAGTATACCTGCGTCAGTGAACTAATTAATAGAGTTTTTGAGGGCATTTTTGCAATGAACTGATATGATCACCTTATGGATAAAAACAATAACTTAATATTTGATGCACAACATATATGGCATCCTTACAGCAGTATTGCAAAACCATCATGCATACATGAAGTTGTTTCTGCTGATGGAGTACGTTTAAGCCTTAATGACGGTCGAGAAATTATTGATGGTATGTCTTCATGGTGGTCGACTATTCATGGTTATAATCATCCTAGATTGAATGCTGCGGCTAAAGAGCAGATAGACCAAATGTCACATGTGATGTTTGGTGGACTCACACATCAACCTGCAGTTGATCTTTCTCGCAAGTTAATTGAAATGACTGCAGCCCCGTTACAGACTGTGTTCTTAGCTGATTCTGGTTCTATTGCTGTTGAAGTCGCTATCAAGATGGCCATTCAATATCACTTTGCTCAAGGTCAACCTAATAAACAACGCTTATTATCCGTTCACAATGCTTATCATGGTGATACCTTTGGAGCGATGGCAGTCAGTGACCCTGAAAATGGCATGCACAACATGTTTGAACATGTATTGCCAAAACATCTATTTGCCCCCGCCCCAAGCTGCAAAAATGATGAAGATTGGCAAGAGAGTGATATTGCAGAGTTTAAAAAGTTAATCAGTGAAAATCAGCATGAATTAGCTGCTGTTATTCTTGAGCCTTTAGTGCAAGGGGCGGGAGGCATGCGGTTCTATTGCCCCGAATATTTACGCCAAGTTCGTGCCCTGTGTGACCAATATGATGTGTTACTTATTCTTGATGAGATTGCCACTGGCTTTGGCCGAACAGGCAGTTTATTTGCTTATGAACAAGCCGGTATTTGTCCCGATATTCTGTGTGTGGGCAAAGCCTTAACGGGCGGTTATATGACACTCGCTGCTACTTTATGTAATGACAAAGTGGTGAAAGGGATTGCTGCTGATGGCAGTGGGGTATTGATGCATGGCCCTACCTTTATGGGTAACCCTCTAGCCTGTCGTGTTGCCTGTGAAAGTTTAGACCTATTATTAGAGTCAGACTGGCAACAGCAAATTAAAACGATTGAACAGCAACTGATTAATGAGTTAATGCCCTATCAGTCGATGGACTTGGTTAAAGACGTCAGGGTAAAAGGTGCGATTGGGGTGGTTGAATTGCACCAGCCTTTAGATGAACAAATGGACTGGTTACCCAAGTTTATTGTTGATCAAGGAGTGTGGATAAGGCCTTTTAGAAATCTTATTTATATTATGCCGCCTTATATTATCAATGAAGATGATTTGACTAGGTTGACGCGGGCTATTGGCAAAATTATTGAGCGCTTATCCAACTAATTCTAATAGATTAATTAGGTTCATCTTGATGGCGAGGTGTGTCAGTTCAATATCACTATTCACATTGAGTTTTTTCTTTATTATGTAATGGGTGTTGGCTACTGTTTTTGGACTAATATTGAGTGTTCCTGCAATATCCTGTGTGGATTTTGCCTCGACTAACATGCGTAAAATTTCAAATTCACGAACGGTTAATTGATCCAGTGCATTGCTCTCTGTACCGAGTTTTTCTAAAGCCAAAGCCTGAGCGATATCAGCACTTAAAGTATATTTGTTCTGTTGCACATCAATAATAGCGCGAATTAATACGTCGGGATCACTGCTTTTGGTTACATAACCCAATGCTCCGGCACGTGTGGCTTGTATGGCAAAACTCGGATTTTGATGCATGCTAAATACAAGAATCTTTGCTGTTGGATCAAGTTGTTTGATTCGCGAAATTGCTTCTAATCCACCTTGACCTTGCATTGATATATCCATCACGGTGACATCGGGATGATATTGTTTATAGAGTAAATAGGCTTGAGCACCATCACTTGCTTCAGCTATCACTGCCATATTGTCTTGCTTTTGCAGTAAAGAGCGATAGCCTTCTCGCACAATGGCATGGTCGTCTACCAACATGATGTTAATCGGACTATTTAGCTTATTCATTACTATTCTTTTGTGGAGGAATAACAGGGAGTGTAATCGATATTATTAAGCCAGCGGATTGTCGCGGAGATAATGATAATTGACCACCTAATGCCATCACGCGTTCACGAATACCAAGTAAACCAACCCCTAAGGTATTATCAAACTCTTCTAACTTCGCAATGCCATCATCGCAAATATCCAAGTGGAGTTTTTTATCGGGGCTGTAGGTGATAGTGACACTCGCTTGCGATGCCTTGGCATGTTTAGCAATATTAGTTAAACACTCTTGTACGATACGATAAATATTGACTGGCAGTGGTTCAGGTAAAGCATCAATATTCCCTTTAAGAGTGAGTTGACATGTTGTTTTACCATTAGAACGGTTATTCCAGTTAGCGACCAAATTTTTAAGACTTTGACTTAAACCTAAATCATCAATTTCAACCGGACGTAAACGACTTAACATACTGCGTAATACGTCCATCATATGATGGGTGATGGGATTGATAGTTTTAATTTCTGGCACCAATTCTGGGCACTGTGTTGCGGCTGTTTGATTAATAGAGGCGGTGACGGCATTAATTCCTGCCAGACACTGACCAAACTCATCATGTAACTCACGGGCAATATAACGATGATCTTCTTCTTGAATATTCATTAACTTCAAGGCGAGTTGTTTATTATCGGCAATTACTTGTTCTTGACTAATGGCTAATTGGTTGATGGCATCACTGGTTTGCTTCCATTCTTTAACCTCAAAGGAGGGCAGGCGAGTATCCAAGTGACCATTACGCATTTTTTCTAAGTCGGTGACAATGAGTTGTGCAGGTTTTAACATACGATTAATGGTGAAATAAACGAGCAAGCACACGGCAAAGATGCTGATAAATAGCACATCTATAACGGCTCTAAGGTTATTCCATGCACGTGCGGTTTCAATACGAGTATTTAATGTAACCAGAATAGAACCATAGCTCATGATATTAAATGAAATATTTTTTTTAACCTCAAAGTCTGGTGAAAAGAGTTGTTGATATACAGAGCCAAACCAAGCTGGCCATGTGCGTTCAGCTTCTATTACTTGTTGGCATAGATTTCTACGACGATTTTCAGCGCGAGATAAAAACTGAATACATGAGCCGGAAAGGCTATTAATATCAGGCCATAATTCAGTATTGGGGAATGTGCTCGATAAATCATGGCGAGTGAACATTTGTAATAACTGGCTATTGACTTGTTTTTCAATGCGGTCGGCAGTGAAGTTAGCTTCAGAAATAGCTTGTTGGTCTGTTTGGTAGAGCACATAAAAAGCACTGGCAGTTAAACAAATAACAGCAATGAACAAGATTCGAAAAAATAATTGTTTTTTCAGGTTCATAACGTTGTTTCAGATATGATCATTAGAGAAAGATTCATTCTAAATATAGTTTGAGTGTGAGCAGTTATTAATGAGGGATATCTTTATTTATTTTATGCAGTAGAAGCCCTACAGCACCGGGAATAGACCTGCTTGGCAACCCTTTCACTTCACTTCGATATTCTTTAACGAGTTTGTTGGTTTTGGTATCAAAGACGCGAGCAATCAGATATGAAAATAAATAGGTAGGTTTATGTAGGCGACCAATAATAATGTAATCGGCATTATTGTTACGACCTAATTCTGCTGAACAGCTCGCACAGTCAAATAAATAACCGATAGATTTATCTGCATCATCACGTGTTTCGTTAGAAAGCGCGATCATTGTGAAGCCTTCTATATTGCTAAGACCATTCTTGAGCAGTGTATTAATCATGTCCATATTCTGCTGATCTTGTGCTTCTATTTCAGCCACTTTTTGAGGGTCAGTTAACTTTAATGTTAAGTTGAGTAGCTCGAAATCAGTAACAGCAATACTAGTATTAGCCCAAACAGGGTTAATCATTAATAAGAGTGAAATGAGTGAGGAGGCAAAAACGTATTTTTTCATGGTGATTTTCCCGTCAAAATTAGAAGTTTGGTCATTTGTTATATAGATACTATATTTTATCTTAAACCAGTTCGGGCATATTTCCCTATAAGCACATCCTAATTACAACAGTAACTATGTCCATTATCATTCATTTTACAGTTTTAAAACCCGTCATCCTCGAGATCTTTTATCGGGGCTCCACTGGGTCGTCGTAATTGTCACTACCCATGAATTCCCACTTTCGTGGGAATGACGAAATAGGAACTTAGATTTCCAAGTCACTCGGGTAAATGCTAAACCGATTACAAATAATGCTTAATTTATACAGCTAAAGTTTAATTTTAGGTTATCTGCCATGCACGCTATGTGGCATGACTTATTTTCGTCATAATAAGCTATATGACTCTATATGCGGGCCATATAACCTGTTGTTCTAACAGTAAATTGATGTTTAAATGCGTGCCAAAAATACACCGTTAAAAACATTAGGGACATAATTTCTGTGAACAGGTCATTAAAAACGCTGAGCGTTTTGTTAACGCTCTCTGCTTCGACAATAATCCATGCTGAAAATTCATTAACACATAAAAACAACATACTTTCCTCGGATGGCAATTCCTATCTTACATTAGGGAAAATACAAGTTGTGGGATCAGAAACGGGATCGTTACAAAGCCAAGACATGCTGACATCTGTTGATATTTTGGGCAGTAGCATGATTGAAAGTCAAAATGTCGATAATAGCTGGGAGCTATTTAGCTTATTGCCTGGCGTTACCTTAACTAACTTTAACCAAGGTGCCATTTCTGGAGAGTTTTCAATCCGAGGTTTCAATGGTGAAGGCGAAATTAACGCTGTTAAATTATTGATTGATGGAATTCCGAGTAACTCAAACTCGGGCAATATGGAATATATTGATAGTGTTTTTCCGCTTGATATTGAATCAATTGAGTTGGTACGTGGTACTAATGATCCTCGCTATGGACTACATAATATTGCGGGTAATGCCAATATTTCAACTCGTATTGGTGGTGATTACACTAAAGCACGTCTAAGCTATGGTAGTTATGACTCATATGACTTCCAAGTATCTAAGGGTATAGAAAGCAATGAGTTCAGCCAAAACTATTCATTGTCATACCGTGAATCGGCCGGTTTTCGTGACCATGCCGATCAAGATAAATTATCTTTTGCCGGGAAATGGTTCTATACCCCTGAAAATAGCCGTTATAGTGCTGGGATCATTGCACGTTGGCACCAGAGTGATGCTGATTCCCCCGGCTATTTATTACCAGCAGATGCCTACAGTAACTTAACTAAATCAAATGATTATAATGCTGCCGATGGGACTGAATATGATATTGGTCAATTGAGTGCACATTTAGATGTCGATTTAAGCACCGACTTATCTTGGTCAGTGAAAAGTTATGTAAATACTTTCGATAAGAACCGTTGGGTACGATTTGCCTCAACATCGTCACAACAAGAACGTATTGCTGATGAAGTACATTATGGTGCTATTACCACGCTGACATACCGACCTAGTAATACCTTAACTATTGAAGGTGGTTTTGATATAGAGCAACAAGAAAATGATAGTCTCCGGTATGCAACGATTGATCGTGTTAGACAGTCTCAAACACGTAATCAAGACTTTGACCTGACAACGTATGGTGCATTTGTACAAGGGGTCATTGAGCCTACGAGTTGGTTTAAATTGGTCCCAGCCATTCGTGTTGATACTATCAAAGGTGATTTTACGGATAACTTAGCCAATACAACGAAACATATTAATGATTATGATGCTATTTGGCAGCCAAAATTAAGTGCTGTCGTGACACCGATGGATGGATATAGTCTCTATGGTAATTGGGGACGCACATTCCAGGTAGGTGTCGGAGCCGGTGCTTATTATAACGATGGGGACCCTATACTTGAACCATCTCTCAACGATGGTTGGGAAATTGGCTTGAAATTTAGTCCTATCAATTCATTAACAGGTCGTGTCGCCTATTGGGAGCAAACAGCAAGCGACGAAGTACGTAAAGTGTTTGGCCCAAGTGGTGATAGTGAAAATATCGGTGAGACTAAACGCAAAGGGATTGATGTTCAAGCCAGTGTGCAAATTAGTAAGCCTCTTTCTGTCTGGGCTTCTTACTCTTGGCAAGAAGCGATTATCGTACAACCGAGTCCTAATGATTTAGACACCTTAGGGAAAGAAATTGATCACACACCTAATTTCATCTTTAGTGCTGGAGCAGACTACCAAATCACACCTAAGTTAGGTAGTTCATTAACAGCATATGCCCAAGGTGATTATTACGTTGAAAGAACCAATAGTTTAACCGGCCAATTTGGAGATTATTATTGGTTAAATATCGCTTTCGATTATCAAGTTAATAAACATGTGAACCTAGACCTACAAGTTAAGAATTTAACGGATCAAGACTCTGAATATGTCTGGCATTGGGGAGGGGGAGAAACACGACATTCTCCAGGTGATGAGCGTAGTATTTACGGTGCTATCAATATCTCTTATTAATGTCTGAGAATTTAAGAACACGTTCCAGAGCAAGGAAGCTTTGGTTCAATGTTCATCTATATTTAGGTCTTATTGTTGGTCTGGTCTTTGTCTTAGAAGGTCTGACCGGCAGTATTTTAGCCTTTTATGTTGATATTGATGAATGGCTAAACCCTGAGATTACGATGTCAGCGCCTTCAGGTCAGAGGCAATCTTATGAAAGTATCTTTCAAGCATTAAAAACCGAGCATCCAGAACGAGAAGGTGCGTGGCGCTTGCAAATACCTGTTGATGAGCATCGCATGATAACGGCGCGCTATTACAAGCCAAAAGAAACAGCCCATATTTCATTTGCGCCATTAATGGTGTGGATCAATCCATATACAAGCAAAGTTGTCAGTAGCCGTTTTTGGGGCGACTTTGCCATGACGTGGATTTACAATCTACATTATCGGCTATTACTTGATAATACTGGTGCAATCTTACTGTCTATTATCGGCATATTGATAACACTGTCACTTTGTACAGGTGTTTATTTATGGTGGCCAAGCAAAGGCAAAATCAAGGCGGCATTAAGATTTAAAAAACGAGCAAGCAGTGAACGTTTTAATTATGACTTACATAAACTCAATGGTATCTATGGCTTAGTCATACTGTTGTTATTGGTTGTAACGGGGTTCTTGCTGGCTTTCCCACTCGTTAAGCCTGCTGTTGCAGCGTTATCTCCACTCTATAAACCTGATAATACGCAATCGACATTCAGTTCTCAATTACGTCGTCAGCCTATCGATCAGGTAGTGGCGATTGCACAGGCACAATTTCCCAAAGCTTCAGTTAAGTGGATTGAGACACCTCACTCTTTAACGGGCTCATATCGAATCAACTTAAGGCAAGAGGGTGAACCGAGCATTAGATTTCCTAAAACGAATGTGTGGCTTGATCAATATAGTGGAAAGATCTTAGCGATTAGAGATATTCATGATGATAGTGCTGGAGACACTTTTTTACGTTGGTTACACCCGCTTCATAGTGGTGAGGTCTTAGGTTTAACCGGCCGAATTATTGTCTGCCTATCAGGCTTTATTCCACTGATTTTATATATCACAGGCGTACGACGTTGGTTACAAAAACGTCGTCCAAAAACCAAAAAATAAGAATCATGAACGATAATATTAAAAGTGAGTGAGGAGTTGTGTTCACAACCTCATCAAGTGACTGAAATTCGTTACAGCTAGACCAAGCTAAAAACATTATAAATAAAACAAAATACACCAAAGGGAAATTTGCCCGAGTATCTAAGGCATTTGTCGGGTTAATATATACCCGTGACCAATGAACTGACAAATTTCTAGCACCCATCCTGACCGTGCTAGCGGTGTTATATTATTGAGTAATAGAACGACTATTACATCAATAATATGCCTTGCTATCACAGTCATTATG
>ENA-OSET01002980-OSET01002980.1-sediment-metagenome-genome-assembly--contig:-NODE-2980-length-15879-cov-6.899760_pt1 | contig 15879 bp, 12 predicted proteins | sample MGYA00237882_ERZ534229 | MGnify/ENA primary metagenome ERZ534229 (study PRJEB26408, sample SAMN06266212) | sediment metagenome | isolation source: Hudson Canyon methane seep mesocosm | place... | reverse complement strand
TGCTAGGCAAACTGCAACCAGATTTTTTCCCACCGGTTTTCGGCCCGAACGCGGATCAGCCGTTGGATTTCGACGCGGTCCGAACCAAATTTGAAGCCATGGCGATTGAGATTGGCAACGGCCTGTCTATCGAAGAGATCGCCCAAGGTTTCTTGCGGATCGCAGTCGAAAATATGGCAAATGCGATTAAGAAAATCAGTGTCCAACGCGGCTATGACGTTACCAAATACACTATGAATTGCTTTGGCGGTGCGGGCGGCCAACATGCTTGTCTGGTGGCGGATGCATTAGGGATGGAAAGCGTCTTCATTCATCCATTTGCCGGTGTGCTATCCGCCTTTGGAATGGGGCTTGCTGATGTGCGTGCCATGCGGGAACATCAGTTTGGTAAAGGCATCGACCAACTTGACGACGCTCGCGATGTCCTTGACCAACTGTGCGCGGATGCAAATGCGGAAGTGAGCAGTCAAGGTATACCCGACAGCAATATCAAAACCGTAAGAATGGCGCATATCCGCCCCACCGGCGCACAACAAACTCTAGAGGTGCCATTCGCAACTCAAGACGAGATGACCCAAGCGTTTGAAACAGCGCATAAACAGCGGTTCGGGTTTGTCCCTGAAGGGGCCAAATTGTTGATCGAAATCCTGTCAGCCGAGGCCATCGGGGAGACGGGCGAAACTGTAACCCTGACCGAAAGCGCCAGCGGTTCAGGCACAGCGCACACAGGTAAAATGTGGTCCGAAGGAGCATTGACAGACACGCCAATCGTTGACCGCACAAGCATGCGTCAAGGGGACGTACTGCAGGGTCCTGCGATCCTGACGGAACCAACTGGCACCAACATTTTGGAACAAGGTTGGCAAGCCAAATGCATCGCAGGCGGTTGCCTTGTTCTGACACGGATCACGCCACTAGCCCGCCGAGAGGCGATTGGCACCAAGGTAGATCCCGTAATGCTTGAAGTCTTCAACAACCTGTTCATGTCCATCGCCGACCAGATGGGAGCGACGCTCGCCAACACCGCATATTCTGTAAATATCAAAGAGCGGTACGACTTTTCCTGTGCGATCTTTGATGAAATGGGCGACCTGGTCGCAAATGCGCCGCATGTGCCGGTTCATTTGGGATCAATGTCCGAAAGCGTGCGGGTTATTTTGGCGCAAAACCAGGGCAAAATCAGGCCCGGTGACGTGTTCATGATGAACAACCCGTTTAATGGTGGCACGCATTTGCCAGATGTTACGGTGATCACCCCGATTTTTGACACGACGGGTAAGCGGATAATCTACACCGTTGCCAGTCGCGGACACCATGCGGATATTGGCGGCAAAACTCCGGGTTCAGCCCCGCCTGACAGCAGAACTATCGATGACGAAGGCGTTCTGATCGACAACTTTCTTCTGGTTGAACAAGGCCAGCTGCGAAACGAACAAGCCCGCGCGTTACTAGCCTCAGGTAAATACCCGTGCCGCAACATTGATCAAAACATGGCGGACCTTTCAGCGCAAATCGCGGCAAACACCACGGGTCAAATTGAGTTGCAGAAAATCACTGATCAATTCGGTGTTCGAACCGTTCACGCCTATATGACCCACGTTCAAAAGAATGCCGAAGAAAGCGTGCGACGGGTGTTGGATGTGCTTCATGACAGCAAATTCACCTATCCACTCGACAGCGGCGACCAGATCAAAGTCGCAATCTCCGTCAACAAAAGAGAACGGATCGCGACCATTGATTTCACCGGTACTTCGCCCCAAAATGAATGGAATTACAACGCGCCGCTGGCGATTTGTCGCGCGGTTGTCCTTTATGTGTTTCGCACTTTGGTCGGCAGTGACATTCCCATGAACGAGGGCTGCCTAAAGCCATTGACCCTTATTGTGCCCAAGGGAAGCATGATCAATCCCGACTCCCCTGCCGCCGTCATTTCGGGCAATACAGAGGTCAGTCAGGCAATAGCCGACACGCTTTACGGCGCACTAGGTGTGATCGCGGGCAGCCAAGGAACAATGAATAATTTCGTCTACGGAAACGACAGCTATCAGAACTACGAAACCATTTGCGGCGGGGCTGGTGCGGGGAACGGATTTCATGGAACAAGTGCCGTTCATAGCCATATGACCAACACCCGCATGACCGATCCAGAAGTCTTAGAAACACGCTTTCCCGTGCGCCTTGATGAATTTTCGATACGCAGAGGGTCAGGCGGACTTGGAAAATTCTGCGGTGGTGATGGAATTGTTAGACGATTACGTTTTCTTGAAGCAACGACAGTTACGGTTTTGTCATCTCATCGTAAAGTCCAGCCACACGGAGCTATGGGCGGCGACCCCGGCGCAGTTGGAGAGAACAGTATTGAGCGAGAAAATGGACAGATTGAGATGCTGAACGGTAATGATGAAGCCAACATGATGCCCGGTGATGTGTTTGTTCTGAAGTCTCCTGGCGGCGGTGGGTTTGGGCCTACATGCAACCTGTCTGACGTCAGCACCTAAGTGTTCAAATGGAGTAATTCTAAAAGAGAATGTTGTTGGCAACGCAGTTGAAGCTGACATTTGCAGCAAAGCGACAACTTGGTAGGCGAGAGCACCAACCTGCTCTTCGCTGTACCGTCCATGTAAGTCGGCGTTCATCGATGTCCATGTCAGGGCGGTGCGGTCCGTGGTCTTCCTGAACAGCGTGAGTGTCAGACAGAAATAGAAAGGTGTCATTAAGATCATAGGCCGGATACTGGTCCTGCAAACCTGAAATAGAGTGCCCGGAAGCTTGTACCGCGCCAGACAGGCTAGCAGCTACCAAGGACACTACTGCAAAGCTCAAGGTGGCTTTTGCTGATTTGGTTTTCATTCTTTCGTTCTCCATTTTTATAATTTTGGGATTCTGAATCCGCCTAAGCCTCGGAAGCAAACAGTCTATCGAACCCCCCATATCCTTCCAACCGAAGACATCTCGGTGGCAAAAATCGGAGTGCCGAAGACTTAGAACAGTAGCTCAACCCAGTTGGTTCCGGTCCATCCAGAAACAGATACCCAAGGTCAGCACCGGACGTCCGAGAATGCAGCCAGATACGGATCACGCGACCTGCGCGCTCAGTGGTTTCACTGATGTTCTCGCCCGCAATCGTATCAAAGAAACAGAGCCATCCGTTGCCGGAGTTGAATTTGTGGACTGATGTAAACAACGGGTCGTCTGTGATCGCATCAACAAAGAGGCCGGCTTGCCAGTGATCCGAGAAGGCGTTTTGAAACGCGGCTTCCGACACTGTTCCCAGGACAACTATACCAGATACATCGGCGGACTTTCGAAACAACTGACCTCCCCCCACGGCTTATTCACCCTCTTGGTTCAGATTACTGCCGCGGCAGATCCCCTCTACCGCTTGATCAATCGTAGCCAAAGGTAACGTCGCCCGGAAATATTCAGTTGTTCGTATTCAATAGGCACTGCTTATGGCAGCCTAGCTATTGGTGCACAGCGTGCATGCGAAACTGCGGATTTTGATATACGGTAGGCCCATTCTGCTGCTCGGACGCGTAGACCGGCCAATCATGCGCACGTGCCAACTTTGCAAGCAGTCTCAATGCAGGGGCCTGTTCGGATTGCTCTGCCGTGGCAAAAGCAACTTTTCTCGACAAGGCTGGATCCACGATCGGTCTGTGATCCAATTCGGGCCGCAGCAGCGAATACCGCGGGATGCAACATACACCGACACCATTGCGGACCATCCCCTGGATCCAGTCTTCACGCTGACTTCTAAAGGCAACCTCAAGCTCAAGATCCAGCTCTTTGTAGTACTCGAGGACTTCCTCACGGAATTCACAATGAAGCCTTTCAACATACTGCTGTTTAGCAATATCATTCAGGGACACTGCCTCCATCTGTGAAAACGGGTGGTTCTCTGGAAAAGCAATTACCAGAGGCTCTTCGAACAGTTCGACATAGCTAAGCTGCGGATGCGGCGCCCCATGGCGCGCGCAGAAGGCGCCATCCAACACGCCTCTCAGCAACAGATCAGAAATTGCGTCCGGTGCGACATCATGCAGGACAATTGATACCAATGGATTTGCGACATAAAACGCTTCCAACATCGGCGCCAGAACGCCAGGCCCGATCGTACACATCAGCCCAATGTTGAGCTCCGCGATTTCTCCAGCATTCACAGCTTTCGCGGTTGACCGCACCAAATGCCGTGTGCGGTCAATCTGTTCGAAATGTGTTCTCAAGGGCTTGCCCAGATCAGTAAGCTCGTTTTCTCGAGCAACTCTCCGGATCAGTTCTCCGCCAAGCTCATCTTCCAGGCGCTTGATCGCTTGGGTCAGCGCAGGCTGCGACACAAAACACTGCTCCGCTGCCCGTGTGAAGTTCAGCGTGTCAGCAAGCGCTAGGAAGTATCGTATCTGGTTGAAATCCACTTTGTCGCATGATCCTCGAAGGTTACACGACCAGCGCGAAGCAAAAGGGCAACAAAGACAAGCTGAGCAGAGTGAACCACATTTGTGCAAAGAAGAACAAATAAAAACAGGTAATTAGATCACTTCACGAAGCCTGCAAAGCGAACAGAGTAACATTTATGGTGAACGAACTCGCGAGACTTCTTTGGAACTAAATCGGTAAAGCTCTGCGGTTTTCCAGATCTACCATTCAGCGATATTGGTTGAGCGCGCCAAAGTCCGCAATGCATTGAAATGGTTGCTTTCGCGGCTCTAGAATTTGTTAAGTTTCCTGTCTATCACGCGCTAGTTTCGGCGCCCTGCTGCATCTAGCATGATTGTCCTGTTTGTTCTGAAAGCGGGAATTCGTCGCGGTCAAGTCCAACGGCGGCTATGCGAAGGAAGCGACCTTCCGTAATGGGGCGTTAGCTGTCAAGCACCTTATCCCATGACGAAACGACCTCCGACGGCGATAGCGTGGAGGTGGCGCATCACTGACCGGTTCCTTTTTCTGGGCCAGGCACTGTCGTGGGCGCTGAGGTTCCCCCAACCGGGATGATGCTTCCGTCCGTAGTCAGCGCTTTGGCTGCCACATCATGCCTGGTTCAAATACAGTTCCCGAGTACCCATCTTTGCAGCGTGCTCAGGCGCAAGCGCCTGGTATCATGGTCGCTATCGGTATTTTCGGGGACCGCGTCCCAGTCGGGACCTCGGTGAGCCCGCGCTTTCATGCGCAGCCCGATCCTCCTCTATGCAAGTTTCGCTTCAGTGGTGGCGGCTCCTTATGCTCCCGAGACGGCTGCAGCCTCGGCTTGCGTGAAGCGGAATGTGCTGCCATCGAGCCACATGCGATGCAGAACCACGCCAACGCGGCGGGCCAACGCAACAGTCGCACGTTTCTTCCCGCGCCGTTTTGCGACATTCCACGCCCAAGCCGTCAGCCAATTGGGACGACCCTTGTGCAACATCACCATTGCTGCCTGGTAGAGCGCGGTGCGCAGCCCCGTGTCCCCGGCTCGAGAGATTGAGCCCATGATGTCACGTTCCCCGGATTGTTCGCGTCTTGGTGTCAAACCAACCCACGGGCCGACGTCCTTCGAGGATCGAAAGCGTTCAGGATCGTCTATGGCCGACTTAACTGTCAGTGCCACAATAGGACCCACACCGGGCATAGTCATGAACTGGCGGCAAACCGGATCAGACTTGGCGTGGTCACGGACGCGCTTCTCCAAACCTGCCAATTCCAAGCGCAGGGCGGCGCGGGCGCTCAGCACCGGCCTTGCAGCCGCTTGCAACATGACATTGCCATCCGCCAGTTCCAACACACGATCTTCAAGGCCTCCCTTGGCAATGCGTCCCATCTTCAGTCCAAAGTTACGCAACACGCCCCGTATCGACAGTTCGAGGGCAACAATCGCCTGCAAGATCGCCTTGCGTGAAGACAGCAGAGCGCGCATTTCCTGCGCTGAGATCGATTTGCAATGGACAGGTCGGAACCAACCCATGTGCAAAAGTCGCGCGATCCCTTCAGCGTCCCGCCTGTCGGTTTTGATCGGCATCGCCTTCAGCGCCCCCTTCACCTGTCGTGTTTCCATCAAGACTGTATCGAACCCAGCTTCAGTGAGATGGCGATAGAGCCATTGCGACAGCGGCCCAGCTTCCAGGCCGACCGCGACAGCAGTACCGAGCAGAGATCGCAACACCCGCTCTAGGTCATCGGGCTCGCTGAGAGCTGTAATCTCCTTGACCACCTTACCATGAGAAGACAGCACGCAGACTGCGGTGCTTGCCAGTGAAACATCCAAACCGATATAGATATCCATGTTGTTGCCCTTTCTGCACAAAGAAAATTGGGGCACCCCAAACGGAAAGACCCAAGTGACACGCTTCGCACGTGCCTGGGGAAACGACACTTCAACTGCTTCCGGATGGCAATTCACAACAGTGAAGTTCTGCGACGAGCCCCATTACGGCATCTTTGCAAAGTGGCCACCCAAGTGCCTTGAAGCGACACAAACGGCCCACTTCTGCCGTTCGACCATACAGATGCGAATATCTTATTTTCAGCAGGCATTGCGATCTACAAAAATAAACACAAGGCGCAAAGAACGCGATCCAAGCACCAAATCTACTTCTAGAGCCATTTTTCAATGCAGTTCAGAAGTTCTGCTTTATTGAATGGTTTGGCCAAGACATCTTTTATTCCGACTACGTAAAATTTCTCGACCTCTTCTAAATCTGCGTTGGCCGTCATCGCTACGATTGGAGTGTCACGCTTCGTAGCCTTCATTGTTTGAATTTTTGACGCGACCTGCATCCCATCCAGGCCTGGCATCTGGATGTCAGTTAGGACTAGGTCGTAGTCATTTTGATCGAAAAGTTTGAGGCAGTCTAAACCGTTTTCGGCTGCGTCGAACTCATATCCCAAAATCTCAAGCATACGAGAGACGACTAATAAATTTAATTCGTTGTCCTCTGCAACAAGTAGTTTTCTCCTAGTGCGATGTTGATCCTGCATATCAATCCTCCAAAACGGAAACTGGTACATTCAAGTGAAAACAGGATCCTTTATTTGGTTCGCTGACCAAAGTGATTTCACCTTTCATCAGCTCTGCAAGGCGGACCGAAATCGCCAAGCCAAGACCGGTGCCCTCATAATTGCGCGAAAGCTCCGAATCTACTTGGGTGAATTCGTCAAAAATTTTGCCCTGCAAGTCTTTAGGTATGCCAATCCCACTATCCGAGACTGAAAAGACGAGGCGTGCATCGTCTGTGTCGAAGTTGCGGAGTTCAGACGAGATATGGATTTGACCTTCATTGGTGAACTTCACCGCGTTTCCGACCAGATTCAGCAAGACATGATTGATCATTTGTGGGTCGCCGCTCAGCATCTGATCAGAGACGCTTGTGGTCAAAGACAGACATTTTTGCGAAGCCAGTGGCTGGAATAGATCAACCGTGCTTTGAGCCAGTTCAGCCGGGTTGAACGCGCTCACTTGGCTGATCTCAGCATTGCCTTCCAGTCTCGCAAAACTTAGCACGCCGTCAAGAATGCCGACCAGATTGCTCGCTGCCTTTTTCCCAACGGTTAGCAATTGACGCTGATCGTCTTCAAGTTTTCCTTCTTCGAGCAGATCAAGAACTCCCATCAAACCGTGCATTGGTGTTCGAATTTCGTGGGACACTATAGTGAGAAAACGTGATTTTGCGCGCACTCCCTCTTGCGCAGCCTTTAGCGCATCTGCCAGTTGGCTCCGGTCATATTGTAGGTCAGAAATCACTTGATTGAAGCTTGTGGCAAGAAGCATTACTTCGGAAATAGCAACAATGCCATCATTCACAACGACCCTCGCATTCAAATCGCCAGCCGATACTTCTTTTGCAGTGGTAACCACGTTTCTAATTGGGGTCGAAATCTGACGAGATAGCCACCAGCTTAGAACGATGAGCACGGCGATCTCGGCTAAGACGATATAGAATGCGGTTGCTTCAGAGGCTTTAGCGCGGTCTTTCAATTCACTCATTGGCTGTGGCACCATAACGCCCCAGCCTGTCCGTGAGACAAAGGTAAATCCTGATATCATGTCAGCCTGCATCGGCGGCGAATAGAAAGTCGCAACGCCTGTTTTACCGGCAATCATCTGTTGGACGACTGATAATTTACTGGCGTCCTTGGAATTTGCCTGCCATTCGGAGTTTGGATGCGCAATAACAAGACCGTTCTGGTCCACCATCATGGAGTGACCGCGTTCACCAAACATGATCGACTGTTGAAGTTCGATCAAGTATTTGGGCGTAAGGGCCGCAATAGCCAACATTTCTTCCGAAAGTGAACGAACTAGAAAAAAGTGGGGCGTCTCGTCGAAAGTTTGTAGCCCGGAAAAATGCGTTTTGCTTGGATCGGTAGCCAACAGAGCACGAAGACCTGTCAATTGCTCAGGAAGAAGGCTTTGAGTGGTCGTGTCATGTGTGCCCCAAGTTTTTTTCACGACGACGTTATGGGGGTTCACCAAGGCCACAAACCGAAGATCAAAATCACCGAGCGCTTTGCTGAAATCAAGATTTTCAGACCCCTGAAGGCCTTCACTCGCCAGTTCGAAAACCGAAGCCACATCGTTGGAGTAGCGTTCCATCGCAGCCGCAAGGTTTTGGGCGATTATGAGGTGATTTTCGTCCACATATGCGATCTCTTTCCGGATCGCGCTACGCTCCATCCATTTGTAGAGACCTACGAGGGGAGGTACTGATGCAAGCAACAGGCTCAAAAACATAACCCAATGGACGCCTATCCCCAACCCAAGCCGCTTCTGCCGATGCGTTAGAGCATTGGGCGCAGCTTGCACCGGCTGTGAGTTAGCCATCATGATCTACTCCCCACAATTGTGCCCGTTCGCATACCGCAACGGTTTCAGGAGAAAAACTCGCCCTTTTGCATATGTCATCTTTGAGAGAAGGGTTTATACCCGCGTGGACATAGAGTAAGTGCCGGAGACGTATAGCTACCCTATCCATTCGGGTAGTTTTGGCGAGCAGCCCAAAGAGACCGTGTCGAAAAAACCGTTAGCTCCGGGCGGTCCTCAATAAATTTCCACTAGCTTTCCCAGCACGACCAGACAACTTCGGAATGTGTGCCATGGCTAACAGTGAATCCAAAAAGCTCGGTACTGTAGTGGTATAATAAACCATGTATCGAAGATGCAGTTGCCAATTGGCGGATCTGCTTCACCTAGGGCCGATGCTACATCAATATTGCGAAAGTTCTCGAAGCAAAGATATTGTACGATTTCCCTGTAACTGACTTTCATAGTCTGCGCGTCGAACGGCTGCTCTCCGCCCTTAGTGCTCTAGATGCCGCCTCATGCTGCGCCCGGCGCGAATGTCGTAGAAGGGCTGATTGTGTTGAAAAACTCGTTATTTTTGACCCATTGATGCTGGTTACTACGTTGATTTCATTTGGCTGTTCTTAGCCATCCTGCCTTTCACCCTGCTGCTGGTCGCATCGGCTTGAGCTTAGCGAGTTTCCGGAGGTTTTGGGCGGTTGCTGCGAGGGTAAATTCATCTTGGACGCCGTATGGGCCGCGCAATCGGAGTCTGGCTAAGGTAAGGATACGTTTGAGGTGGGCGAAGAGCATCTCGACTTTCTTTCGTCGGTTCGAGGCGGTCTGATTGAAGTCTGATGCAGTGCATTGACGCGCAAATTCTCGGACGATCTCGTATTTCTCCCGGTGAATCGCGCGCGTCTCTGATTTGGGACAGCATTTGGCTTTTAATGGGCAATCGATGCAATCGGATTTAAGGGCCCGGTATTTGCGCGCTTTCCATTCTGGAGCGTTCCGGGCGGGATCGGAATAGGTGCGCCGCGTATGTTTCATCTCTTTGCCGCCAGGACAGATATAGCGATCGTTCTCATCATCCCATGTGAAGTCTGATCTGGAGAATGTCCCATCAGTGCGCTCCCCCTTATCAAAGACGGGAATGAAAGGCAGGATTTTACGCTTGAGTGCCAGCCAAACAAGATTGTCAGATGAACCGTAAGCTGTATCAGCAGCGATCCAATCTGGCTTCAGGCCAAAGCGTTCTTCTGTTCGGTCAATCATCTTGCGCATGGCTCCAACCTCGGCGGTTCTGTTCGAGCGGCTGGCGTCGACATCAACGATGATACTGTGATCTGTATCGATCAGGTAATTGGTGGAATAGGCAAAGAATGCAGGGCCTTTACGCGCTGCAGTCCATTGGCTGGCCGGATCAGCATGAGCAGTAAACTTGGGCTTGGTCGTGGTGGCCGCACCAAAGGCCTCGTCGTCCAGCGTGTCGAGATATTCCTGCACCGCGCGTGGTGCGTCATCGACGTCGGCCACACGGGCTGCCCAGTCTTCAGGGTTACTGGAGTTCTGTTTTTGGACATCTGCGCTGATCAAGCTGGCATCGATTGCAAATCCTTGGCCACCCACCAGCCCTTCTTCCATGCAGCGCGCAACAGTCATCTCGAACACATGGCGCAGAAGGTCACTCTCCCGGAACCTACCGTGGCGGTTCTTGGAAAACGTCGAGTGATCCGGGATGCGATCACTAAGGTCCAGGCGGCAGAACCAGCGATAGGCCAGGTTCAGATGAACTTCTTCGCACAAGCGGCGTTCCGACCGGATGCCGGAGCAATAACCCACAAGCAACATCCGGATCATCAATTCAGGATCAATGGATGGGCGACCAGTGTGGCTGTAAAACTCGGCAAGATGCGCACGAATACTACTCAGGTCAACGAACCGATCAATTGAACGCAACAGGTGGTTTTGGGGAACGTGATCGTCCAGCGAAAACTCATAAAACAGTGCTGCCTGCGCCTCCTGCCTTGGTCCCAACATCGCAAATCCCCTTGTCCAATACACAGATTGAATCAGCAGCCTGTCCTACGATCAAGGAATAGTTTTTCAACACAATCAGCCCAAAACCGACCTTGCTTGTCGAAACTGCGAATCCAAAAGCGGTCATTCGGCACACCAACACTTTGCTTGGCTCCATATATCCAAGAGTCACAAGCACATTACGCTGCTTGTCGGTTCATCATGCATCCTCCAGTTTCAGCCTGAGTACCCAAAAAAGGACATTCGAAGATGCCCAATGATGATATTTTGACCGTCAAAGAGCTCGCCGAGTATCTCAAGATCGCGAAAAAACGGCCAACCCCGTTTATCGAAACCATCAGCTGCGTCGCAGAAAGAAAAGCGGACATTGGACGCCTCCGACAACTTGAGAGATACAGTTGCTAGATTGTGATCCACATGGGGCAGTGCTTCGTACTGAAAGTAATTTCTATCAATCAAAACTCTTGTAATCGCAATGGACTGACATAATGCAAAACGCGGATCCAATGACCAAGCTCGTGCTTAACGCCGATGAAATTTATTTTCCCGATGCGTTTGAGCAGCCGACACCGCAAACCAGCGCTGTTTTGGTTACGGGTGCTGCTAAGCGCTTAGGACGGGCGATTGCTACGGATCTGGCAGCGTCCGGCTGGCCGGTTGTTATCCACTACAATGTCTCGAAGCTCGCGGCCGCTCGTCTCAAGAATGACATTGAAGCTGCTGGGGGGCGTGCGGAGATCGTACAAGCCGATCTCTCACGTGCAGACGAACCGTCGAAGCTAATTGAACGAGCCGAAAATCTTTGCGGACCGGTCGGCGTGTTAGTCAACAACGCTTCTGTCTTCGAATGGGATGATCTGTCAACGGCAACGTCGGATTCCTTTGCGCATCACATGGATTTGCACCTCAAATCACCACTGTTTTTGTGTCAGCACTTTTCAGATCGTTTGCCGGAACGGGCGGGCGGCACCATTTTGAACGTGATCGATTCCAGGGTGCTCAGTCCCTCGCCTCGTCACCTGACTTACACGCTATCAAAAACAGGGCTTTGGAACCTTACCCAAATTTTGGCTCAGGAGTTGGCTCCAAGGGTCCGCGTTAATGCGATTGGCCCAGGCCCGATACTGCCTGAAGCAGGCCAGACAGAAGAAGATTTACGCGCCCGCTGTTCACACCTGCCCTTGCAGCGGCCTGCTTCCTTGTCTGAGGTATGCGACACAGTCCGCTTCCTGCTCTCCCAAAAAGCGATCACGGGTCAGATGATTGCTTTGGATGGTGGGGACCACATCATACGCCATCGACCTCGCGCGTCGTAGCGCGCTCCACTCCCTAACCCACGTGATATAGAGACGCGAACATCCTGTGGTCGTAACTAACCTGCTGGAACGTGCGACCCTTGGTGATAATCGACACCGCGTCATGGCTGTGGAGTGACTCTTGGTGACTTGCGATCACTCGGAAATCACCAGCGCGGCCCTCTCGGTCCAAGGCGGCGAAAATAAGTCGCACTGCGTCTTCGACGAAGATCGGATTGGACCCGTTCATCTCCGCGAAAGCCTGTTCGTCTTCGCGCTTAACCATCACTTGTGTTTCTGTCGGAATCGCTTTTAAGCAAAGATCAACAAGGTCTTCGATCCAAAGTGCTTTATCGTCTTCGATTACAACTGAAATACGGGCCACCGAACGCTGAGAGTGCGGCGTCGCGATCTGACCACGGCTGTTTCGCGCATGCTCGGACAGCTCTAAAGAACACGGGCATGTCGACGAATAGACATAATCGAAATGCATAATTTTTGTTGCCGACGACCCCTTACGGATCACCTCATAGGCCACGTCGTAGTACTGGTACCCCTCAAGGTTGCTGCGCAATGAGCGTTTCAGCATCGGGTAGCGGAAGCTCAGTTGCAGCCGCGCATCGAAGCTTTTGAGGTTATCCAGATAGCTTTTCAGAATTCGGTCCGTAGTTTCGAGGTCGAAGGGCGCGTCGGAATATTTGTAAAACGAGCGCATAATACGGCTCATATTGATCCCCTTCTTAGATGCCTCGAGCGAGACCGTTCCGGTCACGGATGTCTCGAGCACCAAAGGCTCGCCCCCGTGCGTCCGCCACCTCAGAGGCAGACGGAAGTTTGAAATTCCAACATGCTGGATTTCAGTTTTGGTTCCCTTGATCAGGCTCGACGGCCCGTTTTGCAGATCGGGCATGCCGGACTTGTAAGCCGCATCTGCGACAAAATTCTCCGGATAACTGCGGTTCAAATCCATAGTGTCTTGATGATTTTCCCCACAAAAACCGTTATCTACTCGTAACGTTTTATGGCGTCTGATGATTTCCAGCGCTCCTTTCACCTCCTCAAAAGAAGGGGCACAAGAAACTTCCGCCTTGTTCAGCTGTTTGGGTAGCTCGATCTCGCTCATGGTGTGTAACTCCTTAAAGAACAATAAGTATTACGCACCATGTTGAGTATTGGATCAAATCATGAGGTCCATTATTCGTGTCGTGGTAAAAAATGATTTTTCCTGCGGATCGAAGAGTACTCGTATTGCAGTAGGATTGGTCAGGCAGCGGGGCAAAAACTGAAAATTTCTCTTTTCCTTGCCTCAACCTCTTTAAATGAGAGCTCTCAATCATGGCTGAACGCTTGGAGGTGCGCACGCGTGCTTGTCGGGCACTGAAAGCCGCTTAAAGTAAAGGCCCGATCGAATTCAGGGAAGGGCAGACTTCCTGATTGGTCCGTTTTGCATTTATGCTCTCACAGGGGCTTGTTCAACTCACAGCTTACAGCGTTCCTATGTAGCCCACTAAGTTCTTTCCGGTGCTTCGATTGATCAATTTTCACCCATGAAAGCCGCCAACTGCCAAACTAATCCATTTACGTGCTTCTGGGACGACTTCTTCTAGTTGGGGCAAATCGTTGACACACAAAAACTTGATCCCGGGACTGGCTGCCTTGTACAGAAGAGATAGCGTTTCGGATGGGCAACCACCGAGCCCCTGGCCACTCGCGATATGGAGGTGATCGTCGATTGTCTCAATAACAGCTTCATCCGCGGTTATGCATGCGTGATTGTGTAGGCCTTGAGGCAGGAACTGGCTAAGATCACGAAACCGATGTGCCATATTGTTTATGAAGGCATCCCTGTGCTGATCGAACAACCGTGACATGACCGAACGCCGGAGCGGATGAACCACATGCGCGGATGAGAACAGTCGGGTCTCGCCAAACCCCATCATGCGCGCTGCGTTCATCTGCATGTAATGATTGAATTTGGACGGGTCACTTCGTACTTCCGGACTCCGCAGGGCGTCGCCATAATGCACCCATTCTCCTCGCAATACAGCAGAATATCCTCTGAATACGTCAGACGGTTGCAGGGGCGCGGTCAGGAATACGTCGTCGTTGAAATACATGAAGCGCTCGCTGAGCCCATTTATCCTCCAGAGCATGCTTTCGATTGCAAGCGAGTTGAATGTCGGTAGCACCGCGGTGAATTCATCAAAGATCTCATGATGAAACACAAAGCGTATTTTTGCCCGCAGATTGTCCGAGAGCGGGTGCAGGTTTGGCGTCTCATCGTCGACAACAATCCAGATTCTCCGCACCCACGGCGCGTTATTCTCCAGTGATTTAAGGCAGTACAGGATTTCATCGTTGCATGCCCACCGATGCGGATTGGTCGCGTTTTCATGAAGGGGGCGATTTGCTTTTGCCAAGTACCGATGTAGCTTGCGGCTATGGTTTTCAGAGCTCCCGTCTACCCAGGTAATGACGGCATCTATTGGGCCGTCTGTTCTGTTGTCGGCAATGATCTGATTTTTCTGTATATCCGACATCAACTCCAGTCTCGCATTTTTTGGTTTATCCCTTGCAGGCCAATCAAGGCTGAGCATGACTTTCCGATGGGCGGGTTAAATTCGCTTAATAAGTTCGCTGCTAACCTTCTCCCAATCGAGAATGAACGCAGTCATTTAGGTCGATCGCCCCTCCCACTTAAGTAGGAGAGGCAATTAGACGCGTCTGACTCAGACGTTTGTTGAAAACAATATCTGCGAAGAGACCGTCATCACTTTGGCAAGATCACTGCATCGATAACGTGGATGACACCATTAGAGGTTTCGATATCGGCGGCGGTGATGTTAGCTCCATTTACGGTGACACCACCTTCGGTCATGATTTTCACGTCGCCACCCTGAACGGTTGCGGCCACCAAGTTATTGGAAAGGTCTCCGCTCATTACTTTTCCGGCGATAACGTGATAAGTCAGAATGGAAACAAGCTGGTCTTTGTTTTCGGGTTTCAGCAGCGTTTCAACAGTGCCTTCGGGCAATGCCGCAAACGCATCATCTGTTGGTGCGAAAACTGTGAATGGCCCTTCGCCCTTCAGCGTGTCCACAAGACCGGCAGCCTGAACCGCGGCGACCAGTGTAGTGAACGAACCTGCGTCAACCGCAGTGTCAACTATGTCTTTGGAATGGCCATCTGCAAAGGCAAATGAAGCGGTAGATAGAGCGGCGGCAGAAGTGAGTGCAAGAAAAGTGCGACGGAACATGTGTTGTCTCCAGAGTAGAATGTTTGCCAAGTGAGCGTTGAATAAATAAACTACGCACCTGCAGCCCAATTGGATCACAATCGGCGGAACTAATCGGACACTCTTGCTTTAGCTGCCGACAAATACCGGCAAAATTCAAACGCTGCGCGGAAGCAGTTGAGAGCTTAGCAAAGTGCCGAGCACGCTGATAAGCGACGCGCTATTTATAGCTTTCACGGCGATCTGAGAAATTGCGCACACGTTTGCGCCAAGTCCGATAGCTCCCGGCTTTAAGCTCGTTGCGCATCAAGGTTTTCACGTCTTTTTCAGCGATCTCATATTCGAAGCGAATATTTGCAAAACTTACGTGATCACTCAGCGCCATCTGAATGATGTCACTCACCTGTGCTGGCGTTAAACCTTTTACTTTTTTCATACCATCCTCGCTTTGTTCGACGAGCGCCCCCCACGGCAGCGGTTTGAGCAATAGCGCACCTCGTCCCAATTTTTGACCCATTTTTTGCGCCAGGTAAAAGGTCGCCCACAGGTGGCGC